>JAABUJ010001359.1_pt1 | contig 36830 bp, 46 predicted proteins | sample 5559131 | NCBI WGS metagenome assembly JAABUJ01 (sample SAMN10711875, study PRJNA513366) | rock metagenome | isolation source: Antarctica rocks | place: Antarctica: Victoria Land, Mt New Zealand nord | collected 2016-01-07 | reverse complement strand
CCCCCCCCCCCCCCCCCCCCCCGGCCCCCCGCCCCCCCCCCCCCCCCCCCCCCGCTCGCCGAGCTGCCTGGCCTGACTCCGCCAGGCGAACGGGCTCGAGGCGCGCGTGTCGACCAGGGAGCTCGCTTGGGGCGCTGGCACAGCCGGCCTGCGGACGCCGTACGACCTTGTCCTCGCGTCCGACCTCATCTATGAGCAGGCGCAGCTGCCGGCGCTGGCCGACACGCTCGCCGCCCTGATCGCGCCGGCGGCCTGCGGCGGAGGCAGCCCGCCCCGCGCCGACAGCCGCGCCGGCGCGCCGCCGCCGAGCGGCCGCGTGCTGCTCGCGTACGAGCAGCGGCCGCTGGTGGTCGAGCGCGCGTTTGCCGAGTTTGCGCGCGCGGGGCTGTCTGCGGAGCGGGTACGTCCCCAGGCGGCTCTCGTGCTGGCGCTCCGCCCGCTGCTACTGCATGCACCAATGCTGCATGCTTGCCAGCTTGCTGTTGAGCGTGTGAGCGGGCTGTGGGGACGCAGGTTCCGCCCGAGGACCTGCACCCCGAGTGGCAGAGCGCCGACATCTTTGTCTACTGGCTGCGCCTGAGCCCGTGATCGGCCGGGCCCCGAGCCTGCGGCGCGGGCAGCGCTGCAGCCGCTGAGCCTTCAAGCAGCTCGGGCCGGGGACGAGGGCCAGACAAAGGCGCTCCCGCCCATCAGCGCGCAGCAGCGGCCGCCGGGGGCAGCCATGACGGCTGCGACGGCGCGCATGCAGCACGTCGGGAAAGCGCAGGAGGCGTGGGGCGCGGGCGCGCTGCACGAAGCGCCCGCCGCGAACGGCGGGGCCGCCGCGCCTGCCGCGGAGCGCCTGCAGCAGCTGCTGCGGGAGGTCGCCAACCTGCAGGCGCGCCCCGGCTCGCGCGTCCGCCTGCCATCTGCGCCCTGCGCAGGCCTGAGTTTTAGGGATGGGGTTGCGCAGCATGCGCCCGACGCACACGGGGCGGAGCCTGTCTGTCAAGAGCGGCGCCGCGTGCGCGCGGGCGCGTCTTGCGGCTGCGCTGCGCGGGAAAGCAGGGCCGCTGGCACCGCGGCAGTGGCGGCCGTGTGCTGTGCCGCAGCACCGGTGCCACGCGCCGCGCAGCGCCTGGCTGGGGCCCCCAGTGCGCTGCACCGGGCGAGGCCGCCCCGTGCATTTGCTGTGCACAAAATGGGAAACGCGCCAGACGCCCGCACGCGGCAATCGACCAAGCCCCTCCATACCCTGACCCTGATCATGATCTCATTACCGCGCAGGAGCGCGAGCGCCAGGTGCGCGCAGCGCTCGGCGCCCAGGCCGCGGCCGCCGCGGAGCGCCTGGCGGGCGGCGCGCCGGGCCTGGCGCCGGGGGCCGAGGACGCCGGGCTGCCGCTGCCGGCCGGCGCCGACGCGCTCGTGGCTGAGCTGGCGGCGCTGCAGGGCGCGCGGCAGTACGCGCAGGGCCTCCAGGTAGGTGGAGGGCCGTTGATGGGACCTCAGGTGGGAAGACGGTTTGTGTGTGGGGCCTCCAGGTGGGCGGAGGGCATGGGCGTAGGGCTTCCAGGTGGGCGGAAGGGCCTGCGTGCAGGGCCTCTCAGGTAGGCGGAGGGTGTAGGGCCGGCTTTGCAGCGCCCCGCGCCATCCGCAAGGCCCCGAGGCCATGCCTGCCTATGCCCCCGAAGCTCCACGCCGAGGCGCGAGCCGGCAGTCTCTCCAATCTATGTTCTGGAGTGAAAGCAGGAATTCAGCGTGTAAGCAGGACGCCGCACCTGCGCGCGGCTCTCAAACCATTGTCCGTCGCGTACTGCCGACCATGTTTTGGCTCGGGGCATTACCCTACATCCTGCCGTAATGCGAGCCTGAGAGCGCGCGCAGGAGCTGGCAGCGGTGACCAAGCACATGGAGCGGCTGCTGTGCGCAAGCGCTGCTCGGGCCCTTTTTCCCTAAAACCTACGTTAAACCTGACCTACATGCGCAGGAGCTGGCGGCGGTGACCAAGCACCTGGAGCGCCTGCTGCGCGCGTGCGAGCGCGCGACCGCCGCGCGCGACCCGCCCGCCTTCTTCGCCGGCGTCGGCGAGGCGGTGGCCGTGCACGCGGCCGGCGCTGGCCAGGCGGCCGCGCTGGCCGCGCTGCCGGCCGCCGGCGCGCCGGCGCCGCTGCGCGAGCTGGCCGCGTCCGCGCTCGCGCGCTTCGCGGCCGCGCAGGCGCGCCCTGCAGCAGAAGGGGTCAGCATAGGGTAGGGTACAACACACCTACCGTCTCCTTTTCTTTCTAAAGCACGTTAGTGTCGAGGTGGTGTGGAGCAGCAGAGCGGCATAGGCAAGGACACCAGGGGCTGGTGTTGCTGGGCGCTGCTGCTGCTGCAGGACATGGCCCGCATGCGCTGTGTCGCCATGCTTCCCACAGCGCGCGGGCCAGGGCCACCTTTGAAGCGCCGTCGACCACGGCCTGCCAGGCGACACGCGCGACGCGCCGCGCTTGTGAAACCACTTGCCGCGGCCGCGCAGGAGGGCCTGGCGGCCGCGCTGCGCGCGGTGCTCTGGGAGCGGCTGGCGCAGGTGGGCTGGCCGCCGCCGGTCGCTGCGGCGGCCGCAGCGGCCACCGACGCGGGCGGCGCCGGCGCGCCCAGCGGCGCCGGCTGGCACGGGCTGGAGGAGGCGGATGCCCAGGTGGTCGCGGACGTGACGCGCGTCATGGCCGCCTTCATCGCGCTGCAGCGCTCCATGCAGCGCGAGGCGTTTGACGCGGTGCGGCCGCCGCGCCGGCGTGCTCCTGTCCGTGCTTGCCGGGCCAGGCCAGCAGGGCTCTGCCGTGCGGCGGCGCGCGTCTCTGCACCACCACTTTGGGCACGTGAGCTTCTCTCAAGCCGGTCCACAGTGCAGCCCGCCTGCCGCCGGCCGCCTGCCGCCGTGTGCGCGAGGGGCGCGCCGCGCGCGAGTGCAAGTCCGTGAGGGTTAGGGTTGCCGGCAGGGCCTGGATGACGCGCTGGCCGGCGGCGCGCCGCTGTGGGCCGTGGAGGAGGCGGCCGCGCCGCTGGCGGCCAGCCTGCGCGCGCACTTCAGCGCCGGCCGCCCGACCGACCGGCCTGACCGGCCCGAGTGGCTGTTCGGCACCGCGCTGGCGCTCGCACGGTCGCTGGCGCCCTCGCTCGCGCCGCTGCAGGGCGCGATCGCCGCGCACGGGCTCGGCGCCCACTACAGCGCGCCGCTGGAGTATGCGCGCGCGATGCGCTCCGCCGTGCAGGCGCGCGCGCCCGCCGTTGCCCGCACCGCTGCGCGCAGGGTGCAGGGCGTCCACACCGCTGCACAGCCCGCACTTGTTGACTCACTCTGTGAGGGCTTGAGGACAAGTGAGCAGCAAAAAGCAAACAGTATCACTGGTTCACAGCCACTGCGGGGGCTGCACCCCGTGCGCATGTGGTGTCGCGGTGCTCTGGCTGCAGGATTAGGGTTAGGGTCAGGGTATAGCTTGTGGTGCCATGGCGCGGCACCACTGCCGCTTGCCGCCGACCCGGCCTGGATTGCCCAGGGCATCTTGCGCGACCATGTGCTGCCGCGGCTGGAGGCGATGGGCGCGCCCGCGCTCTGGCTGCACCTGGCCGAGCAGGCGGCCGTGTTTGAGCGCGCGCTGGCGCCGCTGCGCGGCCTGCCAGCTGCGGCGGCTGGCGCCGGCGACGCCGACGCCGACGCGCCCGAGCTCTGGGCGCCCGGCTCCTGCCTGGAGACTGTGTGCGCCAACCCGGTGCGGCGCCCCCCGCAGTCCTTCTCGTGTGACAGGCCGCAGGCACGCCGCGGCTGTTTGCCGCATGGCTCGTGCTGGGAAGGGTTGCGTCGGTGTCAATCTCGGAGCAGGGCCCCTGCGTTTGGCGTGCCCGGGCGCTCGGCAGAGCCTCTCTGCAGGCTCCCTGAGCTCCGGAGCGGCGCGCCCTCTGCCGCGTCCCTGTGCCGAGGCGCCGCTGGTGGAGCGGCGCAGGCGTGGGTTAGGGTTAGGACTAGGGCCAGGTCAGGTCAGCTAAAGGTGTAGCTACACCTGCACCCAGAGGTCCACAGGGTAATTGTAGGGTTACCCTATGGCGCAGGCGTGGCGCGGCGCGTGGTTCGACGCGGAGCGCGACGAGGCGCTGCGGCTGCTGGAGGACGAGCTGGACGCGCCGGGCGCCTGGCAGCCCGCGCAGGCGCTCTGGGGCGGCGCCGACGAGGCCGACATCGGCGGCGGCGCGCCGGCAGGCGCGCTCGAGGCCTGGCAGGCGCGCACGCGCCTGGGCCCGCGCGACCCAGTGTCGTGCAGCCTGTGTAAATTTCGAGTCAACAGCGCACCCTCGTACCCTGGGCGCAGCGGCCTAGTATGAATCGAGCAGGGTGCACTGGGTGCAGGGCATGGGGTCTGGCCTGGTGTTTTTGAGGCGTGCCAGGCGGGCGTCAGCGCCCTAGGGTCTGACACGCTGTACCCGTGGCAGGCGGAGTTCTGGCCGTCGGTGGCGGCCGAGCGCGCTCAGGCGCTGGTGGCGGAGCTGGCGCGCAAGTGCGGCTGGCTCGCCGACGGCGCCGCGCGCCGGCGCTTCGCCGCGCACGCGCCGCAGGTGTATTCCCCCGGGCGCGGCGCCGGGCAGACGGGCCGGCCGCGGGGTCGAAAACTGCATGCCAGGCAGCTCGCTATGGCAGCATCTGGCGGCGCTTGGGCGTCTGGGCGCACTGCAGCGGGTCGGCCATGCGCGTTCAGCACTCTCTGCCTGCCTGCGCGCTTGTTGTGCCGCAAAAGGGGCAGATGGGACACAAGGGACGAGCACACAACCCTGTAAGAGGGCTTGAGCTCAGGGACGCCGCGGGCGCGCAGGAGGTGCTGCGCGCGCTGCGCGCGCGGCTGACGCGCGAGGCGCGCGGCGCGGAGGAGTGGCGCAACCTGGCGGGGCCGCGCTGGGCGCCCGCGCTCGGCGCGTACGTCTGCGCCGCGCACTGGCTGGAGCACTGCCTGCGCGAGGCGGCCGGCCCGCTCGTGCTGCTGGACACGGAGGGTGCGCGCCGGGCGTGCGAGGGTTTGGGTTTGGGTTTGGTGCAGGGTGTGCACCCGCTGGCGCGCTGCCGGCGCGAGGCGGCTGGCCCGCGCGCGCGCTGAACGCAGAGGGGGCGCCCCGCATGCTCCAAGCAGGGCTGCTGCACTGGGATCTTTTGTGCAGGGGCTCAACTGGCGCCCACTTAAAAAGCATCCGAACCTGCTGATCGGCGGTACCTGCTCGCGCTGAGCCGGGGGGCTGCGCGCGTGCAGGCGCCGAGCGCGGGCGCGGGAGCGTGCTGACCGCGGAGGCTGACGCGCTGGCCGCCTTCCGCATGAAGTGGACGCTCAAGCTGGCCAAGGCGGCCGCGGCCGCATTCGCCGACGCCTCGGCCGCCTACCGCCGCCGCACGGGCCTGGAAGCTTTTGCGGCCGACGCCGATGACTGGTCCGCCAGCGCCCAGAGCCTTTGCGCCGTGCATGGGCAGCCTGGGGCATGGCCATCAACCAAGCTTTGCCTTGGAGGTCGCCCCACATGCGGACGCTCGGGCGCCTGCCGCCGCAGCATGGGCATGTTTGCTGCTTCTGTGGGTGGCAGCTCGGTCGCCTGCAACTAGAGCTAATGAAGCAGACGCTTAAGCCACGCCTGGGGCGCCGCTCCCAACCTAGCCCTGTCCGCCGTCAACCATCTAGGCTCACTTCCCATGGCTGCGGCGCTGAGACAGAGCAGAGACAGTGGTTGCTCGAGCGTGGCTCAGTGACTCATGCTGCTTTGCAGCTGCGCTGAGCGGCTCAGCGCTCACGGCAGCGGACAGGCTGCGCTCAGAGGGCGCGCGCGCTCAAAGGCACCCCGCGGCGTCCCTAGCAGGCAGGCGTGATGGTGGAAGCCTTGGGGGCCGCGCCAGGGAGGACGCGGGTCCGTCGCCCGGCCTGGCGCCGGCGCTGGCGGAGCTGGGCGGCGCGCTGGCGCGCCTGGCGGGCGCGCTGGACGCGGTCGCATTCCGGGACCTCTGGCGCGCGGTCGCCGTGGCCGCCACGCGCCTGCTCTTCAACGAGGTCGCGACCGAAGCGCGCTTCTCGGCCGCGGTGCGCCCCGCGCCCGCCCCGCGCGCCGCGCCGCCCTGCCTGCCGCTCAGGCGCCCGGCCGGTGTCGTTGACGGCGGCAGCGCGCTCGCCCCGCCCTGGGCTCCCGGGCATGACGGTCCCTGCCTGTACGACGATGCTGTGACGTGTGGTCGACGTGATGCGCGGTATGCTGGTGTGGTCTTCATCTGCAGCGCCGGGTCCAAGCCACTGGCCGGCATCCCCAGGTACGGTAGGCGCTGCAGCAGACCGCCGGCTGAGCGCCGGCGGCTGCGCGCAGGGCGCGGCGCGCTTTCGCGCGGACACGCAGGCGCTGGCGGCCGTGTTCGCGCCATACACTGCGCGCCCGGCCGCGCACCTGCGCGAGCTGTGCGAGGCCGCCGCGCTGCTCAACCTGCCGCCCGGCGAGGCCGCGGCGGCGGCCGAGCGCGTGCGGGGCGCCGCGGGGTCGGGCGACGGCGGCGGCGGCGGCGGCGGCGGCGCAGTGGCGGAGCTGCGCGCTCTGGGCGTCGTGCGGCTGACCGTGGAGCAGGCGCTGTGCGTGCTCGCGCAGCGCCTGGACGCGCCGTAGGCGGAATAGCTTGCACGTGGGACTGGATTTAGGGTACGCGGCATTGCGGGGCGCTCTGCGTGGTGAGCATGCAAGGATAGGCACCTACTGCTCGGGTCACTTGAGTTGTTTTGGGCCAGCCGAGTGCAGACTGCGTGCTGCGTGTTTGGGGCGCGCAGACTGGCGGACGTAATGTTGAAGAGGGCATGGGTTGTACGCAGGAGACTCCCCTGGTTCCCATACATATGGTCTTTCGAATGTGAGAGGGTGGCAGGTGTGATGGTGCACTCCTGCTCATACTAAGCAGCAAAACACAACTGTGAGCCAGTCGTGCCTGGTCACATTCGTTGGCGCCCTGCCTGCAGGGAAGCAGCACATCAGAGTCAATAGGGTAGCGGGGGGCTCCCGAGTCCCGCTTCATGCGTCATGCTGCATTGCCAGGCCAGTTGGCATGCCAGGTTAGGGAAAGAAGAACGACTTGCACTTATGGGGAACCTGCCTTCGAGGAGATTAATACGGCCGAAGGGCGCCGCTTGGATCACTTTCCACATCGTGTTCGGTTCTACCACAGCGATCACTAGTCAGCGTTCAACACTCACTACCCACACTGCACTGAAGATGAAGGACGCCATGCGCACCGCGGCGCTCTCCCTGGCGCTGTGCCTGATGCTCGTGCAGGTCGCCAGTGCACAGAGTGAGTGCCCGACCAGCCTGTAGCCTCCCGACAATAGCCAGGCTTTGCGGGGTGCCACTTGTGGTATATACCTAGGAGCGCACTGCCATGTTGACCAGCTGTGAGCACTTCCCCCAGCTGCATGCTGGCCACGTTGTTGCACAAGCGCCTTATATAGGCTGAGTTGCAGACGCCGCCCAGCCGCGCAGATATCTGCTTGAAGCCTGTACAAGTACTCTGTCCTGGGCGTCACAGCACATATTCAACGGACGTGGTGGCAGGTTGCAGTGCAGGCAGCGTGGTTCAGGCACAGGGGGTGGCCGGGTTTGCTCCTGCAATGGGACGCTGTGCGTGGGAAGCCTTGATAAAGTCATAGGTCACTGCCTCGCAAGCAAGGTGAGTAAACCGGTGTTGCTTGGTCCGCAGACTGCCAGTTCGAGTACGGAATGGACTACACTGGCGGTTACATCAGAAGGTGCGAGCTGCGTCAGGCTGACAGAACCAGCGCCCGCCGGGTCGCGCCTGCGTGTGCTTCGGTTGGCCTGTCCTTACAAGGTATGCTGCTTTACCTGGTTGGGCAGGGTCACACTCCTTGGGGTCAGGACGTCTGGATGCTGTCACGCACGGGCTTGCTGTGGCACACAACAGAGCCAGGACATGGCATAGCTGACCAGGCACCTTCTGGTGGGGTCGCAGCCTGATGGTCAATTCTGAGTTTGAGTGCTGCCAAGCCTGCGACACCACCTACAACTGCCGCGCGTTCACGTACTGGCAAGAGACCGACCGGGACAACAGGCGAGACACCTCATGCACTCTGCCATCCTCTGCCTGCTAGGCGCCTGGTGGCTGCCAACCACTCGCCCGTCACCATGCAGGCACATGCGGCCAGGCAGCCCTGAAGCGAGTCATGCTTCACTTAGCGCATTCTGACGCCAGCAGCAGTGGCCTGACATGGACGTCTGGGCTGGTGCCTGCCAGATTGGCATCCCCCAGTGCACCAAGACTACTGCACACTGACTGTATGTGGCGTGGCGCGCGCAGCTACGGCGTCAAGAACACCTGCTACCTGAAGTCATCTCTCGGCCCCCAAGACAAGAACTACCGGGTCGTTACTGGCCGGATGCGCAGCTGAGCTCAAGGAGAGACAGACGCCGTCAACCTTGTCGATGTCGATGGAACAGGGCGCTGTGCGAGGTGTCATACTGCCTGGTGCCCCCCGTTTTGGTGGGCGCGGGCACAGCATGCCGCAGGTGGCTCTTGCTTGTCATGGACACATTGCGATCCGCAGTCAGTGCACCTATATACCTGCATGTGCACTGTAGCATTGATGAGTTGTATTCTGTGCATATAATCGCCGCAGGTTTTGCTCTCTTCTTTCGGAATGGGTTGCGTCTGTGAGAGCTTTCTGGCGCACATGTGCCCGTTTCGTAGGCTAGCTTTTGGCGTATGCACACTACCTCGCCAGCCCTTCTCTCCTGACATTCGCATATCAGTTTTGTGTGCGTGCTGGCTCGTTGGACGTTTACATACTTGTCTTGGTGCTTGTCGCATCATGCTTTCACAACTGCACATGACAAGGCTGCCGCTTTAGCAGGCGCATGTCGGTGCCATATCCCCTCGGCATGCGTTATAAAGAGGGCTGACATGTGTCGGAACAAGGCAGCAGGCATGCCTCCATGTACATAGATCCACGCCCGAAGCTCTGTGTCGCATGTAAATGATGTGCGTGTTTTGTGCGCCTGATGCAACGAGCACTCTGTTCTAACATCTTGATACGCGCGCTTACTGCGCGCTGTCAAGTGACTGTCTGCATCAGTGGTCTGGATTCTGCCGCTCTCGAATAAATACAGCTATGCGGCGACAAGCCTACATAAGAGCTGCATCTATGGCTCGCACATTGCATGCCCAGTGCGCATGTGCACAGCTGTCCTGCCCTTTGAGTTGCCATCCACAGCGTGCTTCACAGCAAGCACACCAGCCAGCCTCAGCGTCTGGACCACTCTGCCTGCACAACAAAGTGGCAACACACACCCCGTCCGACAGGGAGTGAGGCAAGGCAGTGCAGACGGTCGCGGGGCATTTGGGCAATGTCCATGCAAACGGCAGTCCGTACATCAGTACCCAGCACGGCTGTGACGGCGTCTGCAGCACAATACATCACGACAGCCGCTCGCATACAACGTACTGGCCACGAAGGAGCCGGGGACAGTGCTCACAGCTGCTGGGCTACTGGGTCGTGCGGCCCGAGGTACATGCCACATGGTTGCACCCCGAAAGATGACTCCCTCCTGTAGGCTACTGGCTGGTCAGGCACTCACTCAGTGCACTGGCGACCTGCAAGAGGCACATCGCTAAGGATGCTCCTGAGTCATCTACAGGACGAAATAAAATTTTCAAAGTTCCCCGTAAGTGCATTCGCAACTGCATGAGCCGCTACATCGTGTCGTCAAAAGGTGTGTTCCTCGTTCTGCTGTGGTCGATCGCTCGCCCACAGCTTTTGGTAGTCACTAGCACACCGCACTGAAGATGACGAACTCCGTGCGCACCGCGGCGCTCTCCCTGGCGCTGTGCCTGCTGCTCGTGCAGGTCGCCAGTGCACAGAGTGAGTGCCCGACCAGCCAGTAGCCTCCTGACGAGAGACTTGCGGGGTGCCACTGAGGTGTACACCTAGGAGCGCAGTGCCGCGGTGGCCAGCTGCAAGCTCTTCCCCCAGCTGCTTGCTGGCCATCTGCTTCGCAAGCGCCTTGCATAAAGGGCTGATCTGCAGGAGACGCCGCACAGTCGTGCTGAGTGTTGCCGTATAAACTTCAACCCCGCACAGCCGCTATGTCCTGGGCGCCGTGCACTGACTTGCTACGGCGCATATGTTGTACGGGGTGTGTGTTGGCACGTTGCGGTGCACACAGGGTGGCCGGGCTGCTCCTGTGACAGGACAGGACGCTCAGTGTGGCAAGCCTTGACACACTGCCTCGCAAGTGAGGTGAGTAACTTGGAGAGCTTTCGGCGCGCAGACTGCCAGTACCAATATGGCGCGGACTACCATGGCGAGTACCTCTCAACGTGCGAGCTGTGTCATGCTGGCAGAGCTCCCGCCCATCGTGTTCCGCCTGTGTGTGCTTTGGTAGTTTGTCCTCTTCAAAAGCGCCAGTTTCACTTTGTTGGGCAGGAGCGCAGTCCTGAGACCAGGACGGCTGTATGCTGTCAAGCACATTGGCGCCGTGTTGTACACAGCATGGCCAGCACATAGCACAGCTGACAGGCCAGCTGATGTGTGCTTCCATTGGGCTCCCCAGCGTGATGGTTGGCTCTTCGCATGAGTGCTGCCGAGTCTGCGCAGCCACCTTCAACTGCCGCGCGTTCTCGTATTGGAGAGAGGACGAGCCCGGCAACAGGCATGTCACACCATTGCATGTTGACCTCCTCTGTCTGCCAGGCGCCTGGTGGTTGCCAACCACTCACTGGTCACCATGCAAGCTGATGCGGTCAGAAGATTCAAGCGAGTCATGCCTCAGTCAGCGCGTGCCAGTGCAGTAGCAGTAGCCTGACACTGACAGCTGTGCCTGCATCTTCGAGATCGCCATCCCCCAGGGCACCAAGACCAGTGCACACTGGCAATGTGTCGTGGCGCGTGTAGCTACGGTGTCAAAGGCACCTGCTACCTGAAGCAACTCCTTGGCGACCGAGTCGAGGAGTACAGGGTCGTTTCTGGAAGCTTGCGCATCTGAGTCTGTGGGGATACAGACCCGTTGAACTGTCATGAAGACAGATTTGCAGTGCGAGCCTTCGCTGAGGGGCAGCGCCGAGGTTATATGCTGCCTGGTGCCCCCTGCTTTGGCGGGCGCGGGCAGAGCAAATGCCGCAGGTGGCTTTTGCTTGTCATGGACATACTACAACCCGCAGTCGGTGCACTGAATACCTGCATGTGCAAGGTCGCACTGATATGGTGGTAAATATGGTGGTATAAATAAGATGCAGTTTGCTCATTTTCACCTGGAACGGGTCAAGTGTGATGGAGGTTTCTGGGGCACATGTGCCCATTTTGCAGGCTTGCCATTGGCGTATGCACGCTACCAGGCCCGTCCCTCCTCCTAGTGAACTCGCTCATCAGTTTCCTGTGCATTCTGGCTCATTGTAATTTTACGTTGGTGTCTTGGTGCTTGGGTACATATTGTGCTTTTTGTACTGCACGGATCATAGCGGTTGCTTTAAGCAGGCGCATGCTGGTGCTATCCGTCCTCAGCATGCCCTACATAGTGGGCTGACACGTGTCGGAACAAGGCACCAGGCATGCCTCCTCTTACATAAATCCACGCCCGAAGCTGCTGTGTCGCGTGTCAATGATGTTGTGCGCCTGATGCAACGAGCAGTCTGCCACAACATCCTCACACGCGCACTTGGACTACGCGCTGTCAAGTGACTGTCTGCATCAGTGGGTCTGGATATTGGGCAGCAACAACTCGCACGCTCAGACGCATGCAGCTCTCAAGCCCTACGTAACACCTGCAGCTGTGGGAGGGTATGGTGCAGCGGGCAGCGACCTCCTCGCTGGCTCTTGGCCTTCTGTGGGTCTCTATGTCTGTAATTTAAGCTGTGTACCTTAAACAAAGGCTAAATTCACAGAGCACGCGTGCCCCACGCGCCTCCGCCCACCGGACACAACCTTGGCGCCCGCCCCAGGCGCCCCGCGGCTGTTTCAGCCATGCCAGCTCTGTAGAGGGTAGCTCCGCAGGCCTGCAATGTCTTTTCTGGACGCGCGCGAGCATGGCAGCAAGGTCGGGTCCGGCGGCCATGCCTCCGCGCAAAACGAGGTGCGCGCGCAGCGGCCGTGGGCCAGGGGGACCAGCGCCTGGTGTTCTGCAGCTACCCTCAGGTCTGCGGGGTGAGCAACGGCACATGCGCGTCACGGCGGGCGGGGCCGGTGCAGGCGATCGACCGGCGCGAGCGGCTGCGGCGGCTGGCGCTGGAGACGATCGACCTCTCCAAGGACCCGTACTTCATGCGCAACCACCTGGGCCAGTACGAGTGCCGCCTGTGCCTGACGCTGCACAACAACGAGGGCAACTACCTCGCGCACACCCAGGCGCGCCGGCCTGTATTCGCCGACCGCCCTTTCTGCCTGGTGGCAGCGCAGCACTGCAGGGCATCAGCCTGGCGCACACCCAGGCGCGCCGGCCTGTTTTCGCCGACCGCATTTCTTGCTTGCTGGCTGCGCAGCACTGCAGGGCATCAGCCCGGCGCACACCCAGGCGCGCCGGCCTGTTTTCGCCGACCGCACTTCTTGCCTGCTGGCTGCGCAGCACTGCAGGGCATCAGCGGCGTGCGCGCCTGCGTGCCAGACACGCGTCCTGCTCGTTGGCAGCGCAGCAGCGCAGGGCTCTAGCAACGTGGCTGGGAGCGACCGCGCTCGGCGGAGCGCGCTGCATGAACAAAGTGTTCACGCTGCGTCAACGATTCCTGAGGCAGCCGGGCGGGGCGCAGGGCAAGCGGCACCAGCAGAACCTGGCCAAGTGCGCGGCGTGACCAAAAGCCTGAGGCGGTCGGGCGGCGCGCAGGGCAAGCGGCACCAGCAGAACCTGGCCAAACGCGCGGCGCGCGAGGCGGCCGACAAGCCGGCGCAGCCGGCGCCGAACCGGCGCGCAAGCGTGCGCAAGGTCGTGAACATCGGCCGGCCGGGCTACCGCGTGACGAAGCAGTACGACCCGGAGACCGACCAGCGCTCGCTGCTGTTCCAGGCGCGCCCCTGGCTTACGTGTTTTAAGCCCCCCCCGCGCGGACATCGCACGGCGGCGGGCTGCATTGCTGTGCTAGGCCTCTGCCTGGCTGCGCGCTGCCGCCTGCTTCAGCGCACAAGGAACGTTGGAAGCAGCAATGGCAGGTGCTGGGGAAGGCCGTGCTGCGTCGCGCTGCAGGGAGCCGGCGCTGTGCCCTCGCAGGCTCGCTGCAGGGCACCCACGGGGACAACCCGCTCGCCAGTGCGCCTCGAGCCGGGCACCGTGCATGTGTGAAGCTTGCGGCGGGCGAGGCAGCTCGCCAGACAGACAGACATACAGACAGACTAGGAGACCGTCAGAATCAGCAGCACTGGGCGGCACCGGGCGGCACCTCACAGCTGGAGCAGCCCCGCCCCCGTCCCGGCCCGGCTCGGCCGGGCTGACCCCGCCGCATGCTTGATGCCATAGGTGGAGTACCCCGAGATCGAGGAGGGCGCCAAGCCGCGGCACCGCTTCATGTCCGCATACGAGCAGAAGAAGGAGGCCTGGGACAAGAGCTACCAGTACCTGCTGTTTGCGGCCGACCCGTACGAGGTCATTGCATTCAAGATCCCCAACCTGGAGGTCGACCGCTCGGACCGCTTCTTCTCGCACTGGCGCGCTAACCCTGGCCCTGTACCCTATCGCGCTCCCCCGCTCCACACCGCCCTGCATGGGACCCTGCATGGGACCCTGCATGGGACCCTGCATGCTGGCGTGCGATGCGCATGCTGTGCCTGGGCGCGCGCTCACCGTCAGAGCGCGCGCGCATGCGCCGCGAGGCGCCGACCCGCGAGGCGCCGACCCGCGAGGCGCATGTGGGTGGCCAGGAAGCCGCCGCTCAGCTCGCGCAGCCCGCCCACGCATGCAGCGGTGGCAGCCGGCATGAGCAGGAGCTTGAGGGCCTGCGGGGCCTGTGAGCGCGGCTGAGGTTCGGGTATCGACGCGCAGGGACGCCGCGAACAATGTGTACTCGCTGCAGCTGCCGTTCAAGCCGCAGCAGCGGATGGCGCCGGCCGGCGGCATGCCGGGCCCGCCGGGCATGCCGCCGCCGCCGCCGGGCATGGCGGGCCTGCCGCCGCCGCCGCCGCCGCCGCCCTTCCAGGTGGGCGCACCCTGGACCCTACCCCTACCCTATGTACCCGGCCAGGCATGCCGCCACGTGCCGCCGCAACAGCATCCGCAGCTGCCACCATGCCTCTCGTTGCGCCCGTGCGGTGCCCGCGCGCCCAGCGTAGCGGCTGGTCAGGTTCGGATAAGACGGGAATGAAGCACCTTCACCTGTTTGCTGCATCCCCAGCGTTTACTGCTGCCCATCCCGTGCATTTTAGGCTGTGTGCGCACACCACCTGGACGCTGTCGCACACCCGCGACGCGCTGGTTAAAAGACACTGCCACTTGCCAAAGCATGCGCTTTACACTGCAATGACACATCCAGGCCTGAGCTTGAAGTGACCCTGAGGTTTCCGGGCGTGCCCAGGGCATGCACGGCCTGCCGCCGCCGCCGCCCATGGGCCTGCCGCAGCCGTGGGCGCTGCCGCCGCGGCCACCCGGTGCATGAGCGGCCGTCCGGCGCACGAGTGCCATTGGCGCCTAAGCGGCCTCCTGACCCCCGCCTGCTCTTCTGCTTCTGCGGCCTGCGTGGCAAGGGAGCTGCGCAGAAAGCCGGCCAGCGCGCGCAAGCTCCTTGGCTGTGCTCAGGAGCTGGCATGGGCGCTGCCTGCTGCAGTGACCCCCTTTGGTGCTATCTCGCTTTGGGCGGTCTTGCCGTGCCCACCTGGCGGCTCCAGCAGCGGATCCTGTGGGCCCTGCGCCGATTGTGCATGGCCCTTGGGCCTGGGTGCAAGGTGCCGTGTGCCGGTGGGATGTTGTATGTGGCGGGGCGGAACGGGGCGTATCGCAGCCGTGTGTACAGTAAGCATTGTTTCTGTGTGTCCTTGTCAGCCATTGGGCACCTGCGATGTTGCGTCTCTGCTTTGAATATGTTCTGACTATTCCGGCGAAATTGCTGAGCAAGGGAGAGCTGTGAGTGGCACCGCCCGAGACGTGTGAATGCTGGGAAAACCAGACATGGATCGAGAGCATTGTCCGTCTGCATGCTGTGCTTCTCGAAGGAGTGCCGTTGATCTAATTATGAGAGTCTGATACTCCATACAGGCTGGTATGCAGGTGTATGGGCCGGCTGCATGCATGCAAGAGCGCAGAGAAGCAGCTGGTGCAGGTGACATGTGTCCGAGCAGCTCGCGACCATGAGCATGGATGATATCTGGTGACCGGACAAAGATTGTCAGCAGGTGGGTGGCTGCTGGTGCCTCGTCCGCATACAGAGCAGCACATGGTGCTGCAGCTCTCATTTCGCACTTGCAAGTGCTGTACGCCCGCCATCGATTGCTGTACCTCCAAGGGGCCTAGAAGGGACACGCGGGCCGGACCCATGCTGCCAGCGCCCTAGTGTGCTGCACCCCTGCAGACCTGCCGGCCTGCAGACACAGGCCGGCGCAAGGGACCACTCGCTCGCCTCGCGACATTGTAGCACACTGGGAGCAGGAAAGTGCTGGCGGGCCTGCAGGCCGCGCAGCCGAAGCCGACACACAGGACGGGACGCTGCAACCCAGGAAACCCCTTTCCTCGCACTCTGCCCTGCACGCCAAAAAAAATGGCAGCCGCGCCCTGCCGCAGGCGTCTCAGCGCCCGCCGCTGCGGCCAGTGGGGCGCCGCGCGCGCGCTGCCGCCCCCGCAGTGTGCATGGCGGCGAGGGGCAAAGGTACATAGCTACCCATCTCCCGATCGGCCTGAAAGCGCGCGGGTCGGGAGCGCGGTGCGCAGCGCGCGGTGAGCGCGCGGCGCCGCGCAGCCGCTGCTGCCCGCGTGCGGTCACACCTTTGTCCGGAACTCGTGCCGCACCACCGTCAAGTTCTGCGCGGCGCCGCCAGGGACAGGGTCAGGGCCACCAGCTGTGTTCGCAGTCACTTCTGATGCAATGGGGTGCGCCCTGCTGGTGCGCATGCCCCGGCGTTTCAGTGCAGAGTGCACTGCGCCCCTCGATGGCACGCGGCATGGTTTGTTACATGTGTCCGAACACAAGGCTTGCTTGCCGCGAAGGAGACATGCTCGTTCACATACATTGGGCCAGTACACAAGCAAGCCCAGCTGTGGCGCACGCTGATGCTTCCGCGGTGGCTCAGCGAGGGAGCAGCCTACACCGATAAGCAGGCGCACTAAACACCTGTACTGCCCAGTACAAGGAAAAGCACGGCCAGGGCGCCGCGCCTGCGTAAACTTGTCCCGGTTCTTGGGCTCGAGCGTGCGCTGCACGTCCGCCATGAGCTTATCCAGGCACGCCGCCAGGTGCGCCTGCCTGTCCGCCGGCTGCGTCGCGATGATGCGCCGCCGCAGCTCGCCGTATATCTGCGGCGCCGGGGCCAGGGTCGCGGCGCGTGCGACACCAGGCGCCTGCTGACAGACAGGGGGAGGCGCGCAGCGATGCGCGCCGCCCTCCCCACCAACTGCATCAATGACAGCCGAGCCTTCCGGCAACGCGTAGCGACTACACACATTATGAGTGTGCTTCTTCTTCTGCAGTGCCCTGCACAGAGTGTAGCGCGAGCGTGGCTCACTGGAAAAGCGGCAGGCTGACCAGCGCATGCGACGTGCCGCCTGCCTGGCGCCGGGGCTTCCAGCGCGCTCGCGACGCACAGGGTGCTGCCGCCAGGTTCGGCGCCGGGCGCGGGGCGCGCGCGCGCCTGCTCGTTGACCAGGATCAGGCTCAGCATGGGTTAGGTTAGGGCTAGGGTTAGGGCGCACGCCTGCTCATTGACCAGGATGAGGCTCAGCATGGGCCGGCTGAGGCTCCACTGGTTGGAGCAGTCCTCGAAGAGCACGATCTCGAACAGCGTCGTCAGCAGCGTCGGCAGCAGGTCGGGCGCCTGCCGCAGGTGCTCCGCCATCACCTGCGCGCGCAGGCCGGCTAATGTCAGTAGAGGTGGGTGTCGGGTATGAACCCCCCCTCCGCCATCACCTGCGCGCCCGCCCGCGCTCGGCGCCCCAGCCCGCCCCAGGGGCGCTGCAGGTGCGGGGTTGGGGTAGGGTGGCCTTGCGAAGAGTCGACGGCAGTGAGCGCATGCGCCGAGTGCACTCGCTCGAGCGCATGCGCGCCGGCGCTGACCAGGCCGCTGGCTTGTGCGACCTGCACGCCCGTTGGCGGCTCCACTCCGCTCCTGACGGGCGCCAGGGAGCGGAGCAGCCCCTAGCAGCGCCGTCCCCGCGGCCCCGGCTGGTCGCCGAGCGCAGCCGCGCAGCGCGGCTGCGCCTCAGCCCAGCTGCACCGTAGCCCGGCCTGCCCAGCCCGGCCGGATGGGTGCGCGACCGCAGGTTAGGGTAGAGTTTAAGCAGGGTAGGGTTTTGCCGCGCCTGTGCTGCCGGCGAGGGCGCCTCGCCGGCCGCGCAGCCCTTGAAGAAGAAGCCGGCCAGGTTGTCCACTGCGGCCGCGCACTGCGACGAGATGCTGACGTCCAGCGACTTCAGGCCCGCGTCCAGCGAGCGCACCAGGAACGCGAACGTGGCCGGCTCGCAGCGCGCCACGACCTGCGGCGGCGCTTGCGGCGCGCTCGGGGGCGCGCTCGGGGGGCGCGGCGCGGCTCCTCTGCGGCGCGCCGCGCGGCCACACGGACTGGCGCACGCTCGTCAGGCTACGGGCAGTCCAAGCGGTTGCTGCATACGTTGCTCAGCATCCCTCTCGGCCCAGTAGCCCAACACCTGCCAAGCTCGCTGGCGCGCTTCCTGCGCCGGCAACACCGGATGCCGTTCTGGAGAGCGGATGGGAGCGCACCTGTGCGTGGTTGTGGCAGAGCACATCCAGCAGCGCAAAGTAGGCGCGCGCGACCTTCCGGTACGCCATGATGTCCGCCAGCGGGATCGACAGCGCCATCTTCAGGGCGATGTCGAGCGCGTCCTGCGCAGCATACGAGTAGGGTGGGGCACGGCATCGGGGGGAGCGCATCCTGCGCAGCAGCCGGCAGCGTTTGCCAAACGCTGGCAAGCCTGTATGCGATAGCCCGAACAGCGACGCGCACAAGCTCCGCGCTTGACCAAGTTGCCGGCCAAGCCAGCGCCTGTGTGCCAGGCGCGCCGCGTCGCGCAGGGAGTATTTACACACTGATATGCCTGGCCCCTGCTTTCCAAAGCTCATCTGCACGATATGCACTACGCAACGCAGCTACGAGGCAGCGCGCGCATGGCGCCCACCCGCCGGCCGCCGGCGCCACGCAGCTTGCAGGAGGCGCCCGGCCACGGCGCGCGGGGCTCAGACGTGCGGACCTTCAGCGCGGGGTCGCCGTAGAGCTCAAAGACGCCAAAGTTGACGTAGTTGCCGCCCAGCGCGCGCGTGAGCACCATGAGGCTGCACCAGATGCCCTTGTAGCGCTGGCCGTATGGGTCGGCGCTCGGCGGCGCGGCCAGCACGCGCGCGCCGTACGTCACCAGCACCTGGCGGGCGCGGAGCGCGGGCTCGGCTAGGGTAGCTAGGTGTAGGGTAGCTAGGGCCCTGACTATACCAAACCCCGGCAAAGCGCTGCCTGTCTCTGCTGGCGCAAGCGCGCGCTCGGCCGGCCACACATTGCCCGTCTCTGCTGGCGCAAGCGTGCTCGAGGCCCGGGCTGCCCATCGCCCGCCTCTTTCTTGCAGTCAGTCAGCTTGCATGGCCATTGGCGCAGCGACCCAGCGCTTGTCAGATAATCTCTCATTCCCGCGTGCAGGTTGCCTGGACACGTCTGCGGCAGCGGCAAGCTGCTACGGGAAGGGTGCATGGGGGTGGTGATGCGGACCAGCGGCGCAGCTCAAGGAGGATTGAGGCCCTGCCCCTTTCCCCCCCCCCTGCTGAGGGCCTGAGCCTACATCAACCTGCGCTTCTGGTCTGCGTCACCACCCCCGGCGCCCTTGCCGCAAGAGCTTGTCGCTGCCCCAGACATGTCCAGGCAACCCGCCCCAGGCAACACGTCAGACCCTGCCATGCCGGCACGCCATTGTGCAGCACCTCTGGAGCCCCCCCTCCCCCATTCAACCCCCACCCCCCTCCCCCCCACCCCCACCTGCAGACGCTTTGCAGCCTGGCATTGGAGCTGTCACGTAAGGGGTGCGCCGGGACACCTTGGACTCTGGACAGGGGGGTAGGGTAGGGTAACCTGGTGCGCGCAGCGCCTTGGACACAAGCCGGATAGAGGGTTAGGGTAGGGTATCCTGGCGCGGGCAGCACCTTGGACGCCTCCTGGGTAGGGTAGGGTATCCTGCTGCAGGCGGCACCGTGGACACCTACTAGAAGGGGGGTTAGGGTAGAGTCTCCTGGCGCGGGCGGCACCTTGGACACCTCCCGGAAGAGCAGGATGCCGTTGGGCGAGGACGCGTCGAACGTGAGCCGCTGCGTCTTGTTCAGCACGAACTCGCCCATGAACTTGAGCGCCGCGGTGGTCACCTCCGGGCAGTCCGCCCAGGCCTCCAGGCAGCACAGCAGCGCCGGCATGTGCGCCGGGTACAGCCAGTCGAACAGCAGCCCTGCGCGGCCGGGCCGGCCTCGCGCTCCGTGCGCGGCCGGCTCGCGTTCAGCAAAGGCAGAGCCACAGGGGCGTGGCGCCGAGCATGTCCATCCTGGCCCTGCCAGAGCGGCTCCACACACAAGCAGAACGGCCAGTGGGGACCGACGTGCGCGGAGCGTGCGGGAGCGCAGCCTGTGCTCAAGCGCGCGGAGACGTGGGGCGCGCCTCGAGGGTCTCTGGCCCTGCCTGATGAGACTCAGGCGGGCGCTATCCCGGGTGCCATGCATAGGCTTAGGGCTATCATTAGGGTATAGCGCCCGGGGGCAGGGCGCGCGCCATAGGTGCGCCGGCTGTTGGTCGCGCTGGCGATGCCGCGGATGTCGCGCAGCAGGCCGACGACCGTCCCGCGCGGCACCGCCGCCCGCAGCGCCGCCGCGTTCGTCGCGCCGCTGCTGGCGGTGGCCAGCCCCGTCAGCACCTGCGGGGCGGCGCAGCCCGCCTTGCCACCGGTGCAGGCAGCTATGATTCGGGCGCCCTGCGTGGGAAACCTGCTCCTGCTCGTCCGGCGCACCACGATTGAAGCAACCCCGTGCTACACTAAACGCTGAACGCCGCCAGTGCAGGTGTGACAGAAAGGCTAGGCAGGACATGCGCGGACCCTGTCATGCTCACTCTCCACATCGCAGCGCGCCGTGTCTGGTCTGGCAAGCGTTCGGCGATCAGATCTGTCCTGCACTGCGGAACTTGTGCAACATCGCTCGGGCTGTGTCGTCTAACAAAGTAGTGGGCTACCAGGCACAGCGCGCGCGGCCGCGCCTGCTGCAGCGGCGCCACAAAGGCCTTGAAGCGCAGCGGCGTGTCCTCCATGAACAGCAGGCGCGCGAGCGTGGCGTAGAACGCCGTGCGCGCGCGGCTGTTGGCCGGGTCGGCCAGGAACGCAAAGTGCTCCGCGGTGTGGTGCCCCAGGATGAACGCGACCGCGTCCAGCTTCAGCAGCAGCTTGCCGCTCATGTAGCCGCCGGCCAGGTCCTGGCGCGCGCGCGGTAGGGTGAGAGTAGGGTAGGCACACAGCCAGTTAAGGCGGGCCGCGCGGCGCGCGCGCGCGCGCGCGGCGCGCAGGCACAGGATCGCAAGCGCTGTGCGCCGCGCTGGCAGCAGCCTGCCAACATCAGCACGCCAAACGCAGCGTTGATTAAAATTAAAAACCAACGCCACCGCAAGTGGGGGTCAGAAGGGGATTCAGCATTTGGAGCACAGCAGGCGGTTGCTCTGATAGCGCTCGTCGGAGGCACGCGCGTGGGGGCGGCGGTGGGGCCCTACAACCCTACACCTCACCCTACAGCCCAAGCGCGCGCCTGGAAGAAGGCCAGCGTGCTGGTCACCACGTCGTCGCACGCGCCGTACACCTTCAGGTTGGTCGCAATCTTGCTCAGCATGACATTAAGCACCATCAGGTGGTCGCTCAGGCCCAGCCGCTCACTCAGGCGCGTGTACACCTGCGCGTGGGCCCACACGTCGTCGTCGCGCATGCTCCAGCGCAGCGCCGCGCTCGCCGGGCCGGCCTGGACCATGTGCGCGTAGGAGTGCGCAAAGGAGGAGCCGAGACACTGCCGAGCTCGCGCGGACGGCGCGGAGCTGCGCTGACAGGGGCGCCTCTGGCGTGCCCGGAAGAGGGCTCCGCCAGCGCAACTGGCGCGCACGCGCCGGCCGAAGCCCTAGGGTGTGGCGCCAGCGGCGCGCGGGGTGGGGGGGCGGCGCGGGGGCGGCGCGCCTTGGAGGAGTGCACGGTCTGTTTGCCGACACACATCTTCTGGAAGCAATGGGATGGTGTTGGGTTGGGATGGGGTTGTTGTAGGGTTGGGGGCGACGCGCCTTGGAGGAGTGCATGGTCTGCTCGCCGACGTACACCTTCCGGAAGCTCTGGAAGAAGGCCAACACGGCGGCGTCCAGGCGCTGCCGCGGCCGCTCGCCGTAGCGCTGCGCATGCAGGCCCGCGTCCATGGACTGCAGCAGCCCGAACACGCGCGCGGCCAGGTCGCCGTCCAGCGCCTCCTGGGCGGCGCGCCGGCGCGGCGCATCAGCGGCTGCCGCACCGCCTCGGCGGCCCCTCGCGCACCCCCCGCGCAACCGCCGCCACAGGAAGCAGGCGAGGGCCGGGCGCGCTCCCGCTTAGCGAGCGACACAAGCTTGCGCAGCAGGACGTGCAGACCCGCGCAGGGCGTACGCATCCGCGCGGTCCAAGGGGCAGGGCATGCGCGGAAAGCGCCGCCCGGCGTCTGCCAAGCAGCGGCGGCGCAAATCGGGCGAGCGCAGCGGCGCAAACGGGCGGGCGCGGCTGCGGGCCGGGCCGGGCGGGCGTCGCGCGGCCGGGCGCGCCTGGCTGTCGGCGGCGGAGGAGGACTGCCGGCCGCGCACGACCGCGCCGATGACGTGCACCAGCCACGTGAGCTGCCCCTCCAGCACGGCCAGGTCCGCATCGCTGGAGCCGCCGCGCGCGCCCACCTCCTGCGCCAGGGGTTAGGGTCAGAGTAGGGTGGCGCGCATGCCCGCCGGCGAGATATGGCCAAGTCGCGCGACTCCGGGCTGCCATCGCCCCAAACGCGACGCGCCCGCCCCAGCTATGCGACACAATGGCTGCTGCCGCCAACGCATACCCCGTGCGGACCGCACGCGGTCAGTCCTGCTGGTCCGCAAACGCCGAACGTCACGGGCTGCCGCGCGTGCCGGCGGGCACAAGCGCGCGGACGGCTATTTGCGTGCGGTCGCAGCATGATGTCATACCCTAACCCTACCCTAACCTTACACTCACTGTGAAGTGCGCGTTGCAAGGGCAAGCAGATTCACGCGCCTTGTACAGGACGGCGAGCGGGTCGAACAGGCCGGTCAGGTACTTGGCGGACGCCTCGTACTGGAACCGCGCCAGGAACGGCAGCGAGTCCATCTGGTCTGCCAGCTGCTCCTCGTTGTCCAGCGGGTCGTCGCCGCCGCCGCCCGCCTGCACCAGGCGCACCGACTCCAGCCTGCGCGCGCGCGCGGCCGCGCCCTCGTCATATCCCCGATCATCAGATCCCTGAACCTGCGCAGCGCAGGTGGCCCGCGCGACGGGTGCGCCCGGACGGCCGCGCGCCGGGCGCGGCAGCCGAGCGCCCCTCGGCGCGCGCGCCGGGCCGCCCGCCGCGCCCGCCGCCGGCGTCAGCCGCGCCGAGTCTGCGAGTGAGGACAGGGGCTATGGACAGGAAAGGCAGGTCAGCGCGAGCCAAGGCCGCCACAGGCATGGTGGCAAAGCTGTCAGGTGCACCAGGACGGCATCGCATCCATTTGCCTCCCATGCTGCTCTGCTGCTCCTTAGTATCTGCAGCAGGGTCAGGCAGGGTACACAGCAGCGAGTTGTTGAGCTTGATAACCAGGCTTTCGCTCACGGGCGCGCCGTGTGCTCCGGGGCTCAGACGCGTCAAGCAGTGATGGCAATGTACACATTTACGTCCAGGGCGTGACTGTAGCAGACGTCTCGGGCACTGCGGGCGCTGCACGCCGCGCCGGTAACCCACGGTCGCGGCCCCGCGTCCGCGGCGCTTTGACGTCAGGTAAGGGTTATGGCAGGGGGTGCCAGGGGCCCGCGCCGCGAGGTGAGGTACGCCTGCGTGATCTTCGGCACGTACGTCTCCAGCAGGCTGGGCGCCTCGCCCTTGAGGTAGGGCAGGCTGCTGACCAGGCGCGACCAGAGGCCCAGCAGGTAGTACACGCTCGCGGCCGCCCACTGCCAGCTCTCCAGGCTGTGCACCGTGAAGGCGGCCACAAGGCGGATCCACTCGTGGTAGCTGTCCACGCTGACCTGGCGGCCATAGGGTAGGGGTAGGGTTAGGCCTACCCCCACCATTAAACGTCTTAGGATGTATAGATACCAAGGGCGTGGACAGCCCAATGCGCGCTCGTGAGCGCCGCCGCACGCGCGCGGCAGAGCGAGGCGTGAAACCTCCTGGAGGGTCTGACCAGGCGCGCGCTTCCGCAAGGTTCCATTGCTGCTGGGCGGGGTGCCCACCAGCTCGGATAGCTGGTAGTTCGTCTTCAGGCGGCCCAGCAGCCGGCAGAACTCGTGGTAGTTGCCGTGCTCGGCCAGGCCGCGATTGCCGCGCAGCACGTCGCGCGTGCCGGCCACCAGCCGGTTCAGGAATGCGCTGCGCTCGGCTTCCCCCGTGAACAGCGACCGCCGCACCGATGCCAGCCGCACCTGCGCCGCGCGGGACGCCGGCTGTCGGATGTAGGGTTAGGGTGCAGGCGGGCGGCCGCACGGCGCGGCGCGCCCCCGGCGCAGGCATGGGCTGCGCATTGGCGGTTGCTCCCACGCCGGCCTGGACGTGACGCGCGGCCAGGCGGCCGGGGGCGCTGCCACAGAAGGGCGCGGCGGCACGCTCGCACGCATGCAGCGCTATCCGGCGTCGCCCTGCGGGGCCAGCCCGGGCGCCGGCGGGGGCGCGGCCGCGCGCGCACCAGGCACTCCAGCGCCATGCTGGACAGGGGCGGCTTCGTAGTGGCGTAAAAGTCCAGGAACAGCTGCAGCGTCGCTGGGTCCTCCACCACGGGCCGCCACGTGGACGGCACCTGCGCGGCGCGCCAGGGAAACCCTGGTGCCCACAGCTGCGGGGCCATGCAGGCCATGGTGCTCACAGCTGCGGGGCGCTACGGCGGGCGTGGTGCCCACAGCTGCAGGACCATGCGCCGGCCAGGCCGACCCACGGCACCGCGCCAGACCGAGGCACACAGGCGGACGCCTGCTCACGGGCGCCCAGCCTTAAGCCTGATCCCAACCCTGCTGACAAACACCCAGCCACTGCGGCAGCGCGCCACCGCGTTCTTCCAAAGCCCCACCGCATGCACCCCTCCTCTGTTGAAAGGAGGGCGCTCGCCACCTAACCCAGCGAGCCCGCGGGCGGGCGCGGCAGGGGGTGTGCCACACCCACCCCGCCCTCACCCCCGCCCCTGGCGCGCCTGGATGGTGCCCAGGTCCTCGGCCGACTCGTCCAGGCAGGTGCCCACGAAGTCGAAGGACAGGCAGCCCAGCGCCAGCTGCACCGCCTGCGCGGCCCGCGGGCGTAGGGTTATAGGGGATATGCCTGACACGCTGTGGAGCTGCAAGGGGCCGGTGCGAGCCGACACAGGGGCCTTCCCGGCCACAGAGAAGGCCTGCCTCCATTCTGCGCAGCGCGAGCTCGGCACGGCAGACATGCGCTTCCGGTCGACGGGCGTCGGCGCGCTGCGCGAGGGCCGCCGCGCGCCGCGCCATGCAGAGCGGCGCTGGCAGATGCCCGCCCACATCTCTGTGCACATGCTGCAGCAACAGCAGGCGTCCAGCGACGGGCGCCACGCTCCAAGCGCCCCTGGCGCGGCTTGGAGCCAGCGCTAGCGCCGGCCCGTGCCATGCGCACGCCATCACATCAAAAGCAGGCGCGGGCACCGCACAGCGCGCTGCAGGCGCCCGGGCGCGCCCCGGGGAGCGGCGGGTCGGGGGCGCGCGCGTGGGGCGCGCCTGCTCGAGCAGCTTGGCATCCGTGCTGGCGGCCGGCTAGGGTTATGACAGGGTTAGGGTCAGGCATGCGCGCGGGGCGCGCCTGCTCGCGCAGCTTGGCGTCCGCGCTGGCGGACGGCTGCAGCTGCCGCAGCGCGGCCAGCGCCAGGCTGAGCACCGCGAACAGCAAGTGGTCGCGGAAGGCGACCGCCAGCTTGCGGTGCTGCGTCATCGTGCGCCCCGGCGTCGGCTGGTTGAACTCGGCGACCAGCATGTTCAGGATGCGCAGGCCGAGCATGTAGTGCCCCTGCGCGCGCGGGGCAGCGCCCTGACCGGCGGGGCCGCCGGGGCGGCGCCCCGCGGGCGCGGCGGCCGCGGCGCGCCGGCTCGGCGCGCCGGCGCTCACTCACCCCCGCAGCATGCAGCCATCTTGCTGGCTCTGTCAGCGACCGGCGCCTCGCCGAGCGGGCCAAAGCGGCACTGAGGGAGTGGGTGCAAAGCAGCGCCAAGCGGGCCAGCATGCGTCAGGACCAGCGGCACTTGCAGGTCCATGGCTGGCCCATTGCAAGACTGGCGTCGCTGCAAAGACCTGCCTCCTCGAGACTCGCAGGCTGCGCGGGCGGAGCGAGGCCGGGCCGCACGTGCGAGCCGCCCTGCGACCCCTTCTCCAGCAGGCGCTTTGCGTCCTCCACGATGCGGCTGAAGTGGTCATCGTCGAACCAGCACAGCTTGGTTGTGCGGCACAGCAGCTGCACCAGCGACGTCACCACGAACGGCTCCAGGCTCGGCCCGCGGCTGCGCGCCCCCCCGCGCGCGCCCTCAGCCGCAGGGCCGCGAGCCCTTGATCCCCGTCCCTCCGCATGTCTATGTTTGTTTTTGATGAATACTTTGGCTGCATGCATAGTCGGCACGGAGTGCTCCCGGCCGGGCGCGCGGCTGGACAGCGCGCGCGCGCTCCCTGGCCCGGGCCCGTGAGGACTCTGTGCGACCAATCCCCGGGCCATGTCTCAGCTGCATCGGCTGCATGCATGTTTGGCCGCGGCGCCCTGCGCCCTCTGTGCCCCACCGGCTGCAGCGCATGTCCTCCTGTACGCGCGACGGCACCCACCCCAGGCTGTCGGCCGCGCCAGGACGCCCGGCATGCCCGCTGCCCAGCATGCTGCGCTTGCCGAGCACGGCTGGGCCTGGCATGCGCCGAGTGCGCCGCCCGGTGACCGGCACGCCGCACGCCCAGGGCCCGCCGCCGCGGCCTGTGTGCCGCGCACTGCCACACCGCGCCAGCGCCCTCCGTGCAGGCATGCGCGGGGCGCGCTCCCCGCAGCGGGCGTGCGCAAGTTCCGGCAGCGGCTGAGTCCCATGCGCAATGGCATGCATGCAGGCCGGGCGCGACGCGGGCGGCGCGAGCGGGGCGGCGGGGCCGGCCGCGCGCGCCTGTCCAGGTACGCCAGGAAGTAGTTTCGCATCTCCAGCTTCACGGGCACGCTGCGCGCCCGGCGCCGCCGTGCTTGTCAGCCTCCCCGCCCAGGCGCGCTGCAGACAAGAGCGCTGCAGGCGAGAGCGCGGGGCGCGCGGCCGCAGCAATGTCCGGGGCGCGGCGCGCGGCCGCCGACGCGCCTGAGCGTGTGCTCGGTGACCACCCGGATGAGGCTCGCCGAGGCCAGCAGCTGCGCATACGCCGACGAAGAGTTGTCCAGGATGGCCTGCGCGGCGCGCGCGGCGCGCGCGTCAGCCGGCGCGGCCGGCCGCGCGGCGCCCGCAGGTCCAGCGCTGGCGGTGGAGCTGGCACAAGCGGCGGGGGCGCGGTGGGCGCGGCGGGGGCGCGGCGATTCCGCGCCTTGCAGTGCGACACGTAGTCGGTCGACTGCCCAAACACGCGCAGCACCTGCTCTGCCCGCCCGCGCTCCTGCGGGTCCTGCGCCAGCCGCGCACTGCCGTCATAGGCCGTCACGTGTGCACACTGCCGAGGCAGGCGCCGCGGGAGTGCGTGTGCGGCGGGCGGCGCGGCTGCGGGCGCGGCCGGCGGAGCACCTGTGAGTTGTACAGCCGCTCGCACAGCGCCTCCAGCTGGGGCAGCTGCGCCACGATGTCGACGCCGGCCATGGCTCAGGCGGCGGGCGCCCCGCGGGCAGCCCTCACGCCGCCACGGGCGCCATGGGCGGGGCGCGGATGGTGCACCAGGGGGGCGACCGCCCCCCTGTACGCCGGCAGGCGCAACGTAGGGCCCGCTGGCCCGCGCCTGCGCGTCGCGGGCGCTTGATTGGGCGGGCGGACGAGCGGGCAGCCCGGGAGCCTACGCGCGCGGGGCACGGCGCATCGCTGGTGGTCCGGCTCAGCCTGCGCCGGCAATTGGTGCGCTCGGCAACGGCAGGCGGTGGCCAGCGCCAGCCAGGTGCACCGCACCGGCAGAGCTCCAACCCTCATCCTACGGAGGGTTGGCCTCGCCCGTGCGCTACCGCCTGTTATGCCAGGGAGCCAGGCCCAAAGGGAGGCCCGAGGAGGCTGGGGGCAGGCCTGCTGCGGGGCCGGCGGCCGCACCCCTGGCGCTGGGGCCAGACAGCATGGTGCTGCTGCAGAAAAAGCTGTGGCAGCCAGAGCCCTTGCCCACCGGATACGACGATTCCCTCGACGTTTGGTGGCTGCCCACCACCAGGGAGGCCTTCCTCCGGTACACGGATTACCTCGAGCGCCTGCGGATCGTGCGCAGCAGGATTTGGTCCTCGCTGAGCTCCGGGAAGACGAACCTCACCTTTGAGGAAGCGGCCCACGAGGACGAGCAGGGCCGGCTGCTGGCCCAGCAGGTGATTGCCAGCTGAGTTCATACTTGAACGAGCTGCCTGGGGCCTGGGCACTGCCCCTGCCCCAAATGATCCCGGGCCCTTGACCCCCGGCGCCATCGCAGTTCCCGGCCGCGCTCGAGGAGGCAGCCGTGCGCGAGATCCACCACAGCACGCTGCGCCTGGACGCGCTGGTCGAGCGCATCTACGCCGCGCACGCGCCGCCGGGCAAGGAGGGGGCCGCGGATGGGGACCCGCCGCCGCCGCCGCCGCCGCGGCACCCGCTCTCGCGGCCATTGGTCCGCGCGTTTGTGTTCGAGGCGCGCCGCGCCGCCGCCGCCCGCGCCGCCGCCGCCCCGCCATGGCCCCGCCTGGCGGCATTGGCCATGCTGACGCGCGGGCGCGCGCAGGCGGCCGAGTACGAGGACGTCGGCCGCTGCCAGCTGCTGTGGACGGCGCGGCCGGCCCTGGCGGCGCGCTACGGCCTGCCGGCGCACCCCGCGCCGGAGGTGCAGCGGCTGCTGGCCGCGGCCGCCGCGCGCCTGACGCACCGCCGGCAGCCGGGTGCGGGCGCGGGGCCGCAAACCCCGCTAGGGCGCAGACCCGGCCTCGCGCGGGCCCGCGAGCGGCGCAGTCGGCGCAAAGTGCCGCCCTCCTCGCGGCGCGCGCCCCGCGAAGCTGCCCACAGCCGGTCTGTGGCGCCGCCTGGGTGTTTTGCCAGCAGGAGCTCTGGCGCAGCAGTTTGGGCTCGAGGGGAAGCCCCAGGCCCCGCCTGGTGTTGCTTGCTGTCGGCAGGCAGAGAGCATGTTGTTACCAAGGTTGCCGGCACCCCCTCCGTCCCCACTTTCCTGCTTCCTGGGCTCTGGCCTTTGCTGCTCGTACGCGTGCGGTGCGCGGTGCGCGTGCGGTGCGCGGTGCAGCGCAGCGTTCCACGGGCGGCCAGAGGGCCATAGGCAGCTGCGGCCTCGAGGCGCAGCTCATGCAGCGCAGCGCAGCGCTCGTTCGCGTGCGGGCACACTGGCTTGAGCCCTGCGGCGCATGGGGCGCATGCCCCACCGCAGGGGTACGGTTGGGCCTCAGCAGGCGCGGAGCGCAGAGCAGCTGCGCTTCTGGCGCGGAGGGTTTGCGGGGCTGTGCGGCGGTGCAGCGGGCGGACTGGGTCAGAGCTGGCGGGCGCGGTCGGGAGGGCGGGTGAGGCGCTGCGCTGTGCCCGCCCTTTCAGCCTCTCGCAGGCTGCGCCATGCGTCGGGCCGCGGCAGCTGGGTAGCTTGGGCCCCCGCCCCCGGCGGGCGGGGGCGCCTGCGCGGCCAGGATAGGGTAGCAGGGGCGGGCCGTGTGGGACACCCTGCGCAGCCCCCGCGCCTTGCCACTGCAAGCCTATCAGGCAGCGCGGCGTGCAGGAGCGGCCGAGCCGAGCCCTCTCTGTAGGGCGCGTGGCCAGGCCGCCAATATCCGCTGATCCGCCGCGCGGCGCGTTGATGAAGGCTGTCTGACCGTGCCGCCTCAAGCGCAGCTGCCTTGCGCAGGCAGCGCGGCAGCGCGGCGCGCGGAGCGGCGGCGGCTGAGCGAGGCGGCCAGCTCGCGCGCGGCCAGCGAGGCGGTGAGCGAGGCCGGCAGCGACCTGGGCGACGGCGACGACGGCGGCGACGACGAGGACGGCGGCGAGCGCGACGCGCGCACGCCGGGCGGCAGCGAGCCCGTGCGGTCCATCGAGGCGCGCCCGCCAGCCCTCTGGCCGCTGGGCCGGTCTGATGACTTCTCACGTGAAGAGCGTGCGAACCCCGGGCTGCACTGCGCCCTCGGCCGGGACAGAGTAGGCTTAGGTAGCCAGACCTCAGCCCTGTTCGGCTGACGTGCGCGCGGCCGCAGGAGGATGAGGCGCGCTTCCGGCCGGGCACGAACAAGTGGGTGGCGTTCAAGGTGCTGCGCGAGGCGGGCGCGTCCGGCCTGAGCGTGCCGCAGATCATGGAGCGCAGCAAGAAGGCCGGCCTGAAGCAGTGGGACGACAACGCCAAGCGCATCATCCAGTTTGTGCGCGGGCCCGCCCCGCGCGCTGGGGGCGACCTGGCCGCTCCGGCGCGGCGCTGCTGCGGGCCAGCTCGCAGGCCCTGCTGGCCGTCACGGCTGTCACACGGCACGACAGCAAGACTGTGTTGGGATTGAGGTAGCGTCGGTGACACTGCCGAGCGATGTCATGGCCTGGCAGCGTGACTTCGTGTGGCGCCAGGAGGGTCTGCGCCCTCGACCTGCAGCCAGGCGGCCCGAAGCACAGGAGCGCAATGAGCGGCGCGAGCCGCGCCGCCCGCGCGCAGGCGCTGGCCAACGACAGCGCATTCGTGCGCGTGGCCAAGGGCGTGTACGCGCTGCGCGCGATCGCGGGCAGCGTGACGCCCGCGTATAAGTCGCCGGGCCGCTCGCGGCGCGACAGCCTGCGGCCGCCGCGCGCGCCGCGCGTGCCCGTCACCACGCTGCTGCTGGAGGCGTTTGAGGATGACTTTGACGGCGAGGAGGAGGAGGAGGCGCGCCGCAGACCGCAAAAGACTTGAGGGTTAGGGCAGGGAGGGGAGGCGCGCCCGCGCTGCGCCGCCGGCTGCGGCTGGTCGCGACGCCGGCCGGGATGCAGGGCCGCCATGCATCGCGCAGCAACGCCAAGGGCTGGCATCATGCGGCTGCATGTGCCCGGCGCACAGCACGCTCGGTCCTGTTCCGTGCTGGGGCGCTGCGATGACAGGCGTCCCCCGGCTTCCCCGGCGGGCACTCGCTTGCTGTGACCCGCTCGTGCCGAGCCTTTTGCATGTCTGCCCTACCCTGACCTAACCCTCGCACGCAGGGCACGGTGCCCGCGGACTTCCTTGAGGGAGGCGAGCCGCCCAAGGCGGCCAAGGGCCTCGCGCTCGCGCTTGCGCTCGCGCCGCTGGACGAGGACGACGAGGACGTGGACAGCGTCATGCGCGTGCGCGGCCCACGCCCTGCCCCGGCCCTGCTCGGCAGGAGCGCTTTTGAGAACGGGGTCAGGCTGGCCCGCCTCCTGTGCTGGACGAGGACGACGAGGATGTGGACAGCGTCATGCGCGTGCGCGGGCCCCGCCCTCCCCCGGCCCTGCTCGGCTGCAGCGCCTGTGACGACGAGGGCCTGGCTGGTCCGCCTCGTCTCACTTCGCCAGGGCCTTCCCCCCGCCAGTGCCCCAAGGTGGCTCACCATCGATCTTGTTCCGGCGTCGAGTGCGCATGACAGGCTGTCTGACCGACCCTCAGGTCCCTCAGGTCCCGGACCGGCTGCCTGCCCGCATAGCCTCCTTGGGACGGGCTGTGCGGCCCCGCAGCCGTTAGGGCACGCCGAGCTCGGCCGGCGCTTGGTGCGCAGGCGGAGCGCGGCGTGAAGCGCGCGCAGATCGTGCTGGACGAGCAGCGCGCGCGGCTGGGGCGTGCAGAGGAGGCCGTGGGCCGCGCGCGAGAGCAGGCCGCCGCCGAGGCTGCCGAGGCGCCGCCCAAGCCCGCCAAGCCCAAGAAGCCCAGCAAGAAGCGCCAGCGCATGAGCGAGGACGCATTCGATGAGATGCCGGCCTTCGAGGCGCGCCCTGGTAGGGGTACGGTTGGGTGATCTAGGGTAGCCACTAACCTACCCTATGCAAGAGCGAGGACGCATGGGATGCCGGCCTTCGAGGCACACCCGGGCGGCCTCGGCCAGCCGTAGCGGCGCACCCTGTGCGCTCGCGCTGGCGCGCGCTGCAGAAGTGGGCTGTGGGTGTCGCAAATCAGGCGTGGGTGTGGCGCGCAGGCGGCCGCCTAATGCCTGGTGCGACAGCCTGCACAGCGCCTGTGCTTTCGTGGCAAGAAATGTGTCACATGCACATGCAGTGACGGGCATGGCCATGGCAGGGGCATGGGTCTGTCCTCACCTGGAGCTGCGCGCGCAGGTGCCCCCGGAGGAGCTCGAGTTCCGCGGCGACCCCGACAACCGCAAGGACGTCATGGCCAACCGCAAGCGCATCCAGGCGCGGCCCCCGCGTGTGCCTGTGCCGCACGCCGCCCCGCCCGGTCCAGCGCCCGCCGAGCGCCCGCCGGCGCGCTGCACAGGGCGCGGGCGGCGCCTGAGGCCCGCGCGCCCCCGACCCTAACCCTTCACCCCGCGGCGCAGGAGCTGCAGGAGGAGGTGGACAGCGCGCGCGAGGCGTGGCTGCGCAAGCAGCGCAGCGCGCGCGACCGCGCCAGCAAGGAGGGCCGCGAGGTGACCGGCGCGGGGCGCCTGGTGCACCGCGCGCTCAAGGCGGCCGACGCGGCGCGCAAGGCGGTCGCCGAGGCCGAGCTGGACCTGAGCGAGGCGCAGTACAACGTGCAGCGGTGCGCGCGCGCGCTGCGCCTGCCGGCGGCGGAGCATACGGGGTTCTGAGGGCCCTGCTGGGGGCCGCTGCGATGCATCCGAGCAGCCCATACATGGGGCTCCACGCGACCTGCTTGGACCGCTGTGTTGCAGCCGAGCTGCCGCTACATCAAGGGCTGCGGTGCCAGCACCCGCCACGGACCATGCGGCGTGCGAGGGCCCTGCAGCGGCAGGCCGCACCGAGCGCGCAGCACTGCATAGGCGGCGTGACGCGGGTGGCCTGTGGTGCAGCAGCAAGGGCAAGCATTGCGCCTGCCTGCGCAGCGGCAAGCGCAGGCAGCGACTGCGAGCGGCGGCGTTGCACGCGCCCACCACAGCCATGAGCTATACGGTCGTCCAGCGATGCTCAGACGAGCAGCAAGGCCTCAAGCGACCGGCTGCGCCCGCGCGCAGGGAGACCGACCGCCGCAACGGCATCGGCAGCCGGCGGTCCCGCGGCGACCGTGAGGACCGCGACTACCTGCGCAGCGAGGAGCGCGAGCGCCGGCGGCGCGAGGTGGCCGCCGCGCGCCGCATGCCCATGGATGACGGTGACCTGCTGGAGGAGCTGCGCGCGCGCGCGTTTGAGACTGGTGCGGCGCCGAACCCTGCCCTAACCCTACCCTGTTAGACCCGTCTGCCGCGCGCCTGGGGTTGCCGGCGGAGGTCTAGAGGGGCGGCGCGCGCACCTGAGACCGGGGCGCGGCCCGTGCCTCTGTTGCTGCGTGGCGGTTGATATGCTGGCGCGGGGCGGCAGGGCCTGGTGCAGTGTGCATGCATGGGGCTCGGGGTTCCTTGTGTCCATCATTGCGCATGTTGACCTGTGCGGCGGCGGCGCCGTGCTGCCGGGCTTGAAAAGATCGCCCTTGATGGCCAGAGCTGGTTGCATAACTTCATCTCCCGCTACAAAAGGCATGTCAACGCCAGCAGCCATGCGAACGGTGTCTTTGAGCCCGTGGGCGCACGCCGGCCGGCGCAGGCAAGGAGCCGCCGCCGGTGGACGTGCCCGCGCCGGAGCCCATCGCGCTGGAGGACAGCGAGGCGCTCATGGCCGACCTGTGCGCCCTGACCCTGTACCTGCCCTGCGGCCCAGTAGCACTGCATGTGCATCTGGCTGCCCGGCGGGCACTGGCCCAAACGCTGAGCGATGCCGCGTGCTGCACCTGATCGGCCGCCGCCCGCTGCGCCGAGCCCAAGCCTCGCAGAAGCAAAGCATGCACTGGCGTGTGCATGCTTAGCAGGGCGCTCAGCTGGCTCTGCCTGGCCCGGCAGCGGCACGCTCCATGTGCCATCCGCCTGCAGGAGGCCGCCGCTGGAGCCCGGCGCACGGCTGCGCAGAGGCGCCCTGAGCGCGCCCGGCGCCGCCAGTCACATAACCCTGACAGTGCCCCGGCGCCGCGCAGGTACGTCGCCGACTTCGTGGCGCAGTTCTCGCCGCAGACGGGCGTGCGGCCGGTGGAGTTTGAGGAGCTGCAGGCCGTATTCCGCGACTACTACGGCGAGGACGAGGAGGCGCGCGTGCCGCTGTGGACGCTGTACGAGGGCCTGCTGGCCTTCCTGCTGGCAGTGCGCGCGCCCGCGCCTGGCGGGCCTCTCCCCCGGTGACCAGGTTTTTTTTTTTGTTTGTTTTTTTTTTTTGCGGAGCCCGCTGGCCTTCCTGCTGGTGGTGCGCCCTGCTGCGGCCTGTAGCTCCAATCGTAGGCTTTGCGTGCCTCCGCAGCACCTGCATGCTTTTTGCGTCTGGGCGGTGGGTGTTGCGGAGGGTCAGGTGCAGGGCGTGGGGGCCTCCCTGCTGCTTGTCGCTTGCTCCACCTCTGTCAGGAGATGCAGTTCTGGGCATGCTTGAAGAGTCCTCGTCTGCACTGAAGCCTGTTTGCTGGCAACTGATAGTGTCTGAGATGCTGCAGGCGCTTCAGGCGCACAACCTGTTTCGACTCCAGATTAAGCAGCCTTGATGCAGCCAAGCATGCACATGACTGCCATGACGCGTCGCTGCTGCTAAACACAAGCCTGCGCGCGCGCGCAGTACTCGCCCGGCAAGGGCCAGCGGCGGTGGCTGACGCTGCTGGGCGCGGCCACGTGGCCGGACGTGCTGCGGCGCTTCCTGGGCGCGCGCATCGCGCTCAACGCCACCTTCGTCGGCGACGCCGTCAAGGGGGCCGCGGGTGCGGCCGCCTCCTGCCCCAACCCTACCCTCATTCGGTCGCCGCACAGGCGCGCCTGCTTTGCATAGGGCGTGCGTGCAGGCAGGGCAGCGGAGGCGCGCGCGAGTCCGGGCACGGCGCCTGCCCAGACTTGCCTGCAGCCTGAGGAGGCCGGGCGACAGGCGGCGCGACCCCTGTCATGGCCCCGCGGCGCGCGCGCAGGCGAGCTGGCGCGCGGCGGCGCCGAGGCGCTGAGCCCAGGCGTGCACCGCGCGCTGCTGGGCTACCTGTGCGACGAGGCGTTGGACTGCGAGGCGCTGCGCGGCGCGCTCGCGGCGCGCCTGGACGCCGCCGACGGCGTTAAGCAGGAGCTGCGCAAGGCCGTCGCCGGCGACCGCGGCAAGCTCAAGGTGCCGGGCGCTTGCCGACAAGAGTGTTTGTTGAATGTGTGTGCTGTGTACAACCCCGATCGCCAATTTACCAGAACTTCCACAGACGTGGCTTGCTGGTTTACCAGTTTTCTGGGGCGCTCTGCCTTGAGATCAGTGCGCAGTCCACGCGAGGATGCGCGTCCGTCACTTGGCCGGAGCGCGGTCAGAGGTGGACCTGTCGGGGATCCGCGTGAGCCCACGGGCGGTAGCACAGTTGCGCGCCAGAAGTGTTCTGCGGGAACTACATGGGCTCAAACAGCGGCTATGGTGAGCCGCCCAGAGGCGCTGCAGGCTCGAGGGTCCGCATTGAGGCACACCCCGAGACCCTGATGGACATCCCCGCGCCGAACCAGGCCGCTGCCCCAAAGCGGTCCTGAACAGCCTGGCACAGGACGGGCTCTGGGCCGGGCAGGATGGGTGCGTGGCCTGTGCCGTGTGGGCGGCGCGGGTGTGCGGTTAGATAGGTTTAGGGTGTGGGCATGGGCGACGCGCGCGCGTCACGCGCGTCGCCTGCGTGCGCGGCACCAGGGGCTGATAGAGGCGGAGAAGGAGGAGCGGCGGCGCATGCGCGCGGAGGCAGGCGCCCTAACCCTTTGTTAACCCTGTGGTGACCCTATGGCCGCGCGCGGCGCCAGGGGCTGATAGAGGCGGAGAAGGAGGAGCGGCGGCGCAAGCGCGCGGAGGCCAAGGCGCGCGCGGCCGAGGCGGCCGCGCGCGAGGACGACGGCGAGGACGCCGATGAGGAGGCCGAGGAGCCGGCCGAGCCGGCGCCGGCGCCCGAGGAGCCGGAGGCCGAGCCGATGGAGGAGGAGGCGGCGGAGGCGCCCAGGTGCGGCTGGTTGCCTGGAGCGTGCCGCGGCCGGATTGACAGCAGCCGGAGGGTAGAGGCGCTGCCCGCTGTTGACATCGAGATGCTGGACGCAATGCCGTCGCCGCCCGCCCGGACACACAGAGTGTGACACCGATCGGTCAGAGCCTCTTTGTGCGCCGCAACGGCGCTGCGCTGGTGAAGTCTGAAGGCGCGGAGGGAGACCTTGCGGCCGCAGACGTCAAAGAGGAGGCCCGGCGCAGCTCATGACACGTTATGTGTGCACCCCCGCCGCTCTCCGCCATTCCCCGGATCGCGCCTGCGAGTGCTATAGGGTAACACTATCCCTATAACCCTAAATGTGCGCGCAGGGCGGACGTCGCCACGCCGGCGCCGGCCGAGGAGGAGGCCGAGGAGGAGGAGCCGGAGTGGGAGCTGCCGGAGGAGCTCCGCGAGTACGCAGGCGACCCCGCCGACCGCAAGGCCATGCTGTCCTTCCGGCAGGCGCAGGCGGCCGCGCGCCAGGCGCGCCCCCATACCCCCTACTACCTAAGTCTGACCCAATAAACCCTATTTGCATCCGCGCCGCAGCGCGCGCCGCCTCCCGCGCCGCCTGCCAGCGACGGCAACAGGGGCCAGCCAGACACCAGAGGCTGCGCGTCCTGCCAGACGCCCGGGGCTGTGCGCTGGGGCGCGCCCGGGGAGCGCGCCACCGCGCCAAGCGCCGCAGCGCGCGCGCCGTCTGGCGTCCGGCGCGCGAGGTGGGCAGCCAGCGGCGGCGTGCGCCGGCTCTGCCTTTGCCGCCCGGTGGGGGCAGCCATACAGCGCACTGGCTTATTCAATTGGTGCTGCACAGGCTCAGACCACTGTACCCTGGCGCTGACGCACCCCACCCTGCCGCGGCGCGCAGACGCTGGACCGCGAGCGCGCGCAGTGGCAGGCGGAGCGGCGGCGGCGCGAGAAGGCGCGCGAGGCGGAGCGACGCGCGCGCAGCGAGGCCGAGCGCGCCAAGGCGCGCGAGAAGGCCGAGGCCGAGCAGGCGATCGTGCAGTGCGCGCCCTGCTTGCGCGCGCCGGGCAGCGGGGGCAGGGCTTACCGTGACCCTACCCTGCATACCCTATGATGTTGCCGCTGCCGCGCGTTTGCATACTATTGCTGCCGCTGCGGGCGCTACGGCGGGGCCAGACGCATGCGGGCGCGTGACAGGCGAGACGGTAGGTGGAGCGGGGCGGGGGGCGGGGGGGGGCGG
>JAABUJ010001358.1_pt1 | contig 36834 bp, 34 predicted proteins | sample 5559131 | NCBI WGS metagenome assembly JAABUJ01 (sample SAMN10711875, study PRJNA513366) | rock metagenome | isolation source: Antarctica rocks | place: Antarctica: Victoria Land, Mt New Zealand nord | collected 2016-01-07 | reverse complement strand
AATTTCTTTCTTAGATCTTAAGTTTGCAGACATTTCATCAGTACATAATGAACAGTCTAAATGCTCAGATTGTATAGACATTGTAAAGAGTTCATTTAATTTATAACATAAAGATAATAAGTTATGTCAATCTTCTCTGTGCATAACTGAATAATAAGAAAGCTTATAAATTAATAAAGTTCTGTATACTTATTCAACACTCTTCTATCTAACTGTTGCTTCATGCTAAATGTAATTTATTTCACTATTTCATTCTTTCAGTCATTGACTCATTCTTTTGCTATCTACTGACAGAGTCTTATCTTACAGATAACAATTAAATGTCAGATCTCTATGATCTGTTCTTTTTCAATGTGTAAATCTCTAATTTAAGTCACTGTCTTAATCATTTTATTCATCTTTTCATTTTCTGATATCTCTATGTGCATCAGTATTCATCAGATTCATATTTAAATCTTTTAACTTCATAGATCATTTACTCTCTTCATTATATGCTGCAGTAAGTACTGATCTGACTGTATACTCAGTTTAATGACTGATTAAATTGCTGCTTAATTATCTATATATATATTCATTATTTAAAGCTTCAGTTTCATCATTTTTACTGTATTTACTATGCTTATCATCATGATCAGATTCTGTAGCTTCATCACATACACTGTGAATGTCTCATCTATATCTATATATATTATGCATCTCAGATCTCTTTTCAGTGTCACTGTTACTGCATTTATCTGATTCTCAATGTCACTATCATTCATGTAGATATTCAACATCTCTCAATCTCAACAGAGTTTGTTGATATCATATCTGTGAACAGCTTCATCTGCATTGTTATTTATATGAATAGTTAAGTCATTTCATCATAATAATACAATATAGAGTGTTCTGAATTTCAAGTTAACTTTTAATGAAAGTTATGTCTGCATCTTATAGTAGAGCTGCAAACATTTTAATAAGTTCTTTTAGTAAAGCTTCTTTGTAAAGTTAGATCTGATTTTCTTCATTAAAATGTAAATTAATACAATGATAATACAGAACATAAACTTTTTCAGTGTCTTCTTTAGCTGTTATTTCATCAGAAGAAGAAAGAGTTTTATATTTAGTGCTGAGCTTACTGTTATATGAAAGATCTTCATTATAATGACTTCTACTCATTACTGTATAACTGTCAGTTTCTGAAGAATTCATTTCTATTATGTGATTGTTCTGTGTCTGCTATCTAAACTGTATCAGACTGAGCAGCAGTACAGAATCTGTGACAGCATCATTGTTACATAGAGTCTTCATAGATTCTTAAATTTAAAGTTTTATGTAAAGTCTGTCAGCACTGCTAGATCTCTGAGACTTGTTGTGACTCAGATCTAAATGTATTGTATATATGCATTTCATTTCAGATATGAATTTAAGATGACTCTCAGCACTCTGTATATTGATGATGTCTGTACTGTGTATGTATTTAAAATCAGCTTCACTGTTGTATTATGTTTTGTGAGATAATTTGTGAAGTGAATGAACTCATACTTAATTAAGATAAAGACAAAGACATATCTTTAAGTTTATTGCTCTGTACAGCTGTGCACTGTATGCAAAGTAGTGCAATTCTTCTTTGCTGACTTTTCTGTTATTATGATGCTTACATCATCAATTTAACTCACTGCTGTGACTTAAAGCTGTGAATCATTGATTAGGTTCAGCATGTCAGCATTGTAGAATAGATATAGAATAAATGATAATGATGAGTTTTAAAATATATCTATATGAATGACAAAGCTCTCTGACTCATATTTTGACAGCTTTATTATTAATGTTCTTTTTCTCAGAAAGTCTTCTATTCAGTTCACTATCTTCAGTGATAGATAACATTTTCAGAGATTGTAAAGTAATCTTTTGTAAAAGACATTGTTAAAGATTTCTGATACATTCAGCATTAATAATAATGTAACTGACATGCTTAATTCTTATACTCTGTAAATCTGCTTCAGCAGTGTATGAATTGTCTGCTTTATAAACACAATCTTTTGATCTCTTAGCAGTGTTTTAAGTAGCAATTAATAGATCTCTATCATGTAGCTTATTCTGCATATCATTATGAACTTCAGAGCTTTACTTATAATATTTAAAAGTATTACTGATCAGTATATCTTAAATTGCTGATAGTCTTTTTTATTAAGCTTCTGCAGCATCACTGTAATAAAGTATTTAAAGATTCTTAAATATCTTTTGCTATTTAGACACAAGTTGTACAGTGAGAGCAGCAGTGAGAGTAGTTACAGTAATATTTAATGTAAAACTCAGTTCAGTATGTTATTCAGTTCTGATATCTTATTGTTTAATGTTTACATTATAATCTCTGTTAATTTAATCTCTGTAATTAAAGAAATAAATATCAGCTCAAAATACTTATATTCTGCAATGTTGTCAAGATCTATCTTTAAAGAAATTAAAAAAAAAATTATTTAAAGTAGCTCTGTCTTGTTCTGCAGTTCTGTGAGTTTCAGTTCTTTCATTTATTTCAGAACAGAAGTAAAAGTCTGATTTACAGTTCTGTGATTTTTAACTTACTTCATCAATTTTTATAGTTTCTGAAAATTCTTTAAGATCATCTCTATTCATTTTCTGTAACTCATTCTCATTAATTTTGTCAGCTTCTTCTCTTTTTCATTGCAGACTCAACAGTACATCTTTTAAATGTGTATGTTCTGCTTTCTTTATCAACAACAATGAACTTTATTTACTTCTCTCATCATCTCTTTTGCTTTCAGGCCAAATCCTAACTTTAATCATTTACTGAGAGTTAATATCAATACTGTTGTCTTCACTGCAGTCTGAATTGTCTTTATGATGATAATTATATATTGTTTTATATTGAGTTCATTGTAGTTATGAAGTAACATTGACAGCTATTCTGTCAGAATCTATTATAAAAGCTTTATGTCTGTTCTGTCTCACTGTTAATAGAATTGTGATGTGATCTCTGCTGTAGACAGCAAAAGATAAGTGATAATAAAATAATAATTAAAGTCATAATGTTATTGTTGTATCTCATAGCTAATTAATCATTGAGTAATGTCTGAGCTGCTTAACATCAGATCTATGATGCTGCACATTTACTAAGATCTTTATGTGACTGAGCTCTACAATAAGAACAGAGAGAGCTGTTATTTATTTATTATTTATATTAATTACTTTGTCTATGAGTTCTTCTTCATTCTTAGATCTCTTCATGTTAAATAATGCAGATTGAAGTCTCTCACTATAATGTATTGTTAGTGATCATTCTTCAGTAGATCATTTAATTACTTCAAAGTTACTATGATGTTTTCTCTGACTGCTTCTCTATACACATTGTGAATACATAGATACTTAAACTAACTGTGTTCAGTATATTAAATCTTCAAAATTATAAGATCTTTACTGTATATCTGAACTGTTCAGTCTGCACAGTTCAGTTATAAATTAATGTAGAAGCAGACTTAAGTTGATTCTTTTTCTATGAATTTTAAATAAATCAGATAAAATCAGTTCTTGCAGAAATGATAAGTACTGTTATTATATTTATTGTGTCATGACTTCTGAATGATCAGCACATTATAGTTTCATATAATGAAATTCTGAAGCAGAAATATCATAACTTTATCTCTTAACTTCATTGTGTTGTACTGTAAGATAACAAAGTTTAAGTATACTGACATTACTGTCTCATCATTGTGATCTTCAAAGTTAATGCTGTCTCTATATTCATGATGTTTACTGTAAAATCATCTTAACTGATGAATAGCAAGCTCACTAAGTTCTGCTCAGAGACATTCTCAATTTCTGTTATTTAACTGCTCTTCAGATTTATTTGACATTTAAAGAACTTAATACTTCAGTAACTCACTGCTGTCTTTACTGCAGCATTTATCTTTCACATTTTTAGAAACTTAATTGTGATTCTTTTAAATCTGTTTTCATTCACTGACTTTAAAGAGATTCAATTTGCATCTGTAATTACTGTTTTTGTAGATGATATTGATTGCTTTTCATTTTCATTGATGAATGTCTTCAGAGCTGATGTCAAGATTGATAAGATTCTTATAAGAATCTTAAATATTGTTAAATAAAGTTTATTAATGATTTTATAATCACTATTTATTGTTGTATATAATGTAAATGTCACATTCTCATTAATATTGTCACTGCTTTCACTGTTGTCACTGTTGCTACTATTAATGCTTTTGCTGTAACTGTTGATGTCAATCTTACTGACTTTGTCATTAACTGTCTTTAAGAATGTAACTTCTTTAAGTTTGATGACTAATGTTTAAATTAATATCTATTATCAGATCTGCTTAATGTTGCATGTTATCTGTATATACACTGTCTCTTTCTAAAACTTAAAACATTTGTTGTTTCATATCTTGTGTAAGTCTTCACAGCTTATACACTTTTTAATGTTAAATTCTAAATTCTTAAAGAAGCAATTCTTAAATCTATGATTCTCTGTATATATGCTGCATTTCTAAGTATCTTCATATTAAGTACTTATGTAATCATATTTATGATACTTAAAGCACTTCTGAATGCAGCAAGCTCAATTATATAACTTTATCTTCTTGTACTTAAAGTCTCAAATCAACTCAGTTTAAAACATCAGATTAATATACTCTATATTTATAAATTTCATCATTACAGACTCTGCTGCTCATTTTAAGCTGCACAGTTATCTTACATAATTGATTAAAATGTCTTTTTCAGCTTCAATCTTATAATTTTCTGTCTATATATATGTTACTATAACTTGCTGATCTTTCATTTTGATGTTCTGTATCAGTATATTATGCATAATGACTTCATAAATGATGATGACTATCTTGCTACCTGCTTTTAAAGATGTAATTCATTTAATATTATTCTATAATGACTCTTTTTCAATCACTGTGAATGCATACACTGTCAAATTATCTGACTTCAGTTACTTAACAGTTATAATCTTAATAACAATGATGTTTTGATCTGCAGTGACACAGATGTGACTGTTGATGCAGTTATGTAGTGTAACTGATGAGAGAATGTATCAGTGATCAATGAGAACAGTGTCAGTGAGTTTGATGACAATTTTGCAATTATTAAATATAAAAAGATCTGTGATGATGCTTTTTTCTTCAAATAATGATGAAAAGAATGCTGCTGTTAAGAATAACAGTATATTTACTGTTATTTAAGCTCAGATGCATATATATCTATATTTTGTGATGATGAAGAATTGCAATGCAGAGTTTCTGCTGATAAGAATCTTTAAAATGTTTTTTGTAACTGCAATGTTGTATTGTATTGTGTTCATAATTCATTGTAGAGCTTTCAGATCAGCTATAATTTGAACTGTTTTAAATTGATTTAGAACTCTTTTCATAAAGTTTTGAATAGATCTGACAAAGAATTCAATGTAGATTCATTGAAGAATCTTTTTAAACTTGTCTTTCTTGATCTTTGAGTTCATAAAGGCCTGAAGTTGAGTTGCTTTATGTTTCAATTGAGTGATGTGCTTTGATAAAGAGAAGAATTGCACTCTCATTGCTGATCATAAAGATCTCAACATTGTGATCTATATCAAGTTATAAAGTGCAATGAGAAGAGTTACTGACTAGATTTTGGGCTTATTTGGTGCGGTTCTGGTGAAGTTATTCTGAAAATTCATTTTGAGCTAGAGGAGGTTTTTTTTGTTTCATCATGACTGGCCGCTTACGCTTACCGTGTAACAGGTTCTCTACTGACGTCTTAGAGAATGGCGTTGCGGCCGCGTGCGCCGACTACGGGATCCCACTCATCGCCTACTCGCCGATTGGCAGAGGCATGTTAACGGGCGAATTCAAGAAGTTCGAAGACCTCCCGAACGACTCGTTGTTGCTCCACTTCAACTTCCCTCGGTTCTAGAAGGACAACTTCGAGAAGAACGTGCAGCTAGTTGAGAAAGTCGAGGAGATCGCCAAGAGGAAGGGCTGCACGCCGGCCCAGCTCGCCATCAACTGGGCGAGGGCGCTATCGAGGCGTCCTGGAATGCCCACTATTATCCCCATCCCGGGCGCTACCACAGTGGCACGGGTGCAGGAGAACAGCAAGCTGATTGACATCACGAATGAAGAGATGGCGCAGATCGACGCTATCTTGGCCAAGTTCACACCAGCTGGCGAGCGCTACCCCGCCAACATTGAATCGAATACGTAAGCTTATGGAAGTCATGTCTTTGGTCAGGTCCACTATCTTGGGGTGTGTTAGTCAAAGTGGTGGGAAGGGCTGAAGAGAGCTTGATTCTGGGCGAGGAGGCGGGCAAGGTAAATTTTAGATGTTGCCAGGTGTTATGTCAGGAGAAAGGATAAGGTATAGATCTTGGAGCGACCGAGTGCCCCAAACTCTACATTATGCACAAAAGGCGTGCTTTCTTACTGTTTCGCATGGCGAGCGACATAGTCCCGAGCCACATCACCAAGATCCTCTTCAATGACTTGCTTGTTGACCTTGTATGGGGTCACATCTAAAATGAGAAACACCATGCGTCCAGGGCGCGTCTCGTCGAGGTTCTTCCACTTAAGCAGACAGCCCCTATTTGCACCTGATTTCGACAATACCCCATCAACCATGGACATCAATCAGAGGAGTCGAGGAAAAGAGGCACTTACTCATATCACCAGGCAGCATTACCTTGCTATCGCCGCTATCGAGCGCGAGCAGAAACTTTCCCTCGATCACAACGCCATAGCAATCGACATGGCGCGATGAGTTGGTGATTCACAGCCCGGACCGAAGTCGATCAAGCGAACAACACTGCCGTCTGCAACATGAACTCCAGGCTGTTTGGGGCGGACCAAGCAACTAGTAGTTAGCAGGAGCGCTTGCTGGATACTGGATGCAAAGAAAGCTGCAAGGGATTCAGACATACCTCGTTATCTCTCGCGTAGAACAGGTCCTTGTCGTCTCTCATGTTAACGGGGTTTTCGGCAGTGCTGAAAATTATGTTGGCGACACCCAGGCCCTTGGCCAGGACCCTGTGATGATTGCCGACATAGTCGACGACGAGGACACCCTTGCCATCTTTGTTGTGGGAGGTGATAATGAAGCGACACGAAGTGCGGAGGCCCTCTGCTGAAAATTGAGTGAGGAGAGCTCTGGAAGACACGTTCTTCAGTAATTGACTCGTTCATGCTCAGATATAGGCTCGATTACGGAGACCTGTATACATAGCGACTGTGAGGCTTTTCTACGAGTATTGAGGACACCACTGCTCCCGACCAAGGTCGACGCAGGTGTACCGCATCCGCCGTAAGATCATCAATCGGGAAATACAGACTCGGGAAGGCGATACCCGGTATCCTGAGTTATCAAATTATCCTACCGCGGTCGTATCACAACAGATGGCGTGCCCATGTGACTAGAAGCATTCAAAAATATTTCTACCAGGTGCTGTTCCCTCATTTCCTCAATTTCTGTCCACATCGTCTACGTATTGCCCATGAGGGAGCACACTTAGACTGTACTGAATACTGAACCATCTCTGGACTGCAAGCAACATGCCGTCAAAACGCCCTATCACCCGCAAGATCATCGTTGTTTGGGGAGGCGTAGCCGGACTGACTCTGGCAAACATGCTCGAGAATTTCGAATTGGAATATCTTCTCCTCGAAGCCCACGAGGACATAAACGCTCCCACGGGGGCAGCCATCGGTCTCTTGCCAAATGGTTCCTTCATAATGGATCAACTCGGCTGCTACCAAGCAATCGAAGCGGCCGCACAGGATGGCGAGCTTGAGGACTCTCACATTCGTGATAGTAATGCCAAGTCACTCGTCCGCTTGAAACACATGATATACCCTGAAGAGAAACGGTGAACTTTCAATGCACAGCTCGACGTCTCAGCTTGGGTCCGTTAGGTTACTGCTGTTAACGTTGCAGGCACGGCTATCCAATGCTCTTCTTCAACTGACAGTGGTTTCTGAAAGTGCTGTACGACCAGCTAAAGCATAAGGACCGCATCCACCTGAGATTCCGAGTGGACCACATCACCGAGGGCGGCATCCAGGTTACGTCCAAAGACGACCGATCTTACACGGGGGACATCTTGATAGGAGCCGACGGCATCCACAGCAGCGTCAGGCTAGAGATGCGGCCGGATTGCAGGTGCCACCGATCCGAGATACTTCGAGTCAGGGGAGGAAGAGAAGGTCCCATGCTAGTATCAATGATTTTTCGAAATCCCCCAACACGTGAACGGCTAGCCGGGACGTGAGCAACGCTTCACAGCAAGCCGCAGAAAATCATTTCTTGTTGTGTCTGGTCCCGGCGGCCGGGTATACTGGTTCCTCGGCGTCAAGTTGCCGGTGTCAAATATGGGAAGCAAATTCCCAAATATTCAAGGGAGGACGAGGCGCGGTTCATTAAGGAGCATGAGAGCCCAAAGATCAAGGACAACTCGACCAGAGGTCGAGTTCACTCGGTATTCTGCTGAGCCGCGTGGCGTAGGGGCTCTTCAGCTTTGGAATGGTTTTGTTCATCTACACTGCGAACAGCATGATGAAGGTGGCGCATAATGAGCTTAGAAGTTGGGGTGAACTCGCGCCTCTGAACAGAAATTGGGTCGGCACCACCGCCGCTAATGGTATTCTGAGAGTGCCAACAACTCTTCTGTCATTTCAGATCTTAAATTCGGATCTAGCACCAAGAGTGCAGCTCATCTACTTCCAGACGCACATGCTGTCGCCCCTAATCATATACACTGTCGAGGGCTACAGAATTGGCAGCCATGGAACAATCCTTTCGCGTCCAATCATCTTCATGATCGGGATGCAAATTCGAGGCATCTGCAAAATCGCTCCACTGTATGCCCTCTTGAGCGCGTTTCAATCCGACCAGAACCCCGTGGATCGACCTGTTCGCATCGATGTCGCCAGATCTCTGGTTCCAGCTCTTGTCTTGGGCTTCATAGTCCCTACATCCTAATGATCGCCCCGACGCCCAATGAGAACAGATGGCAAGATTGGATCCAAGTTTCACCACCATTGTCTCAGCTCTGACTCTGGTCTTCAGCTCCGTACTTGGGCGGCGGCGGCGACTAAAAGGCGATGAGCATTCCGATAGGCACCCGGAGTGGTACAGTACCGACGATGTACCGATCCTCAAGTCTACTTATCACCTCGCTTTCGTGGCTTAGGCCACCGTGTACCTTGCTACACTTGCTTATACGAGTTTCCACCCAGACCTGTCACTCTCTAAGGTGTTCTCCAAGGTTGGCCAATCCGTTCAAGCGTGATTGTATTTGGCCACGTTATCTGAGATGGTCTTGTCATCTTGAATTATCGACCTGGTCCTCACTGTCGCTGCCATCGCCAGTCACAATCTGTACTTGGTGTGGGAGCTCCGGCACCAGGGCCACATCTCAACATCAAGGGCCACGAAAGCAGCTTTGGCTGTAGTTCTCAGGCAAGTATTCCTCGAATCAGGTGCGACGTGGGCCGGTCTCTGGAGTTGGCACGAAGCGGTTATCTCAGGGTTATCAATATCGCACGGAGGGAAAGCCTCTAGGTAGATGCGCATTCGTCAAGTCATAGGAACGAGTAACTCTCATTTTATGAAGATTGCCGACTATTCCTCCTCATAGATAGATCAAAAGCTATAGTTCTATAGACTACTTGACTAGATATCTTACCTCCGCGCGCTGTAATTTTGGCGACTTCGCTATAAGGTAGCCACTGACATCTACACTAGATGCAGGTTAATTACCTCGCGCTTACGAAGCTTTGATCGTGTGTGCAGCAGAATATCCAGAGTTACGCATCTATGATTCTATGTACAGAAGCAAAGCCGTGCTTTGGGGACTGAATAGTTCCTCACCTACTAGGTACCTTAGGTAAGGTATCTCCCGGACGCTTTGCGGTCTGGTACGGGTGACCGCGGACCGTCCGGGAGTGAGATAGCGCCGGGGCTCGGCCATGTATTAGTGAGTCCGGGGAAGAAACTGTCAAGTACCATGGTGCAAAACTCTCTTCCAGAGCCCTTACAGTGACTACTCTGTAATCATTTCTTGCACTTTGATATCCATATGTATTCTCTAAATACGGGAGAATCACAATTGCTTGATAGCATATATCTTTGTTGCTATTCGGTACCCCATGCAGGATATCATCAAGGCATTCGAGTCTGCTGGCTCAGAAGCACTCGCTTTGGATCTACATCTTGGCAAGGGTCTTACTGTGTTCAAGTTGCTTGTCCGTTGCATTCGTGTCATTACAACCGCCGGCACTTTAGGAAGTCGCGGTCATGATATCAAACACCTACTCTTACAGCCGGCTGACGGGGCCTGGAGAGATCCGCCTTTTGCTTCTCTGTCCAGGCGACGTTCATGATCCCATATGCTGCTTCCTATTTTCTGCGGACCTCAACTCAAAGCCTGATAATAACCCTGAAGCCGGTTGCCAGAGTATGCAGCACTTTCCTACGTCTGGGGTGAGCAAGACAACCCCGCCAGAATCTATCTTGATGGTGAAGCATTCCATGTTACGCGCAACCTATATTCCTCACTGCGGCGACTTCGAGAGGGATATGACCCACTTATTCTTTGGGTGGACGCCATATGTGTTGACCAGTCTAACACAGCTGAGCGGGAGCTTCAAATAATTCTGATGAGGAGGATCTTCCAGCAAGCCCAAGGTGTCTTTGCTGATGTTGGAGAGGAGGCTGAGCCGGAGAAGCTTCTTGTCCCACTCCTCAAAGCAATCGTCAAAGCTGGGAAGACTTACTCTGCTCTGAAGAATGAGTCAAAAAGGTCTTCCAGCATCTGTTCAGATGGCATAAGATCAGGGCAGACAATGATGAAGATCGAACAAGATTCACTTGACAGTGAAACCGCAATGGCAGCGGAGCCTACTCATCCAAGGCTGGAACACTATGGCTCACCGTCTTGGGGGCCACCCACTTAGGATTCGTGCCGACATTTTTTCGCTTCTCCTTATTTCCATAGGGTATGGATTCTTCAGGAGTTCGTTCTCTCCAAGCGTCTCATGTTTCTATACGGCGATCTGAGAGTACCACCAAATCTGCTCTTGGATTTTCTCCACTATACGACCCGCTATGGCAACCACACCTCGACGACTTATCTGGGTCATTTCAATGACGATGATGAAGTTCGCCGGCTCGCAACATCGGGAATAGGGGGGTGGGTGAATTTCGAAATATGTATTTGCAAAAGCAAGTTGTGATGCACAGGATACCAGAAACGGACATGAGGAGCTGTCTGATCATGCAATTTGCAGGGAGCCGAGGATATCTGGCCACTGATCCCAGAGATAAAATATACGCCCTCTTAGGGATTGCGTCCGACGGAGTCACCTTTGCCTCGCATATAAACTACTCAGAGCCACCTGATGTTATCTTTCACACGTTTGCGCAGTTGTTCATAGAGCACGGTCACGGTATTGAATTGTTGTATCAAGCAGGATCAACCCGAAGATCTGACGCAACTCCATCATGGACACCAGTACATTTCTTTTCAACTCCGCTCTCAGTTCTCTCCCAAAAACAATCAAGCAGACATATCTCCTAACACAAGTCTACAGGACTGGGCAAGTCCAATAGAAGAGACCACACTCTCGATCCTGGATCTCTGTGACACAGTCCACGACTTTGCTGCAGCTGGTTCAGCTGCACCTACCATTCGAGTACAGGCTGACAACTCAAGGATATGTTTGAAAGGTGCAATGATCGACACCATCATCAGTATCGGCGAACTTCTTGGTGGCGACGTCCCATCGCCTAATTTAACTGCTTCGCCTTCACACATAATCACACTTCCTATCTTCGTCTTATTTGTGATCCAAAATATGATATTTGCCCGTGAATTAGGCACATACCCAACTGGAGAAGAATGTGAGGAAGTCTTTCTCAGGACTTTGATCCGAGGGCCACCGCAGAAGCGCACGACGAGCGAAACTCAACCGCTACGAGACGGACTTTATGCAATGATACCTTATGCTAAGACTTTGAATGATTCAAAAATGGGAGGAGACATAGAAGGCCCCGAGCGGAGAGAGCATAAAAAACATGAAGAACAGATACCGTATCTTGGACGTCAGGCAGGTGATCGCGCATATGGAAGGAGCTTTTGCAAAACTTCCGGTGGTTATTTGGGGTTGGTGCCCAGAACGGCGAAGGAGGGAGACCGGGTCGCAGTAGTCCATGGAGCTCCTGTGCCATTTGTCTTGCACAAAGAAGAGGGCCAGTGGGGGTCCACAGAAGCTGTCTACAGTCTGGTAGGGGATGCTTACTTTCATGGACTAATGCACGGCTAAGCTTTGGAGTTGCAATCGTATCAAGAACAAGACATTATATTGGTCTAGCAGCAATATTGATCTTCCACGGCTTGTAGGATGACTCAGGCCTCATCAAATGAATGAAAAACGAATGTGACCCCGAACTCGAGGTCTCTTCTTCGGAGATAAATTAAACCAGACACGAGCAAGACTTGTGCCTCAGCCCTACAACATCCTTGTAGTTTTCCATCAGCAAAGAACTTGGTACAGCACTTTCATTACAAGTGGGAGTTTCGCACTTGCGATCAAGTCTGAAGTCATCGTTGTCTACAGATCGCTTCCCACCCAACGACAATGACTCCTCGCCGACAACGATCACACAACCCCGAAACAACGAAGTCACCCTGCTTCCAATGGTACGTCCAGCAATGCCTCTCTTGGCAAATGCCCACCCCCCAAGCTAACAAGACCAACAACAGGCTTGAAGAAAACTTCTAACTACCCATCAACAATCACTGCGTCTACAACAAAGACGTGACCGTCATGGTGCACACACTCAGCCAACCCACCCCGGCCGTCTTCCACGACTCCAACACATCTAAGCTAACCCCACCTACCCACCCCCCAGATCTTCGGCGGGGCCCAACGCTCGAACAGACTACCACATCGACAGCAGAGCCGAATGGTTCTACCAATACAAAGGAACGGTGATCCTCAAAGTCGTCAACGAGACCACCACCACGCCCACATCCCCATCATCATCCATGAATCTGAAATGTTCCTCCTGCTTGCTTGGTCCAAGTCTGGTTGGTGTTCCTCGCAATGTGGATTGATCGACTTGTCATGCTTCATCGGCTTGTAGCCCTTGGATTTACGCCTGGGGGAGGGTCAGATCCATGAGCTCGAACACAAGCATGACTGTCACATTGAAGAATGAGACTTTCTGAACTTTTCATCTTTTGAATATGTAACATGACGAAACGGCCTCCTCCCAAACCTCCAAGCCTAAAGCCTGTGTACAGTTTCCCCCTTTTCAAGTAAAGCCACCTTCATGCCAGACTGGAAAGAGCTTTGAAGCCCCCACCCTGACGGACAAAAACCATGCAAGATATTGTACGTGTGAAAGCTGGAGAGTCTACGAAGTAGAGGAGTTGAAAGCCTGCCCATTAATATCGTGGCTGGACTTAGCGGGGCGATCCAAAATATTTCAGCACTTATACATCTTCCTCATAGGACCTGATAAAGTTTGAACACCAAGACCAAGCAAACTTCGTACAGAGAGAGAGAAAGCGTTGAACTACTGGCTTGAACGTATTATCCAAACTACAAGGCTTGAATCTTTCTATAGCTTGGTGGCTTCAAGGTCCGCCGTATAACCTTCGCTGCATAAGGGGGAATCAGTGAGATGGCCGAAATCGCTGCAACACGCCACGCAAATGCCCAGGTTACAATGTACGCCAGGTCGAAATATCCTCCGAGTAAAACTATGCTCCCAAAGTAAACCATTGCCGTCCCGACGAGCGAGAATATCATAACTGGATGCCACGTTGTAATCTCAAACGCCACCATGATGAGCTCGTTGATAACAAGAACTGTAAAACTGACCGAAACCATCCGGGGGCCTTCGACTGCTACTAGAATCTGGGAGAGCCCTTGGATCATACCACCCTGGTACGTCGATACAAGAACCCAAACGAAAAAGGTCCGATAACTCAGCGATTGGCCGCTGGTGAGCTCTCTATAGAGCTCGGGATACATGTTCGCAAGCTCTTCGTCCACATCCCTGTCGAGGACCAGTGAGAACACCGGAGCCATGGTGTAGATGGTTGCGTAGCCGACCAAAAGCCAATCTCTGTACAAGGCATGCGGCTCGAACTGTGTAGCAATGCTAAACATCGTCTGACAAACGCTGATGATGAGTCCCCTGTGGATGATGAATTGCGCCAACTTGGCGGACCTCTTGTAGCTGTTGCGACCGTGCCAGACGAGCAGTTTGGTGAGGTGGCAGAACTGAGTGATGGAGAAATCAGCAGCCAGACTCGCCTGGCGGCCTTCTTTCCCGACAATGCCCACGCCAACATCGGCAGCTTGGATCATCGAAACATCATTCCCACCGTCGCCGATACAACAGACGCGTTTCTTGGTGTGGCGGCGAATCAAAAGGGCGACGTCAGCCTTCTGCGTTGGAGAACAGCGACACGCAATTACGGCAGGTAAAAGGACGGCCAAAGAGATGAAGGTATCCCGGAAGTAGGTTAACATCAACGACAGCGACTCGCCGTCAATGAGTAGACACGCGTCAGTCTTGTTGCGAAGCAACTCGAGGGAATCTTGGGCGAGGTCCTTACGCTTCACTAAGCTGATAGTCAGTACAGATGTATCTACAAGCAGCACGTACTTACGGCTTGTGATTGTATGTATATACTGCCCTCTTGCGACCAACTTGGCACTGACCGCAACACAGCGGGCAGTCTCGACCTTGTCACCTGTCAACATCCAGATCTTGATTCCAGCGTTACGTAACAGCTCTAACGAAGGCTTGATGTCATGTTGAAGTTTGTCCTCCACACCGGTCACACCGAGGAGCTCTAGGTCTCTCTCCAGGTAATCCTTGAGAACTTTTGCCATTCCGGAGTCGCGGCCTTGCAAAGCCATTGAAGCCTCTAGATAGGCTGCTGAGAATTCCCCATAGAGAGCAACAGAGAGCTTTTTCCTGCCCACAACGAGTGTGCGGAGACCCTCTCGGGCCATGTTAGCAGTTTCCTCTTCGAGCCAGTCGTTGGCTGCAACTATCGACGACATGACGGTATCTGCGCCTTTCTGGTAGAACCAGATCTCCCCCGCATCTTCGCTGCTTTCTTGTATACTCTCGGAGTCTCGGAAAAACTGTACGATTATCCCCATCCGCTTCGTCTCGGATGTGAACGGGAATACGTGTAGGATACGCACTCTTACGACGATGCGTCCATTGTCTACGGAAGAGAGTTGGATGCCTTGACGGTCGCGATGGATGAGGCGGAGACCTATGCTTTCAGTCCAACGGATAATCGCAATCTCATCTGGCGACGATGCTTGATAGGTTGTTACCTTTCGGCCATTCTCCTCATCGAATGTGGGAGTAACATTGTGACAGAGCGCAAGCGCCAAAACCAAGTCTCGTACGCGTGACCCGATTTCTCTCCGAGTCCGAGTTGCCGGAGCATTTGCTGGTGGAGTATTGTACGTCGATGAGGGGGTTAGGAGGTGGTGCGGTTGAGTGACACTGGAGGATGAGAGGACGGACAAGGCTTGTCGGATATATGACGCAACTTCATCCATTGCTTCGTTTGCATACGACACCGTTCCCACGTGTATCTTCTTCAACTCCATGTCTGCGCTTAATCAGTACGACGTCATGAAAATGTTGGACGTTCCATACCATTTTGAGTCAGAGTACCCGTCTTATCACTCAGCAGATATTCCACCCTTCCCAGCTCTTCTGGAATAGTGCTAGTTCTCACCACTGCCCCAGGAACGTCTGGGTCACGCTCGATGAAACGAGCATAGACAGTTTTACCCATGTCAAGGTTGACCCGTAGACTGATTGGTATGATCGTAGAGAACAAAATCAGAAAACGCATCATTGCCACATACCATTTCTGACTTTCCCTTTTTTCGAGACCCTCTAGAGCCACCAAAATGAGGGAGAGAGCCAAGGTTACAGCACACAAGATCTTGGTGAGATGATTGATCTCGCAGTCGAGGAGGCCAGTCTTGGACCGCGACGGAGAGGTGGAGAGTGCTTGTCTCGTCTGAGGACCAGTATAGACTACCACTGCCAGGGTCGTGCAAGCCGATGCTACGACTGTGTTCGCCCACGCGGTATTATCGATAGTCAGTGGTGCAGATTCGACAGCAGCACTCGTAGGATCCCCATCACCGAAAGTCTCAACACCTCGTTCACTTGTCCCCTGGCCTCTAACGATTTCTTGCTTCTTGGTCATGCCGACAACCGGCAGCAACTCAAGGGTACCGACGAATTCGTTAACCTTTCTATCCGGTTTACTCGCAACAATCTTGAGTCTTGTGAACGCGGAGATGTCTAATGCTTGCGACAGTGGGGAGGCAACACGCAGTTTCCAATCTGTCTCTCCGTCCAACTGGTCCGTGCGTATAAAGGCTTCCCCAACAGCTGTTGCGTCAGACGTGGAGGCGTTGTGACCGTTAGGAATTGCTAAACTGGAGTCGTCCTGAGTCTTCGGTGCCTCCTCCGCTGACCCGTCCAAGAATGGATCGCGTTGAATCGCAGGCTCTTCCCCTAGAGCCGTATCCTTCAAAGCGGTATTCGAAGCGCCTTCCGCTGTGTAGGTTTTGAGAACTACTACGTCGGCGGGAACCCTTTGATTCCTCCCTAGTTTCAGAACATCCCCTACCTTGAGATCTCTGGACCTTTTAGAGACTTCGAGGACGCCAGCTGATAAAGCCTTTGGTTCGTCTTTGCCGATCAAGTGTTCTTCTTCCTCCTGTATGGCAGGCAATCGATCCTCGCCCTCATTTATAGTCGCTTTGCGCCTGGCAGTGATGGGCTGAAGCATACCGCGCCGAAGGCCGCCTTTACTCCGATAGTCATGTTGGGATCCATGAAATTGTAGCACCGTATAAGCCTCCATATTCGACTCTGCATCTCTCCTACGCCGGGCAACGTCGTCCGCCGCCTCCTTCCCAAGAGTAATGGCTAACACAAACACAAGTGGTGCAACGTACGTCGACAAGTAACCGATTCGTAGCGCGGGTATAATTTGGGATAACCCAACGAGTAAAAAGTACATGTTGAAGAAGAAAGAGAATTCTTTGTACAGCGTGCGTGGCAGAAAGCTCCACGGTGTATATTTGGCGTTGGAGACAGAGTTGGGAGGAAATCGGGAGGGTTGTAGTTGCCCTACAAGGATATGACGGGCCGCAGAGGGATCATGCTCCTGCTCACTGTCCTGCTCGAGATGCTCCGGCGCAGTCCCTCCAGAAGCAGCTGACCTGAAACTTGGAAATCGCAGTGTCGAGCCAAATCGCGATCCATGTCCGTCATTGCGCTTCTTCCGCCCATGCCCGGCAGTCGGAGAGTGCCCATCGCCATTTATCATCTTGCGAACGTCTGTTGCATCCCGTTTGTCGGCCTCGTCATGGTATCCGAGCAAGCCATGTATATCATCAGCCTGCTCACCTCGTCTCCTCCCGATATTTCCATATCTATGAGGTCTCTGTCTTTGCGCTCCTAGCCTACTCGTGTGAACATTGCGCAATGGGATGGCATCGCGTGTCTCTCCTAACACAATACCAGCCTCGTTGTCGCTCCTATCATGCCGTGACAGGTAAGTTGATGCCATCCCAGGGTCTAGCTCTTGCAGGTCAAGATCATCTTCTGAAGTTGAGTCTTCAGATCGAGGGCTAGAGGGAAATCGTCGGTCTTGCTGATGAGGTGCCGACATGTTTCATCGAACATATCGCGCACCTCGCAGAAGGCCTGTTATGATCGTGCAACCAAGAACAGATATACTGCTGAATGTCATGGTAGTGAAGTGAGTTACGGACTAAGGTATAATCAAGATGACAGCCAAGTGAAGCCGCGAGTTGCCAATGACCAGCGATTCATCAATGACGGAACTTCCCGGTCGCCGCTCCAGTGCGACATCATCTCGCAACAGCTGTCAACACGATCAACATCGATCATCCAAGTAGAGCTCCCGGTTCAGGAGCTGCGTTTTCGACTGGTATGGAGGATGATGGGGCTGATTTCTTCAATCGGCAGAGCATGGCGGGTCCCGGAGAGGTGATTACACCGCCCGACGATGAGGCCAGATATGAGGAGGGTATCCCCCTGGTGCAATCAGAGGCCCAGCTCGAGTGGCCAACACCTACCTCCGAATCCGGGACGCCTTCACCCAGAGAAGCTGGAAAGAAGGCTCCCCCCGAAACAGACGATAATGCGGTCGATTCGGAAATCACGAACACGGACCGCACCCCCTTTAGGCCTGAACATTTGGATCGTAAGACTACGGAGCAAGTACTGAGCTCGCTAGACTTTTCGTCCCACCGCGAAAGACGCCGTCCATCAGAAGAATACGAGTCGGAAAGCAAGGAAAGTGTCAGTGTAGCGGCTGACACAAACCATGGGGTTGTTTTGAACCATACTGAAGGGGACAAGGGCACAGACCGCGTACAGGTTCTACACGATGGCAAACCTTCAGAGGAACAACAGGAAAAACAGGACGTCAACACCGAAATGGGTCTGTTCGATGCCTATCCTACAGCGGGCGCATCGGATAAGTCGTTAGACGCCCCCCGGCAAGAGAGTCCACTCGAAGCTCCTACGTCCTTGGAAACCGCGAAGTCGGATACTACTCAAGAGGATGCTCCGAGCGACGACCTGGTTGCGAAGTGGAAAGCAGCCTTGGACGATGATGACTTCCTCGTTGATGGAGAACTACTGCCTGAACCCAATTTCTTCGAAGACGATGGACAGGGATTTCTGGACGAGAAACAAACTGCATCACAGCAAGAAACGAAGTCTGAAGGTTACAGTCCGTCTCCATCCCAATATGGCAGTTTTCCTCGTCAACCCCACCAAGACTCCAACAGTCTGAACTCCTCGTACGCGCACACCAATGGTTATCAACAGATGGTCCCTAACAGATACATGCCTAATGCGTCTGGGCTCTCGAACTCCTCTTCGCCAGAATCCGCTACCAGTGACTTTGCTAGGCAATCACGATACACTACACATCCTCTCACGCAGGCCCAACAAGGAAGGCCGTCTTTACCAGCGAAGACGCAGAGTTTCGCGGATCAAGCCAAGGGTGGCTATACGTCCCCTTATGATATGCCATTCGACATATCGAGGCCAAAGAAACGTACACACTTGCAACAGACATCCTGGGGTTCGACCGCTCATAACAACTCTGTGCCTACACCACCTATTCCACCACCCAGGAGTAGTAGTATGTATACTAGCCAACCTCCTAGGGTTGCCCAAACTCAGGCCTCCGCATTCACTTCAAATCATGTCACCGCAAACTCTCCTCAACCACCACTATCAGTGGGTAGCTCAAGTGCAAGGACAGGAGCAAGCTCTGAAACCTCAAAGTCACCGTCCAACAGTTTCTTCGAAGAGCTTCCCATAAACACGAAACCACGGCCCCAGAGTGCAATTGGCCGAGTCCTGCCCCAACAGCCTTCCATTCGACCTTCACCTTTACAGGCACCATCGTTTGCGGATCAGAACTCCTCTTACTCTCCGCCGCCGGCAACGGTCCAATTACAAGCACCAGAGCGAGTCAACCCGTATGCCATACCTCCACAGTCAGCTCTCGGAGCTGCTTCAATACCCGCTACTTCACGATACTCATCTGCTCCTCCTACTCAACCCAATGCTTCACAAAGCCGGACTAGGTATGCTACTCCGCCAGCAAGCGGTCCGCCACCGCCTCGAGTGCTGCCGTTTCAACCCCGTACCTCGAGTCCATTGGCCCATCATCAGAGCTCCTACGAAGGACAGCGACAAATTCCTACGTCGGCTCCCGATCTTCAAAGAGCCTCCAATGAAATATTCGCATCGAGCAATGCTGGTCCAAACACTGTACCGCATGAGGCCGATCATTTAGATGCCGCATCACAAAGGACCGAGGGCTACCTGCCAAACGGAGCCGTACTGGCAAATTCTTTTGAGGACACTACGCATGAGTCATCAAACGGGCCTCATGATCACTCGGTACTGGATCAGGGCATCTCAGACACTCCGCCATCGCAACCACCTCCTCCTGCTGCTATCTCTCCGTCGAAGCGAACGACATCTGCATACGCTCCGCAAACTCACTCGTATCAACCTCTTAAGGATCCAGTGTTTGCAGCTCCACGTAGATCTCAGACACAATCTCCTGGAAAATTATTATCTGGGTCAAGACTACCGACAATACCTCAAGAACCCTACCAGCGACCTGCCTCGGTGCAGGGGCCAACATCGAACTTGCACCAATCAACTGCTTATGATACATCTGCAGCTCTGCAGTCTGGACGTCAGCGGAGTATGTCCCAGACACAAAACTTCATCAGTCCGATAGGCGGGCTTGAAACAGACCCTTTACAGCGATGGAAAGGGTGTCCAGTGTTTGTCTTCGGCTTTGGTGGGACTGTTGTGAGCAGTTTCCCCAAACACATACCTCGTTATAGTGCGGGAAATCAGGCCCCAATGATCAAGTGCAGCCCAGGTGAAGTACGGCTTCGGACTACGAACAATGTACTGCCGCTTGAGGACCACGTGGCGAAGTTTCCAGGCCCACTCCGCTCCAAAAGCAAGAAGAAAGATATCCTTACTTGGCTAGACGACAGGATCGTGACGCTTAATTCAGAGCTGGCTTTCGTCGGCCCAGCCACAACACTCCCTGATCCTCGCAAGCGCCTCGAGGAAAAAGTGTTGTTGTTGAAGGTATTACGAGCGCTTGTTGAGCATGATGGAGTCCTCGAGGGTAACTCGAACGTTGAGAAATTGACTCGGACTATCTTGTCTCCTGAAGTTGCAGGGGACGGAAGTAATAGAGAAGCCGACGCATCGTACGTGACAGGTGCGGATCTAGTCGGCATATCTAAACCGAACGGCTCCTCTGTCCAGTCGGATCCAGTCAATCACGAGTTTGTGGAATCACTCAGGAAACTCTTGGTCAATGGAGAACGCGAGAAGGCGGTTTGGCATGCTGTAGACAAGCGCTTGTGGGCCCACGCAATGTTGATCTCGTCCACTTTAAGCAAAGATGTCTGGAAGCAAGTTGCTCAAGAGTTCGTGCGACAAGAGGTGAAAACGGTGGGAAACAACACAGAGTCTTTGGCTGCTCTATACGAGGTTTTTGCCGGGAACTGGGAAGAGAGCATTGACGAGCTTGTCCCGCCTTCAGCCCGTGCTGGACTACAAATGGTTAGCAAAATCCCAAACAGTGGACCCACGAAGAACGCTCTTGATGGTCTCGACCGATGGCGGGAGACTCTGTGCTTAATCCTAAGCAATCGCAGTACAGGCGATCCCCAGGCGATACTAGCCCTAGGACGACTTCTCTCGGGATATGGTAGAATTGAGGCAGCGCACATTTGTTACCTATTTGCGAGATCCTCTATCATTTTTGGAGGGCCAGACAACCCCCACGCACACATCACGCTGCTTGGAGCCGATCTTGTCCAGCAACGATCTGGAGATGCTCCCGACGTTGATGCTATATTACTTAGTGAAGTGTACGAGTACTGCATATCCGTCTCTCCTTCATCTTCGACTTCATCGGCGGTGCCTCATCTTCAGGGGTACAAGCTCTACCACGCAATGAAATTGGCCGAATACGGCTATCGAGCAGAAGCACAGCAGTACTGCGACGCTATCGCCAACTCACTTAAGACGACCACGAAGCTTGCGCCGTACTATCATAGCTTGTTGTTCAGTGCTTTGGATGATGTGACTAAGAGACTGCAACAATCACCAAAAGACGGATCTTCTTCGTGGAAACCAAGCATGGACAAGGTATCCGGCTCGGTTTGGGCCAAGTTCAACAGCTTTGTTGCCGGTGAAGATAGCGATGCTCGCTCAACAGGTTCGGGCAGACAAGCTGAATCGGACGTCGGCCCTTTCGCCAAAGTCGCTGGTGGCACACCTACAATCAGTCGGTCCCCATCAAACACTGATCTTTATAGCTCGTACCCGGGTGGACATAGCGGACTGCAGTCAGTAGCTGGTACGAGCAGCAACCGCTACGCGCCGGTTGGACCCTACGCACCTCGCACACCATTGGAGCAACCCGGTAGATCCTCATATGAATCGCAAAGGCCTTCGCCCTACGAGCCTGCCCAAAGCCAAGGAAGTGACTATGGGGCGCCATATCAGCCGCACGTATCCTTACCCAATAATCATACCCCGCAATACCACCCTTTAGAGCATTGGCAGCGTTCCGGAGCTTCACCTGCTCTAACCGACAGCTTGGAACCTGCTGAACATTCCTCAGCGCAAGCTTCGATTCCTTTGAAGCCTTTACCGTCGCCTTACCAGCAGGACACGTTGAGGCTTACACCCTCCTCCCTGCACACTAATCCGTTTGAGGGTTACAATGCTTCCCAGTCTGCGACACAACCAAATGTGGGACCTGTTTACCCGGCTTCAAATTTCAACTCTGCAGCATATGAACCGGTTCCATCCTCAGGGCATGATTCGCAAGCCGAGGATGTTTATGGAAATACCTACGAACCCCCATCGTACGAACCACTATATAATACTGAAGCTTCTCCCACTTTAGAAAAGCCGAAGAAAAGGTTCACCATGGATGACGACGATGACGACGAGTTTACAAAGAAAGCAACAGACGTCAAAAACGGAAAAGCACAGAAAGACAGGGAGACGGACGAGGCGTTCAAGAAAGCCGCTGCGGAAGATGGTAAGCATCTCTCACCGCACAACGATAACAGCATAGATGTACCAACAAACCCCACAGCCAAAAAGGACGCCAACCCCGGCGACAAAAAAGGCTGGTTCGGAGGCTGGTTCGGCAAGAAGGACCCCAACTTAGCGGCGCCTGGGCCCATCAAAGCCAAGCTCGGCGACGCCAACTCCTTCTACTACGATCCGGATCTCAAGCGCTGGGTCAACAAGAAAGGCGGCACCGACACTTCGGCGCCCACTGCCAAACCGCCTCCGCCGAGGGCAGCACCCATCAGAGCCGTGAGCAGCCCGCCCGTCGCTCGGAATCCGATCCCAGCCGGCGCAAGACCGCCAGCACCCGCTTCCGTCTCGAACCTGTCGGCTGCCGCATCGACTTCGATGCCTTTCGTCGCGGCGCTGCCGCCCTCCGGCCCGCCTTCCGGTACCGGGACGCCGCTCCGGACCGATTCCCCTGGCGAGCCTGGGAGCATGCTGGTGCCTCCCAGCTTGGCTGCTATAGCGTCAGGTGCCGGGCCGGGGCCACATTCTTCAGGTCCGCCGTCTCGACCTACGACGGCCTTGAGTAATGCGAGCTCGATAGACGATCTGATCGGGGCGCCGGCGGCACGGAAGGGAGGGACGGTCAAGAGGAATAAGAAGGGGAGGGGCTACGTTGACATCATGGCTAAATGATAAAGGCACGACACGGCCCGTGGTCTGCAACGCTTGGGTTTCGTTCGCTCTTTGTGGGTTGTGTGCGTTTGTGTATATTTGCCTCTTTGGCTTCTGTACTGTATTATTGTTTGTCTACTTAGACGTCTACGTCCACGTTGACTTTTCTGTTGATACCAAACACGGTCTTGTGATTACCGGCACCACAACACCGCACGCGTGTATGAATTCTAATGTCACTATCCTGAATTGACCTGAAGATGGCACAAGCTCGGTTAGAAATATGGGAGACGAGGTATCGTGCAGAATTGTGACAAGCTCAAGTAAGATCGACTGCCAGATAGAGAACGCTAGGTAAGCTCTCAACTTCACCAAGACAGGTTCGAGTGCGGAAGAGGAAGATGGCGCTGAAGTGAAGGGACAGAAGCCACCATGGAAGAAGAGTAAGTCGCGCAAAGTGCAGTGCAATATGTACAAGCCCCGAAAGACATCAAGGCGGTGGTGATCGTGAGGAGTCGATGAGTGGGGACGGTAGATCCTCGGTCATCAGTCAAGTCAATGAAAGGTTAGAGCCGGTCACGATGTCCTGGCACGCTTTCCGGATCTGGTTTCCCGTTTGATGTGAACGCCGTCCCCTTCATGTTCGCACTTCAGGGTCGGCACGACGATTTGTTCAATGTCCTCAACCGGTCTCGAGGTCCTGCCACACTTCCGGGCCAAGGACTTCTCCTGTTTGACGTGAACACTGTTCCCTTCATGTTCACGCTTCAGGTTTGGCACGACGTTATGTTCAATTTCCTCGACCGGTCTCGAGGTCCTGCCACGCTTCCGAGGTGAGGATTGCTCCTGTTTGATGTGGACATTGTTCCCAATGTATTCACGCTTCAGATTCGGCACAGCACTCCGTTCAATGGCCTCAACTAGTCTCGATGTCCTGGCACGCTTGCAAGATCTAGTTTCCCGTTTGATGTGGACATCGATTTCTTCGCGCTCACGCTTCAGGTTTCGCACGACTTTTCCTTCAAGGGTTTGAACACATCTTGGTCTCCTGATACGCTGTCCAGATTTCTCCAGTTTGATGTGAACAACATCTTCGGCACGTTCACGCTCCATGATCAGCCCAACGGTTTGTTCAAAGCTCTCAGCCGGTAATGCTCTCCTGACACGGTTGTCAGATCCGGATGCCTCCTTTTTGACGGGAACACTACTTTCCTCATGTTCACGCTTCAGGGTCGGCACAACGTTTTGTTCATTTGGTCTCGAGGTCCTGACGCGCTTTCCAGATCCGGAACCCTCCTGTTCAATGTGAGCGCCGTTCCCTTCATGTTCGCGCTTCAAGCTCGGCCCGACGTGTTCTTCGCCCAGAGAGTTATCGGGATCAGCATCGACTTGAGCGCGGTAAGCCTCTCGGTCGAGACGGTCGAGTCTTGCAAGCTCCGCCTATGGAGTGTTAGACGCGGGGGACGGTCAAGGGCACGTTGATGTCTTGCCTGGAGTCTGATTCTTTCTCTAGCTCGCTGCAATAACACCGATTCGAAATCGTTTGGGTTCGAGATTGCTGAGACTGTGCTCGTCTCTGCCTCTCCCTCTTCGGTGTCTTGGATCTCTAAGGCGGGAGATTCGCTTCGAGGAATGCAACCGAGGATTTGGAGGGCCCCTATAGTCGTTCAGAGGTTCGGTTGTGTACACGTGGAGTTTGCATGCTTACTACGGGAGCGGTAATGGAATTTGAAAACCGGTGGGAGTCCACAAGACGCGTCCGCAACCACAAGCGCGTCTGTACCGAATGATGGTGGAGGTACGACCAATGCATCGACGTATCTAGACGGCGTTTAGCCACTATCAAGCTAAGGAAGTCCGCACAGACTAACCGAATATTATTCTCGATATCTTTCCCTTTCAGTAGCTCTTCTGAAATCCGATCCACCGAGGTAAATAGAGGAGTTTTGGGTGTCGACTGATGCACTCGCCGTGTCTCCCTATGAACGCGGTAACAAGCAAGCTCTATCGTACCTAACTCCATCGCCATCTGAGGATCGAGATCATCTGGCAGTTCGCTATGCTCCACTAGATATTCTCAGTACCGCGAAAGCAACTGCAGCCCAAGGAGTCCGTACGAATCTCGACTTGGCCGAAAGTAAACCAAGATTTGAGCCACTGCCCACTCTCGTCGTCAAATTGCGTATCCGAATCGATCTTTTTGGTGAAGGAGTGAGTGACAGAAGCGTCACGGGGGCTCTTGCTAATCATCGATGGGTTGCAACGCTGTCCGTCCATGCGTCGAGAAATGTATACACCGTCCGTACCATGGAAGCTGTAGCCTGGCATGATCGAAACCTCCAAAGTAAACTTCGCGCCCGGTGTTGCTTCAATGAACTTTGTTGTCGTCCTGGTGTCGTGGGGTGCGTCCTCGTCCGGGTCATCGTACTCGGCCAAGATCTCACCATCACACTTGATACGGACCTCGATGTTGTCGAGAATAGCCATCGTGTAACAGTGTGGCCAGTGTGATGTCAGGAGTTCAGTCAGCGTGTGAGTGAAAGAGGGGTTGTGTCTTCTCTTAGAGGCTGTATGAGAAGAGAACGAGAAGAACACTGAACTGAAGTGAGATGGGTGAGAGTAGGTAAGTGAAGCTATACAATGCAGCTCGAGGTGAGCAGGAGACGATGAGCTTCAGATCAGGTACTGTAAACAAGGTGGTCTGTGCACGCGTCGTACCTGCATTCGCGAAGTCTGGGGAGAGCTGTTGCACAAACTTTTCCCTACGAAAGCTTGTCTTTAGCGTCACATTGTTATTCACTTGGTGCTTTCAATTGTGGTGGATGCTCCAACGGAGTTTGAAATACATATCATTTCAGGACGGAGTACGGAGTGTTACCGAGTTGATCTCGCAATTACCGTAGTCTTCCACCACAAACAGCTGGCGGCGTAGGTTGAACCTTTTTGAGGCTTACATTGAGCGAACAGCAAGGCCAAGCTGAGGATTAAAAAGCAATGAGTTGGGGTATGCCATCTGAAAAGCGCCTATGCCTTCTCAGGACTCGATGTCTAACCAGCTCAACGTCGTCGGCGCGTTTTGTCACCCTGCTAGGGAACAATTGCTGACACGATGTAAAATTGGTCGGAAAGAGTGCAATTGGACACCTCGCTGCAAGAGGTATCGAATAGTATTCTAGATTGGCGCTAGGTGTACATTGAACAAGGCTGGAGGAGCCATTACGATTACTGTCTTGACTCGGAAGAGAACCGATATCACCGCCTATAGTGCGAAAGCAAGCGCAGCTGCACCGACCACCGCGACAACGGATCCGAAGTTCTGCGCCGCCGCGTTCTTGGTCTGCATGGGTGGCGTCGAGCCCGTGGAAGAGCCAGAGCCGGTGCCGTTCATGCTCTGGTTGCGTCCTTCGCCCATGGCCAAGGTCGCGTTCGCCGCGAAAGGTTCCATGACAGGCTCGTAAGCGGAGCAGGTCGCGTTCATGGCAAGGGGGCAGGTGTCGGCGGTGCAGATGGACTGGAGGTTAGGGCCCTGTTCCGGGACAACGGTGGTGTTCGGGGCACATCGGTAGTTGAACAGCTGAGTGAGAGCCTTGCCGACGGCAGTGACATCGTCCGTTGCGACACCGAAGGAGGCTGCGGAGAGACCGACTTGCTGGATGAAGTAGCCGACCTGGTACTGGTCGAGAGCCATGAACCTGAGGTGGGCTGTCAGCTTCCGAAACGAAAGACCCTGTGTTTCGTCGGGTTGCTTACTTGTGGACCTCGTACTGGCTCGCGTCACCACCGTATTTCGGGTAGCCAGGCGTTCCTATCTTGGAGCAGCCAAGGAGGACACCGAAGTACTCGTACAGATGCGTCAACAGCATGCTAGGACTGTCAGATTTCCCTCCGTTTCCCAGCGTGCAAGATGCGAGTCTTACTATTGGTTCGAGGTGGTGTTGCCATCTGAAGGCTTGTTCATCATCAGCGGCGCCGCGCCACCGTCGTCCAGGAAGCTGACGGCGACACCGGCATTGCCACCATCGTTGGTGGACGCAAGGCCACCGTCGAAGTATGGCAGGAGGTTGACGGTGGTCCCGTTGAAAGTGCCGGTAGCGAGGATACCTGGAACTTTGATGCCAACGTTCGGCTTGGTGTAGTTACCAATGACGGCGGTGTTGACGACGAGGGTCAGGAGGGTGTACTGGTTGGTCGCGTTGTTCTCCTTCAGGAGGGCGGTGGTGTAGTAGTCACAGATGGAGGTGTTGGACGGGCGCTGCGCGACGGCGGTGCCGACGGCGGCGAGGAGGGCAAGAGCTTTGACGTGCATGGTGATATTTGATGAGAATCAAGGATGGAGTACGTGTAGCGAACGGTGATGAGCAGAAGAAGGATAGAATAGGACTGATTGAACAGGAGGAGGAAGCAGCAAATATCTGCTCGTGTTGTGGTGGGAGCGCGAGAGGAAAGGAATGAGTGTCAAGGTGCTCAAAAGCTAGCAACAGGGGGGAGGTGGGAGTCTTTAAGGAATGCGCTGCTTGCGGCACACACGGATCCCTTGGGGACAAAAAAGGCTTAAACGTACTTATAGTTACCTACAATACATAACGTATACCCTACCTAGACAGGCACCAGTTTTGGACCCCATGATCTACAAAACCCTGGATCCACCTAAGAGAAGAGAAGAGAAAGAAATGAGCGGCACGTAGGGCTTGTCCTGCTAGTGCGCAGACCGGTAGTATCGTACCTTGACTGCACATTAATATAGCACATTGCTCCCTAGACAGATTGATATCATTGCAATTGAAGCTTCAGCATTCCTCGTCGCTACCCCATCGACAAAGAATGAGAAATGATAATAATACTAATAACGTTACCTGTAAGCATACCTTACCTTACGCGTGTCTGGCGCAAATGAGTTAGCGAGCCAACCTCAATCGCATCCGCAAAGCTTGTCAAAGTGCAGCTATACTTCATACAGTAAGGTACGTCTCGATCTACCTTTGACATTGAGTCAAGCATCAAGCGGGAAAGCAGGATGCAAAGCTTAAGGTATTGAGATCAGGACCGGAGTCCATCTATTTGCAGATTAGCGTATGCCTTTCGTCCTTCAATCAGGCTTCCCTGCTTCCTGAATCGGTGAGGGGCTGACTCGTTCGAGTCAGGGCCTAACCGAATACGTGAAACAGCACCCCCCTCTAGGCAGATCTCGGAGATTGAGGCTTCCGGCTTTACCGCTCGAACAGCGATATGACGCTAAGGTACTTCCAAGAGTGCACGTGTGCTTCTCTTCTTCTCTAAAAAACCTGCTACTACCTGTATAACTTACCTTAGGTATGCTCAGCAATAACGTTATTCCATATTGAGGCTCCGGCAAGACTTCATCCTAAAGACTGGCCGGATGTGTAACTTACACTGTACGGTAGTACTAAAGGTAACTTACTGTATGAAAGTCAAGTTAACGGTTGTGTAAGGATCAAGTACCAAGTATTTGAGGTACAGTACCTTTGATGCCGATGGACAGCATGACAGCTGCAGTTTCAGAATCTTTGTCGCCTGCAGACCACGAGCGGGATGGAGTAACTAACAAGGTAAGGTACTGTACAGTCCTGTTACCTTAGGGTTGCGTTACCTGTAGCTTTCTGCCTTCTGGCGAAGTGGAGTCTGTGGAGATTGCCTAAAAGTAGCCTCACGTGACTACACATCTTTACTAAGCCGGTTCAGTAAGTTACTTCCGCACCGTCACCGTCGAAAATATGAGTAATCTTCATTGCTGACGATCAGATTCGGCTTGAGCCTCCAACTACTAAATACTACCAGACAATAAAAAGTATCCTTATGATTACTATGAGCCCTTGTGGCTCAGATTAAGCCTAGACGTGCATTCTTTGCAAACCATGTTCTGAGATATATGTTGGGGCGACGAGGTGGGCGCCCATGTCATTTGCGATGGAATCTGTGTTGCACCCTCCCTCGGACCAAGCCAGCGAAGATACCTAAGTTGCCGAGTTATCATCGAAACGGCGAAGCAGAAGTCTGCTCTACGTGCACTGTTACAGCCCTGTTGACGTCCACTTTCAAAGGTCATGTCAAGCTCCTTCTCGCACATTACGTGAAGAGCTCGTTGACTCGGGATCGGTGTGTTCTTCATCGATATGGACCTCTTGAGCAGTCAGTATCAAGTGGAAAGTTTCAGAGATTGTTATGCCTTCCTTTGATGCCTTGCAAGACCCGCGGAGTGGCTGACTGATGGAGATTGTGTACTGGGACAACATCAAGGTCTGGACTGGAAGATTAGAGGAAGCCTGGACGTCCTGAACCATACATGGAAACTCCACTGAAATTGCTTCCAACTTTCGGCTCTTCCCCACCGAATGCCTTGCCATCTGGTACGGCATTCTGCTGCTCGGATCGTGTTTTCATTTCGTTGAATATTGTTGATGCCGTTCCCAGCCAGAGCAATTCGATGTTCCGATCGTTCGGGCTCAAAGTGGTCAATGGGCGCTGTGTCAAAATCTCCTTTTCGCTGGTTCTGCTGCGAGAGCCCCGAGATCATATACCTTAGGTCTAAGCTACTACTCAGCCCAACCCGGTCCTGGCGCGTCTTTCTTTTCCTTTTGTCGCCAGTCATTCCCGAGACTTGCCTTCTTCTTGTTTCCTTGGGCCTGTGGGACATAACGAGCCAAACGGAACGCAGACCCCAGTGGAGTGGCATTTCCTGACAGCCTCATATTGTATGGCATTGCATGCAGCAAACAACAGAATTGTTGATACTAGGTAGAGAAAGATATATCATAATAGGGACATATTAAAATAAGGAAACAGGTGGGCGTGGCATGAATCTGAAAACGTACAGTGAGCTTTAGTATTTGGTTGGTGAATCTGGCCGACGCACATTCGTGATTGACTGTCAACAAAATACCCGTTCACCAAAAGACATAGAAAACCTGTAGTGGGGGGTGTTCCCGCGATCATACAAGGTAAGTTACAGTACTGATAGGTGTCAGACGCAGCAATGCTCAGTATTGCAGCAGGGATTGCGCCGAAAAGAAAACTCAACGACCCCAAGACCGACACCAACACCCAATTCGGCCACAGCATTCAAGAGACTACTCCTCCTACCTTCTTACCGTGTGGGATAGCCTAGTCGGAGGGCCAGAATAATGATGATTCGCACCGAAAATGTCATGATAAGCATTGAAGCTACTGCTCGATGACGTGACCTCAAACATGTCACACAAGCATACCGCAACACTTGACCAGACCAAACGAGCGCCACCATCAGAATACAGCTCTAATTCGCGGTCTAGATCGCGATCGCGAACACGGTTCCAACGCCCCCGTCACGGCTCCGATCCCCTACTCTCCAACCTCTCTCCGACATCCACTCTTGAAGCCCTTTCATATACCGATTTTCGGCCAGCTGAGACACGAAACACAAGCAGTGAACTTCACAAGAGCGTTGCGAGCGCCTCGAGTTCGGAAAGGGCACTAGGCATCAGGGCGGCATCGGCTGCTAAGAAGCTCAAGGAATGGCATGCGGAGGTGTCGGGATGGGTGTGGCCGGGAGCCGCAGAGGACAAGAACGCATTCGAGGTGCCAAACGTGGGGGATTTAGCATCGGGGCACGGAGCAGTTGAGCTGGGTGCGCACAGGTTTCATGAATCGGATCACCATGCAGTGCCGGACAAGGAGTGGGAATACTGGGGTAGCCTACCGAGGCGTGTTGTGGAAGAATATGAAGAACGCATTGAAGTCATTGCGGATGGAATGGAGGCTCTGGATGTTGAGGAACTGAAAAGTCACATCCTCGAGGCGCATATGCCGTCGACATCAAGACCAGCGTCACTATACCATCAACGAGAAGGTTCTGCTGAAACAGCTAGCCATAATCACCTAGATGACTTCACCGCCGTTGTCACTGCGACAATATTGCAAGCCCTTCCGTACGTGGCCCGCCTGAACATGCTTCTGCACACTTGGTCGGTCCGTTGTGCTGTCCTCCGACAAGTTCCTGGGTTTCTGCGAGCTCTAGAGGACGCCAACACAGCGATTACATCCGGGTGGAGTACTATCTCCGAATCCGGTGCTTCAACCCCCGGGTACGGCAACGCTATCTCTAGACAGGCTTTCAAAGTCATGCAGCCGATACTCGAAAATAGGTTGACAGCCGCGGGACGGAGGTTGGATCGGATGCTGGACGCTCTTGAAGGCCGAGAGGATACTGTCCCTAAGCAATGGATCGACGACATGGAGATATTGGAAGTTGACTACAGCAATTGGGTTGTAGAAGCCGAGAAAAGAGTGTTGGATAATGAGTTGCGCCATTATCATAAAGAGCAACATGAATTGCAGCATCAGCCCACAAACACAAAAGAAGTTGCGCAGAAACAACTCAAACCTTCGGAGCACTCTCCGGTGAGCGAAGACATAGTTACTGGACAATCGCCGGGAAATGCCCAGCAAGCTGAAACCTTCGAGGTACACCCAATGCAGCAGACTTTGGATATGCCCAATATGTCGGAAGGGGATGAGTCGGTTCCTCGTCCGTCAATGCCCAACTCCAAACAGTCCGATAGAGAGAGCTCAATACTCGAACATATCGACGAACAGGTTCCGGATGGAGGAGAAAATGATACATTTCACGATGGAGCGACAGTGCTGCCGCTAAAGGCGAACTCTACGCTGTCAGGACAATCTTCATTGTCAGAAGAAGCTTTATCAACGCCGGCATCGACTGCCAACGACATAGTGTCAAGTGTTAATTCGGTTGATGTGGAGAATCCATACAGCATTGAGGAGCAGCATCTGTCAACAAGCGCATATGATTTGAGAGCCCACCAGCCGGAAGGTTCTGGTGCTACTGCAGCGAGGCAGCATCAGAAGTCTGAATATAACAACTGCAAGCATAGCCTGGAATTGTCACAGCAAGTGGATTTCCGCCTACCAACAGATCACCTGGACAACAAAGGACCCCAGCCTGTACAAGAGGTACAGCCAGGAACACTTACTTCAGAATCATTACCGCCCGAATCCTTCGGGGCAACAACTAAGGTTTCTGTGCAAGATACACTACAGACGGACGGAACCTCAGAGAACTATAAATCGAACGCAAGACTAGATGATTATACGAATCAGAGCTTCCCCATTGCGTCGGACGATCATGGTTCAGAAAAAGATCTATCTTACAGAAACAACAGGATCACTTCCCCCGAATTGACCATAATTCCAGAACCAGGCGACACCAACAGAACTAGTTCGCCGTCTGAGCAACCACACGCACCCAATTTATTGGAAGATGTTCCGAGCCTATTGCCAGATGAAGCCACAGGGATTGATTCTGATACAACGATTGGTACTGCAACGTCCTTGCCTATGCCCGGATCTTGGGATGAAGAAGGCATTACCACGGAACCAACACAGGACCAAGCCAAACTGACTTCCCCGTCCAGTGATAATGTTGGACCCAAAACTCTCGTTGAGCCCGGAACAGAAACCACCCTGCCACTGCATGGCATGATGAGTGAGGACGGCCAGAAGCATATTAATACTGTTGCAAACATTGTTACCGAGAAGAGAACTGGCAAACCAGCAGCGCTTACTCTGCTATCACATATAACCCACGCCGATCGACCAACCTCGTCGGACAACTCACAGCCCGGATCCGCTACTTCTGACCTTTACTCTAACGCATCTACCCCTGAAATTCGGGACGCTCGAGCTGCACAGAGCTTCGGAAAGCCGGTGGAAGTGACATCTCCGATCAGGTTATCAGATCAAAGAGGCCATGATCGTCTGAGTTCTGATAAGTCGAGCCCGAGCCAGCAGACAATGCGTGCGAGCCATGACCTTCCTAGACAAGGTATTTTACGCGCTTCAACGACTCCTGTTCCTCAACGCAATCGGAGCTCAAGCTTTGCACTTGAGCCTACCATACATGAAGATCCCGTCATCCGACATGATGAGGCCTTGGGTCATGATGGAGGTGAAGGAGACACTGAAATGCGAAGGGCTTCAGTTGCATCTATTGAAGTTCTCTCCCGCAAAGAGGTGAGCAGCATTACAGCACTGACAAGAAGAACCATTTTCGATACGAGAGCTGACTTCAAATAGGTCAAGAGCATCAATGTACGGCGGAGAAGTGGCAGTAACTCCTCTCCTCGGCCAATGTCATCAGGTCCTTTAGTCGAGGCTAGCGAACTGCGTACACCCACCTCGTCTTTACGGCGGATTCACCATACCGATGAAGACGATATCCAGTCTGACAGCCCTCTGTCACCACTGGGGCAAACATTCAACGACGAAGAATCCTCTCCCTTGATGCGGAAGTCCAAGCAGCAGAATGAGGAGCTTGGTGGTCTTAAAACTACCTTGAATTTACTTTCTATCCCCAAAAGACCAGCAAGACCTACTGTCACCCCCAGCCGCTCGCAGGAATCTCGACTAAGACCTTGGCGAAGAGGGGCTTCGGAGCCCTTGAACGATGACGCCAGCCGTGTTACCAAGGCTGCCCAGATGTCTACTCCTAGCAAGAGTACTGAAGATCAACTTGAGGAGAAGATTAGTTCCATCCTAACGACTATACCGGCCAGGATCCGACTCACCTCAGGCCCGGGCGCTAATGCCCCAGAAGTAACGCGACCTAGATCCCTCTCAGGAACCAAAAGACCCGACATCCTCTCATCAGTGATGCGTAGCTCGCGAAACTCAGCTGAAGGGCCTTCTTTGACGCTCGCCCCGGCTTTCGCAAAGTCATCTCCATCCTCTGCCTCCTCTGGAGATCCGGTGATCAGGTTGTATCATCTGCATCAAGCGGGCAAAGACGTGCCTATCAAACTCTACATACGATTGGTTGGCGAATACGGCGAAAGGGTCATGGTCAGAGTCGGCGGCGGCTGGGCGGATCTCGGCGAATATCTAAAGGAATATGCAAATCACCACGGTCGGCGATCGGTCTCAGATGGGAGGTTCGAGATTAAAGGGCTTTCCCCGGGTCATTCAGCCTCTCCGATTACAACTCTGGCAGGACTCTCGACCACGCCGACCAGTCGCCCGGGATCGGCGTTGGGTAGGCCAGCGTCGGCCCTCAGCGTGCGAAGATCGAGATTCTCGAGCGGGTCCCCCGCAGATTTCGCAATGCCAAGCACACCCGATCAGCAATCCACTAGTTTTAGCGAAATGACGCCCGGCTGTACCGAATCTAACAGCACATCCGTTCGCCCTTCGTCGCGTTCGTCATGGACTGGCGAAGATGCTCCGCTTGGCATGGCAGGTCCGAAGAGCAGGAGGATCGACGTCTCGCCCGGTAAGCAGGCTTGGGTGGATGGGATGATGGAACAAGCGAAGAGAGCCAGTGCCGAGAGGAGAAAGGCCGACGAAAATTTCTTCGGCGACCTTGGTAAGGTGGGTGGAACGAAGAGAGTTTTTATGAGATCGAGCAAGGAGGTTTGATTGAGTCAAATTCCTATCCGTCTCTTGCAGTTCGATACATTAGCGAGCATTTCGAGGTGTTTGGTACATGTCAGGGGCATATGACGGCAGGCGGCTGGAGCATCGGTACATAGGGGTCCACCGTGAAGGGATACTGTACATTTGCTCACTTTTCATCGAGTAATGCATTTTTCAACTCGGTCGAATAGTCGAGTTAAGATTCACTGACATCGTGGCTTCGTCTACGGCCGTCCCTATCATTGCTACCTCCCATCACCAGACCTTCGGCTTTTCTACCATACTGCTTCTATTCACCATCACCCTTAGGCCTCCCTTCGAAGACACTTTCAAATCACCCTCACTCGAGCGTACTCACTACGAACTCCACAATCAAATTGACAGATCACAAAGAACAGACCCCGGCTCTGATGCATCTCGGGCTCTGAACGAGCGCAAACTCCGTCACTATGCCGACATCTCCTCCACATAACATATCCCATTTCCATTCAAACGACGCTCTCACTGTCAATCCCATCCAACCACAACCCCACGCCCCGGATTCCTCAGAGGTGTTCCCCAACCGCCTTCCCCAACCCCACACCTACCGCCCCTAAGCTCACTCCCCAACCCCCGAACCCGTCCTCGAAGACGGCGCCTTCGCAAACCAACTAGACGAGATCGACCGTCTCCTCCGCGCATTCAGGCTACAACGACAAGACCAAACCGTCTATTAACGGACGCCCCCTGCCGACGACGACACGGATGAGAAGCTCATGAACAGCGAAAGCGACGAGGAGAGCGGCGGGCGGTGGTCTTCGTCGACGGAAGAGCGGGGCGCTGGAGGAGGAAGAGGTGCGGCTTCTGGTGCGGCGAGGACGGAGGGTGGCGTTTCTCTGAGGACGCAGGAGGGGCGGTATCCGTTGGGTGGAACCCCTGCGGGTCAGGTTGGGGGTGGGTCGTTTGGGGTTGGATTTGAGGTTTTGGACTCGAAGCCGGTATTTGTTGGATTGCCGTCTGCGGGGGAGGTCGGGGGATTGTGGAAGAAGGGACAGAGGTTGGTCGGGCGGGGTGTGGGGCGGGAGAAGAGGTCGGATGATGGGGTGCTTTCACGGCTGCGTGCGGGGGAGTGGAGTGGTAGCGGCAAGCCCTGCACGATGGTCGAATGGTGCTCGGAAGCTGTGGGGAGTGGAGGTGCGGTCGTCCATCTAAACTGCGTGGAGGGGGCGCGGGGTGGAGTCTGAGCTTTCGTCTGTGCGGAGAGGGAGTTTGCGTGTACCTTTGCATGAGAAGTGGGATTATTAGAATCCGATGGATCAGGCTCATGAGGGATGCAGAGTGGAAATATGAGATTGCCCTGGGGATGTTCTTGAGGAAGCTATGATCTCTAGTTCGGAAGTCAAGGATGCGGCTCGAAGGCAAAGGTCTTCATTACCATAGACATGGGTGTGCGGCATCAGATCACTTTGTGTATTGGATTGCCTTCAGCGAGTTACATTAGTGCGGGAGGGAGTCTGGGATTAGTTATGTGGTGACGGACGGTACGCGGTAGGGTTCAGTTAGGGCGGGACATTTTTTATACCTTAAAGAAAGTAGCTACAGTAGCTAGAGTGCATGCAATTCCATCAACAGTACCTAGTCGATCAATTGTAGCTGCCCATGATCTATCCACTGATATGGCCCAATGAATCACTACTTCGTCCTTCATGATATCATAGTCTTCAAGAACCTCCTCCATCCCAAGACCGAGCACCATGTAAGAAACGCTTAGGGTAACCACCCCCCCCCTCCCTCCAAGCCACCCTCAAGCCGCGATGCGCTTCCGAGCGTCGATCAAGAACATCAGCACCTTCACCAGTAAGCAACGACCCTTTTCCACACGGCCTGCCCCCTGTAACCAACACCCCCCAGAATTCACCGCTTCGCTATCCTCCCTCGGGAAAGTAGCCTGGGTGCGCCTCGAAGACGACCAGCTGCGCTTCACCGTCATCCCCGAAAAAGGCACCCAAGTGTGGGCGTACGTCCTCCCGCACCCTTCGCCATCCAATACAGTCCACTGACACC
>JAABUJ010001357.1_pt1 | contig 36835 bp, 44 predicted proteins | sample 5559131 | NCBI WGS metagenome assembly JAABUJ01 (sample SAMN10711875, study PRJNA513366) | rock metagenome | isolation source: Antarctica rocks | place: Antarctica: Victoria Land, Mt New Zealand nord | collected 2016-01-07 | reverse complement strand
GAATTATCATGACCATAGAATCCTCCCGCGCCTATCGTAGCACGCGGGACGCTTCCCCTAAAGAGTGTGCCTGCGATAGTAGTGCCGCAGCGTGCCGGTCGCCGCCCCCCCTTCTTTCTTCAAGTAGTCGTACCTCGACCACTGTGCCCGACCGTGTATGCTAGTGGCAGGGGTTTGCGCAGCGAACCTGTACCCACTACAGGTCTCTCCGGTTGGCCCTGGGGGGCCTCCCTCCACGACCCTCCGTTCACGCCGCCCCATCGACAGACATCTAGGGCGTGCGACAATGGGCCGCTTGAAAAGAGATAGGCGCGGGCGAGGCGTCCTAAAGAGCGATGAGGCAGGGGCGCAAACGGATACGCCCCTGCCTCATCGCTCTGCCCTTTTCAGCCTAGAACAAACGTCCGCGTCGGTGCATCCTCATCGTGTCGTTGCCGTCAGGCCGACCGTCCATCGCTGTCTGTAACCTGGGCGACAATCGCGTCGAGACGCGCGTAGTCCCTCTCTTCCGCGTCGGCGAGCGTGATCCAGGTGACCTTGTCGATGAGCGGATTGATAGCTTGTCGGATGAGGGTGGGTAGGAGATCTTGACTCACGACTTGCAAGGCGTCCACTTCGACGCAATCTGGGCCATAGGCGGCCACAAACGCGGCGTGCTTGTTGTCGCTCTGCTTGCCGGGGCGTGTGGGCAGGTTGTAGAGGGCGATCTGCTCCGGTGTGACAGCCACGCGGTGCAGGGTGACGTCCGCGCCGAACTCACGCAACTCCTCTTCAATCACACGGCTAATGTTCAGGCCCGTCGCGTCATGGTCGCCCACATAGAGGAGGTGCGTTCTTTTTCCGCTCGCGATCATCGCCTGCGCGGAGTTGTAGAGGAGCGTGATGGAGGGCTGGCCTTTGGTTGGAACGTAGGGGACACGGTAGGCGTTGCACACGGGGCGTATGACGTCGCTCAGGCCATTCTTTTCACTCCAGACCTCGACATGGTAGGGCTGCGTGGCCCATAGATCGCGCTGGTAGCTATTTTTGACCATGGTCAAAAAAGCGCCGACCGACTCGTAGGTGGACGGAATGACGCGCTCGCGGTGGCCTTCGCTAATCTTGCCAAAGGGGATGAGGCGTTCGCGCCGTAGGTCCACGACAAGACGCTCGACCTTATCGAAGTCGGCTCCTGTTTTATGGATGACCTGCGTGCTTTCCAGCACGTAGCAAAGGCTCCGGACATTGATGGAGGTGTAGCCATCCAGCACAGCCAGGATGGCCGTGCGCAGGGCCACGGTCTTCGTATGCATCACGCGTGCTCCCGATCGTCCGCGCCCTGCGTCTTCCTTAACTCGCGTAGACGCTCAATGATGAGGAGTCGTGCGGCCACTGCGGGCGCCAGGCCCAGCCCTTTCGCAACCTCCTGCAACTCGGCCGCCACATCATCGGGCAATCTCACCACGGTCTGATAGGTCAAATCCTCAACATTGGGGATGCGGCGTGGGAGAGTAGCCAGTGGGTTATGGGTCGTGTTCGTGAGTGGGCACCCACGCGCGACGTGCGCCTTAATGTGCGCGGCCTCAGCCGCAAGTGCGTTGTCCGCAGTAACGACCGCAAGCGTCTTGATCACCGGACGCGCTTGACGGGCCTCTAGGCCATTCAACCACGCGCGTTTCGTCGCGTTCCCGCCACGCGTGACGAGATGCTGGTAAAGGCGCGCGTCCAGGCCGTTGCGCGTTTGCCCGATATAGCGCACCTCGCCAGTGTCGGGGTCTTCCAGGGCGTAGATAGTAACGTCGTTCATGGCGACACCTGACTTTGACGCAGCGCCAACTCCTCCTCTAACGCAGGTAGCCCCCGATCTATGGCGCGACGCACCGTTGTTGCCACCGTGCGTTCGTCTGCTTCAGCAATCTTTACTAACCGTTCGTACACGTCCGGGTCTACACGAACCATAATCGGTTTGTCCAAGGTCCCTCCCTTTTTTGGTCTAGCCATGTGTTACGTATCACCCCCTCAATATACATTCTTGTAATTGATAATTACAAAGTGTTACAATTAGTATTAGGTCGCCCTAAATGTAGCATCTTCGCTACTACTGGCGGCACAGCATACGAGGAGGACGGACAACCATGCAGCATGTCATCATCGCATCGGCTTTCGGGGACGCCGCCACCAAGGTCATCGCCATTCTGACCGAGGTGCGGCCGGCGCTCATCGCTCTGATTGTCTTCGGGGCGGCATTGGGACTCATCTTCGACAAGGGCCACAAGGGCGCGATCTTGGGGTCGGCCGTCGTGGCTATCGTGTTGCTCATGACCTTCACCAGCATTGGCGGGAGCTTCTAGCATGGCCCGCAAGACGCCGCGGAGCCTCAACCACTCGCTACGCCTCGGCCGCTTGACGGCTCCGCAGTGGGCGGCCGTCGTCGTGGGCGTCCTATCGCTGTGGGTCTGCGCGGGTTTCGCAGCGCACGTCGCGGACCCCAACGCCCACATCCTCGCCGTGGCGGTGCCGACGGTTCTCGTCGTCACGCCCATCATGACGCTCTGGCGGGGCGGCGTCGAACGCTATCCCGCGCAGCTCATGCGCTACGCCGTGCGCCAGTCCGTGGTCCATACAACCACGGCCGCGCGCCGCGTCCTCATCTATGCCCACAAGGGAGGCGCCCATGCCCAGGCTCGCGTACAAGCGGCGCGGCGTCGTCAGGGTTGACGACGCCGACGGCGCGATCATCGGAGCCGGTGGCACACGCCACCGGCTCCTCTCTATCCCCGGCTTCGCGCTCGACGCCCAGGCCATCCCCGATCAGGAGCGCCACGCGACCCTGTTCGGGTCCCTGGCCGCTAGCCTGCCCCGCAAGGCACGGTTCACCGTCTTCATCGAGAATAGGCCAGCCGGTGTGGCCGAGGTGCTTGGCGAGCTGCGCGCGCAACTCGCCCCGGTGCCGCACACGCCTCAACTGAAAGAGGTGGGCGATCGCATGCTCGCCGCGTGGGAGCGCCGCCTGCGCGCGCCCGATCGGCGGCACGTTGCTCGACTTTCCTACTGGTTGCTTGTCGAGGCATATCCCGCGCAGGACGGGTTCCCCGATCAATCAGAGAACGCGCGCCTGAGCCAGGCGGTGGGCGCGCTTACGCGACAACTCGTCGCCATGGGCCTGCCCCCAGTGGTCGCCGACGCCGCCACGGCGCGCGCCTTCGTAAGCCGCCACCTGATCCCAAGCGTGGACGGCGCCTCAGCGGAGGCCGGCTATATGGCCCGCGCCGGCGTTGAGAGCTTCCTGGGCTACCGTCAGGCGGTCGCGGCCAGCCCGACCGGCGAGCGGTGGACGCGCACGCTCTATCTGGTGCAGCCACCGGCCGAGACCGAGCCTGGTTGGTTACGCGCCCTCGTGGCGACGGACAGCCCGGCGACGCTCGTGCTTCACCTGCGCGGCTTGAGCGCGTCGTGGGAACGCCGGCGGCAGAGTTGGCGGCTGCGATTGATGGAGGGGACGGCCGCGCACAGTCAGGACATCACGACGCGGATCGCCGCCGAGGAGGCCGAGGCGCAGGCGACAGCCTTGCACACGCCCGGTTATGGCGTGGTGAAGGTGGGCGCGTACCTGCGCCTGGAAGGAGACACCAAGGCCCAGCTCGACGCCCGCGTGGGGACCGCGCTCCGGGCCATGCGCGACACGATGCACGCGGAGCCCGGCTTCGGCCACGCCCATCAGAAGCCCCTCTATCTCTCGACGCTGCCCGGCTACGGCGATCGGGCGCGCTCGACCTATCGCTGGGACAGCGTGACGCTTGGGCACGCCTGGCCGTTCCTGGCCTTCAATCCGGGGACGCGCTCCATGGGTGTGCCGTTGGGCACGACGGACGCGGCCGGTGATCTCGTGACCCTCGCCTTCGACGATCCCGCCCTGTACAACCGCATCGGCGTCGCCGTGGGCCTGGTCGGATCGGGCAAGACCGGCCTGCTGCAAAAGTGCGCGCTATGGTTCCTGCTCGCCGGCAACTACGCCACCGTCGTCAGTTCCGTCGATAGCTTCGGCGCGCTGTGCGCCATCTCGCGCGGCGAGCGGGCGATGCTGGGCGGGCCGCGATCGGCGACCATCAACGTGTGGGAACGCCCCGCCTCGGACGACGAGGACCGCCGTGAGCGCGTGCGCTTCGTGTGCGCGGCCGTGGACCTCTTGTTAGGCGGCCTGATGGACCTGGAGCCCAGCTTCATCGACGAGGCCGTACGCGCGGTCTACGCGACCGTCGAGGCCCCGGTAATGTCCGACCTCTACGACGCGCTCGACCGTCAGTGGCGCGCGGCCGATTGCGACCCGGAGGACCGCAAGGTGTACCGTCAACTCGTCTGGAAGCTCCGGCCCTACGTCAAGGACGGCCAGCACGCCCGCCTGGTGGACGGCCCCACGTCCGTGAGCCTCGACGCGCCGCTCCTGGCCTTCAACACCGAGCCCCTGGAGAGCAACGGCCAGCTCCGCAACTTCGCCTACTTCGCCGTCTTCGCGGTGGTCGACCAACGTCGCGCCCTGGCCCGTCGCCTGAGTCGTGACCGCGACGCATCGAGCGCCGACCACCTCACGGGTCTTGATGAAGCGTGGGGCCTGCTCACGTCACCACTGGCCCGTGAGCACATCAACAGGGACGCGCGCAAAGCCCGCCACGGCGGTAACTGTGTGCTGTTCGCCTCACAACAGATCAAGGACCTGGTGGGCAATGCTGACGCCGAAACCTTCTTCACGCAGGCCAGTTTCAAGGCGCTGTTCAGCGTCGAGGACAACGGCCAGCAGACCGAGGGTAATCCGCGCCTGTGGTTGGAGCGCATGTTGAAGCTGACGCCCGAGGAGGTGCAGCGGGCACAGGCGATGTCCGGTGAGAAGGGCGTCTATATGCCCATGTTCATGACCCGGCGCGACCGGCGCCACGCCCGCGATCTACATGGTATCGTCCGCGTGGAACTGACTACCGATGAAGCCGCCCTCTTTGCGAGTGATACCGATGACATCACCGCGCGAGACTGGTGGACCGCGCGGGCGGGCGGCGACGTGTGGGCCGGCATCAAGTTAGCCAGCGATGAAAACCCCTGGGAGGCAACCGCATGACGACCTTACGACGAAGACTCCCCGCGGCGGCACTGGCGCTCATGCTGGCGCTCCTAGTCACGACCCCGACCCAGGTGAGCGCGGCCGCCAAAACGACCGCCACGCCGACAGAGACACCGGCGTCCACGCAAACGGCGCGGGTGCAAGTGGTGATAGCCACGGTCCAGCCAAGCCCGAGCCCCACGCCCAGCCCAAGCCCGACGCCGGCGGCGACCATCGGCGGGGCGGTCTCATCAGACTCGACGTGCACGACCGGGCTCGCTATTCCGCTGCCACTGGGTAATGGCGTCTGCATCGACATATGGGGCGTCATTCAACAGGCGTGGTCCTCTTTCTGGGATGGCGTCACGACCATCCTGGCCACCGAGATCCGCACGCTCACGGACGCGATCATTAGCCCATTGACGCGCACGGATAACCCGACGGCTAATCACGGCCTCGCGGCCGTCAAGAACACCTTGAGCACCGACGCCACCGACGCCTTCGCCGTGGTGTTCGGGATCGCGGTGCTGTGGGTCACACGACCGTCGTGGTTCGGCAACATCGCCGAGGGCGTCGCCCTGCTGTGGCGCGCGGGCCTGGTGCTGGCGGGGCTGCGTTCCTACGATACACTCGTCAACATCTGGCTCGGTGCGGTCAACGGCCTGGCGAGCGATATCGGCGCGTCGACCATGCACGACCTCGGGCACTCGGGCCTGGCGCTGCTGCTGGCCCCGGTGCTCCTGATCGTGGTCGGCATCGAACGCGCCGTGAGCCTGCATGTGTTCGCGTTCGTGTACGAGATAGGCCCGCTGACGATCATCCTCTTCGCATGGCCGCCGGCGGCAGACATTGCCCGCGCTTGGTTGCGCGCCTTCGCCTATCTCTCGCTGCTGGGACCGGCCTACGCGCTCATGCTCAGTGTGATCGTGTCGCTGGAAGGGCACGCCAGCGGGCTGTGGGCGGACATGATGCTCATCGGCGGGCTGCTGGTGCTGGCCCTCGTGCCCGGCATCGTGGCGGCGCTTCTTTCTGCTGTCTCACACGCCGGAGCGGGTAGTCTATCGGGTATCGCGTCAAAGGCCGCAACGTTCGCCGGGTTTTTGTAAAGGGAAAGAGAGGGCTGGACATGGACGGTTTTGGAGTGGGTTACTTTGTGGGTCGCCGCAAGCAGCAGCGCAAGAACGCGCGAGACCTGGCCGTGCAGCGCGATGAGATGGAGCGCGCGTTGCGCGCACAGTACGGCCTCCCACCGCTGCCTCCACCGCCCGCGCGGGCGGTCCCTGTCGCACGCCAGGCCAGGAGGATCACCGGCCGCCTGGTGCGACGCGTGCTGATCGCGCTGGTCCTCCTGGCCGTGCTCCTTGTGGCGCTCTTCGCCGTCTATGCCATCGGCTACGGCGTGCAGCATCACCTCATCTATCCCGTGCGAAGTCGGTAAGTTATGTCGAGTACTAGCCCCCATGCCGCTGGTGTGGGGGCGCTTTTCAGCCCCTAGCAATCCCGTAGTTTTCCCCAATCGGTACGCGTGCAATCCCGTTGCCGGATAAAGCTGGTGCCTCCTGGTAAACAGCACGGGGGCCAACGCCTGGCCCATACCACCACGCCTCAGCGGAGGCCCACACACGCCGCTACGCGACGATAGAGAGGGGCGAGACACCATGATGATAGACGACGCGGACAGCAGCGCCGACCCTCTGGATGACGTTGAGGCTATGCCGTCAACGCTGATCAAAAGCCACTACCAGAAGCAAGGCCCGCAGGCCGTCGCGCGCCTCTACGACGCCGTGTACTACATGCAGAACCGCGAGACCGGGGGCGATGAGGAGCCAGGTCCGCGCGATCTCTTCGGGGCAACGGGTGACATGACGAGCAAGCAGGCACGGCAGCTATTGCGGGCGCGGCAGGATCGGTCGGTGCTCTACCACCGCGAGATTATGAGCCCGAGCCCTGCCCACGGCTTGCAGACACAACGCGAGCTGGAGGCATGGACGCGGGAAGTGGTCGGGACCCTGAGCAACTACCTGGGGCTCGATCTCGCCTGGTGCGCCGCCGTGCATCGCAACACGGCCCATCCCCACGCCCACGTCTTGATTAGTGGCGCGGGCATCCGGCGCAGCGACGGCAAGCAGATAGCCGTGCGCCTCAAGAGACAGCACCTTGACCTGATGCGCCAGGCCGGGATCGCCGCCGGCGTCCGGCTATCGCTCCCACGGGAGGCGGCACGCGCGACAGACCGGCAGCGCGACATGGCCGCACTCGTCGAGCGAGCCCGCAGCAGACAACAGGAGACATCGCCCGTTATAGCACAACCCGTTAGCGTACAGGAGGAGCCCCGTGAGAGCTTTATTGGTCGCCTGTTTAGTCGTGGTCGCTAGCAGCGGTATCGCCCTGCTGGAGCGGCCACACATCGTCACGGCCTATCACACGGTCGAGATCGCCGCCGCGTGGCCGCCCCATGTCGTCGCCACCATCCCGAGGGTCCATCTTATCCCGCGTCTTGAGCACGGCTGGCGCCCCATGCCCTGGCCGCAGTGGACGGACCCGCACGCCCAGACGCGACGCATCGCGGAGATCAACGGGCCGTCGTCGGTGGGTCAGGCCATGCGCATCGGATTATGGATCGAGGTGGCGGCCGCGCTACTCGTCGTGCTCGCGCTGCTGCGCAAGCTGTGGGCTCCGCTGTGGTTTGTGGTCGGCCGCGCCGGCCGCCTGACACCAGGGACGGCGCTCGGCGCCGCACGGTGGGCTGATCGACGGGACGCGCGTCGCTGGCGGCCACGGCGCGGAGCCGGGTCGTTCGTGCTGGGGCGTGTCCTCCTCAGCGGAGGAGGCATGCGCCGGCGACGCGTTATCGCGCTCCCCGACGCCCTGGTGTACGTCCACACGCTGCTTGTCGGCCGCTCTGGGTCCGGCAAGAGCACCTTGCTCATCGGGCTGGTGCTACGCGAGGTGACGCGGCGCGTGCCGCGGTCCCTCGTCGTGACCGACCCCAAGGGTGAACTCTACGAGCGCACCAGCGCCGCCTTAGCGAAGACGCACACGGTGCGGCGGCTCAACTTCTACGACCCGAGTGGCGCCGGGTACAACCCCCTCGCCCATATCGGGGCCGACCCGGAGCGGGCTTTGTCTTTCGCCCGGACATGGGTCGCCAATACGCGGCGACAGGACGCGTCAGAGGGCGGCTTCTGGGATGATACGGTGCTCTTGCTCATCCAGGCCGTGGCGCTTCACCTGAACGCTGTGAACGCGCCTGGGACGCTCTCGCAGCTCGCGCAGTACCTCAGCCGGACCGACATCAAGGCCATGCAGCGCGAACTGTTGGAGAGCCCCGACCTCAATGCACGGGACGCCGCACAGGGGTTCTTGACGCATCTCAAGGCCGACCCGACGCTGGCCGAGAAGGTGCTGACGGGGCTACCCTTGAGATTTATGGGTCTCAAGGGCGACGCCATTCAGGCGGTCACAGACCACGACGATATCGACTTCGAGGCCATGGGACGGCGCGAGGGACGGCCAAGGGCGTTATTCGTGCAACTGACGCCCGGCCGGCAAGACACGCTGCGGCCGTTCGTGGCGACGCTGTTCGGCCAGATGTGGGACGCGCAGATCGCGCTCGCCAACACCTACCCCGACAAAGCGCTACCCCGCGCCATCCTCAACCTGATCGACGAGGCCGGAACTATAGGCGCCATCGCGGGGCTGCTGCACGCGCTCAATACCCTGCGCGCGGCGCGAATCGGCGTCTTGCTAGCCTTCCAGTCGCCCACGCAGATGAGCGATGAGTACGGCGTGGACGCGCCGGCCGCGTTCGAGGACGCCTGCAACAATCTGTTGTTCTTCGCGGGCGCGGGGCCGACGACGGCGCAATGGATGAGCGACACGCTCGGACAGCGCACCGTCGTCAGCGCCAGCGCGGGCGCCTCCCGGCAGCGGGAGCGCCTCTTCACGCAGGGTGGCAGCCGGAGCAAGAGCGAGACCGGCGCGCCGCTGATTGGAGCGGACGAGCTGCGCGGCCTGCCCAAGGGAACGCTCATCGTCAGCGCGGCCAACGAACGGCCCTTCATGGTCCGCGTCATCCGCTGGGACAGGACACGTCTGCGGCGGCGGGCTGGGTGCATGACCATCGCCCCACCAAACGCGCCCCCGACGATGACGCCCCAGGTCGTGCAGGACGTGCAGCCGGCGGCCACGCGCCCACACGCATCGGCGTAACACCCGTTTCTTTTTCCCAGTAGTCGTACCCAGCCGTCGCGGGCGCAAGGAAAAGCGTCGGTCGCGCCCCCATACGATCAAGGGGCTGCTTTTCCGCGTGCGGGAGGCAGCGACCTTATGCTCCCTCTTGTCGGGCGTTTACTCGTTGCGCGGGCGGTACCCGCCCTGCGCAACACCCGGCCTGTCGTATCAAGGCACGGACCGCCACCGCCTTCTACTTGGAAAATAAGTAGAACTACTACGCACTCCCCTTACTCTGCTGCCCGTCGTGCGCCGTCGTGGAATAGGTCGCCGCGCGCCCGCGCCCACGGGGAGCCGCCAGCCGCAGTCGTTGGCGGAGCTAGTTAGCGTGCCTCGCGCCCACGCACGCGGGGAGCCGCCCTCAATCAAGGTGTGAATCACACCTTGATTTTCCTCGCGCCCGCGCGTGCGGGGGGCCACTGTTGCAAGGTAGTGAATTAATTCACTACCTTGCCTCGCACCCGCGCGTGCGGGGAGCCGCCATCAATGAAACGGCAAATTATCCATATGGATAATTTGCCAAAGCGAACGCGCACGCGACCCAGTCACCACTCAAGCAGAAGGAGCGGCGACGGTTGGCGGTGGCAATGGCAGGGCGACATCCAGACTGGCCGCATGAGAAGATTGGCCGCTTGTTGGGGATGAGCACGCAGGGTGTTGACAAGATTTTAAGGGCGGAAAAGGTGCTAGAACGCGTTGACGTGAATCCTACTAGTAGGATTCCAGATACAACAGCGTTGGCTATGGAGGATGCGCCCCCCGCTACGTATACATCGTTAGCCGAAGCGGCGACCGCGCGCAATTAAGAGCGTAGCCAGCGCAGCACGCGTACACGCAGAGAGGTCACAGGACGCGCGGGGCGCGGCGATTGGGCCGCTCTTCTCTCAGTGTGGCAAGTGGGGCCGCGTGGGCTCGAACCACGGCCCCCACATGATTGCTGTGGTGCTCTCCCGCCTAAGCTACAGCCCCTCATCGTATCGTCAGCATACACGGGCCGCCGCTCGCCTTCATCCGGTCAAGGATGTCGGGGCGGTCACGGGCGATGCGTGACGTGAGGTAGTCGGCGCCCCTTCCGTTTTTAGAGGTAGTGTTACTACCTCTTTCTGTCGAAACGACGGTGATACTATCACCGTCGTTTCTGCTACGACGCGCGGGGAGCCGACGTATCGGGAATTATAATATTATAATTCCCGTCACTCGCGCCCGCACGCGCGGGGGGCCGCCCAAAACGGTTCTTGTTACGAACCGTTTTAAGGCCTCGCGCCCGCACGCGCGGGGGAGACACGTTGCCAGATAAGGAATTAATTCCTTATCTGGCAACGTGTCTCCCCCGCGCGTGCGGGGACGTCGCTCAGTCGCTTGAAGGCTTCGTACCATCCATCCCCTTAGCGCGCCGTGTCTCTCGGCACAGACGCAGCAACGTCTTCGTGTGCATGTTTTCCAGCATTCCGAACTCTAGCAGCCCCTCCACAGCCGACCACGGCATCACGCGCATCAGCATGTACACGGTGGTTTGGTAACGTTCGCGCTCGTCGATGGTGAGTGAGGACTCTCGCACACGGTTCAACGGCTCCCTGGTCTTTACCACAGTGGGCGCGGTGGACGCGGTGACAGGCGGTACATCTGGTGCGTCCTCAGGCGTGGAGTGGGTAAATTTACCCACCGAGGCGTCATGGTCTCCCATGGTTGCCTCAATGGCTGGTGGCGCGTCTGGCGCGCGTGTAGGCTGCTCAGGAGCACGCGCTCCCCTCACGTCCTCTACGGTGAGGCGTTCGCCCTCCTCGGCACGGTCGAGGAGTCGCGCACGTTGCGTATCGTCGGTGATGCGAGCGACTCCGACGGCCACGCTAAGGCCAATTGTCCCCGCGCGCGTCAGCGCCTCGACGCGTGGGTCTTTGATAAGCAAGAGGCGCTGGACGACGTACGAGTGGTCTTTGTGGACACTCGCCGCGACATCGCGGACCGACAGGTCCAGGCGCTCTATCAGGCGCTTGTAGGCGTGTGCCTCATCCACAGGGTCGAGATCGGCGCGCTGGACGTTCTCCACGAGCGCCAGGCGCTCCATCTCCGCATCAGTCGTGGGCCGCTCGATGCACGGCACCTCTCCCTTGCCCGCCAGCGTCGCCGCCCGCCACCGACGCTCACCGGCCACGATCTGATAGCGGCCTTCCACGGTCGGATACGGACGCACGAGCAGGGGCTGCAAGACGCCATGCTCCTTGATGTCGGCGGCAAGCTCGGCCAGGGCCGTGTCGTCAAACGTCTTGCGCGGCTGGTAGGGATTGGCGTCGAGCAAGCCAACGTTGATGTTGCGGGCCTCGGCCAGGTCGGTGACGCCCTCCGGCAACGCGTCGCCGAATATCTGGTCGACGCCGGCGCCGAAGTCCACGAAGGCGTCACGACGCGTGGACTTCGGCTTGGCATTAGCCACGGGCCACCTCCTCCACGGGAGCGCTCATCTCTGTCGTCGGCCCCGCGCTCCCCCACCGATCGAGCAGGGCATCGGCAATTTGCCCGTAGGCTAGGGCCACGTCGCTGTGCGGCGCGTAGGCCGTGATCGGCAGACCAGCGGCCGCCGCCTCGGCCGCTTTGGTGCTCCTCTTGACCTCGCCAAGCACGGGGATGCGGTCGCCCAGGAACGCGCGGATGCGGTCCATCGTCTCGCGGGTGTGGACGGTCCGGCCGTCGACCATCGTCAAGATGACGCCCCTAACGATCAGACGGGGATTGAGCTTGATCTTGCGCGTATGCGCGATGGATGTGAGCAGTAAGCCCAGGCCGCGCGACGCCAGGTAATCCGGCACGACGGGGATGAGCACCTCATCGGAGGCCGTGAGGGCGTTCACGGTGAGCAGGGACAGCGCGGGTGGACAGTCGATGAGGACGACATCATAACGCCCCTTGACGACGCTCAGGACCTCACCGAGCACGTACTCGCGGCGCCCGACGTTCATCAACTCCATCTCCGCCCCGGCCAGCTCGATGCTGGCCGGCAGGAGATCCAGGCGGTCGGCGACATGGCGCACCACGCCATCGAGAGAGGGCGCATCGCCGCTCCTCATGTAGGAGGCCATCGCCGTATAGACGGTCGCGTCACTCTCGGCGGTATCGACGCCAGCGGCGCTCGTGAGGCTGGCTTGCGGGTCGAGGTCCACCAAGAGCACACGCTGGCTCCGGTCGGCTAGGGCCGCGCCAAGCGCGAGCGTGGATGTCGTCTTGGTGACACCGCCTTTTTGGTTGGCCAACGCGATAATGCGCGCCATCTATGTTCCTCCCCTTTCCTGATGTGCGAATTGTAGCACGCCCCACACGCCTAAGGGGCCAGAGGAACATAGGCATCCCTCTGGCCCCGCCAGTTCTCACCGGACGCCCTGTGGCCTTTAGGCGTGCAGCGGGGGCGGGTTCTGCCCGGCCTGCTCCTTCGCGGCCGTTCTATCGGCCGCGTTCTTTGCATAACGCGCCTTATCGTCCGCGATCTCTGCGAGACGTTCGCGGCATTGCGCGCCGTCGTCGTCGCCGAGGTGGTCGGCGGCATCGGTCGCTAACCGAGCAGCGATGCGCATCGTCGCGGACATCAGGCGGTACTTCGGAGTCGGATGGCCGTCAGAGTCACCGTCCGAGTCGCCACCGTGGGGCTCGATGGTGTGCAAGTAATAGCGGAGGAGGTTGATGGTGTCCCAGAGGTCCTCCGCATCGACGTGCGCGTAGCCCCACTCGCCCTCAGGGGAAAGCTTGTCACCGTGGGGGATCTTGATTGTGTCTGTATCGGTCATGTCGTCTGCATCCTTATCACCATAATCACAGTTAGTTCTTGGTCAGTGGACAGGCCAGATTGATAGCAGGGCGGCCCACGCGCGCGCCGTATAGACCTACACGACTCTGTCATCGCGCAACGCTCCTACCCGCTGTGCGCGCCACACGTCGTGCCCGCATTGGTGGCGGTGGTAAGGAGTGGACACGACGCGAGGAGGGCAGTGCGGGCGCCTGCTGACGCTGCTCAGGCTGGGGTGTATACCGCGCCTCTGCCGCGTCCTGCGCCGCCGTCTGGATGGCTCCTACGGCACGCTCACACAACAGCACGGCTTCATCGTGCCCGCGCTCGTGCGCCTGTACCGTAGTGTCCCGTACAGCGTCCAGGCCCTCGACAAGGGCGTCTAACGCCATGTGGGGATCGCGCGGATACGCCGGGATGATCGTGACCGTTTCATCGTCGTCAAGCGGGTCGATGCGGACACACACGACGTGCCGGGCGCCAGCGATGGCAAAGGGGACGACGACCAGGCCACCACGACGCTGGTACACCAGCAGGGGCTTGTTCAGATCGAGGTAGAACATGTCAATGGGCGGGATCATGGCGCGCTCCGTCCGGCGCCGTCGTCCATCTCATCGTGGCCCGTGAGTTCCGCGAGGAAGGCGCGGCACGGTTCGCCATAATCAGTGTCAAAGTCCGCGAGTACCGCCTCTTCAATCTGTGTCGTGAGCTGCCGGGTCGCGATGCGGAGGCGATATTGGATGCCCAAATCGGCGCCGTCATCCTTGAGCGGATCAAGCGTGAGCACGAGAAGTTGCAGCAGGTCGATCACTTTGTAGAGTACATAGCTATCGACGTGGATGGGATTGCCAATGGGGGACGTGTCGCATCCGTCAGGAATAGCAATCTCAATCGTGTCCCGGCCGCGGCGGATGCCGCTTTCCCATGGGCGCTCTGTCGGGGCCGGCGTGCGGGTGGTGTCTGTGGCGTGGTCGGTGTGGTCAGTCATGGGTGGGCACTCCTCTGCTGCATGGTGTCTGTCAAATGCGCGCCCGTCAGTCGGGCATAGACTCCGTTGACCCTGGTCTGCGCGGCCGGGGTGTGGTACGCGGCCGTGGCGGCGAGCCGCCCGTTGAACGTCAGATACGCGATATCGTTGTAGACATAAAGCGCCCACGCTGGGGTGTAGGGCGCCGTCGGTGACGCCGGTACGTTCTGTTGGGTGGTCATTGCGCAATGCCCCCGCGCGCCCTAGCGTTGATGTCATCGGCCCAGGCGTTGAAGCGGCGGCACTCCTCGCGCGCGGCGTCGTTGGCGGGAAGGAAGCGGCCCTCACCGATATAACTGTATTGGGGGCAATCGTCGGTGGCGACATGCGCGGCCGCCCCCGCATCCTGTGATGCGGGGGCCGTGGTGGTAGAGGCTGTGAGAGTGCGCATCGTCTACGCCGCTCTCATGGCTTGATAGTGGAGCGCGGCCACCTCGCGCTCCAACCCATCGACCTGGCGCCACAGCACCGCGTAGCTATCGTCGCGTGAATCAGTGTCGTGAAGCGCCCGCCGCGCACTGGCGAGCCTCGCCTCGGCCTCCTCGACCTGAGCGTCGAGGCTGGCGACGACGGGCGACGTGGGCATGACGGGACGCACGACGCCGCTAGGCGCGCCGGCCGACATCGGCACGACCACCGACTCCTCGGCCTCCCTCTTGACATAGAACACGATGTTGAGAAGCCGGACGTAGCGCATGTGCTTACAGGGCTTGCGGGCGGGACAATCGCATTGGTTAGCGCTAGTTTCGTAGTAGACGCTGGGGTTAGAGCCAGACTGGACCTTATACCATCCGCGATGTGCGGTGAGCTTCACCACTGGCTTGTAGGCGGTATCCTTCTTACTGGGTATGGGGTGGTTCTGCATGGCTCCTCTCCTGTACCTACCGCCGACTCGGGTGTTAGAGACCCGAGTCGGCATCTTTGTTTGTGGGCTATTCTCCACCCCTTCAGTATACACCATCCTGCACCATTATGCAATGCAGGTTAGTGCTTGATGGTGCTTAGTGTGCTATAATAGGGCAGGCCGTATAGTAAAAGGAGTAGCCATGAACCTGGCACACGAAGCGACATTGGCAGGAGTAGCCATGCCTAGACCACGAGAGGCGGAGCAGCGCAAGCGTGCGCAGCTTACTGTAGGGTTCCAGCCTGAAACGCTGGCCGCGCTGGAGGAGTCCGCCCGTCGCAAGGGACTGGCTCCTACGGCGCTCATCCGTATGTGGGTCATCCAACAGTTAGACCGCGAACAGAAGGAGCAGGGCCAATGACCTCGGCCACCACCATCACGCCGTCAGCGATGCCCTTGTTGCCGCTCGATGAGCACCAGCCCGTCAACCGCACGCTGTCCGAGGACGTGGCGCGAGAGGTGCGGGCGAAACCCAAGACTTGTTGGGAAAATGCAGCCTTGGGACTCGTGTTCAGTCCGCAAGAGTCGCCGCTGCGCCGGGCCGCCTACGTCGAAGGCATCGCGTATACCCACACATCACCCAGCGGCATCTCGCACGGCTGGCTCGAACTTGACGGCCAGATCATCGACCCCACGCTGTACGCGGCCTCCACCATCCGCAAAATACGCCTACCCGATAAGAACCTGGCGCGCACGATCAGGGCGAATGCCCTACGGGATCTTGAAGCGGGGCTATACGGGCGGTATCACGCGCACAGGCGCTACACCTATCGGGAAGTCTACGATCGCGTCATGCGTGGGCGGGAGCGGCTAGCCTTGACGCCCGATGAGGAATCGTTTCACCACGTAGAAATGGAAGAAAAGACATTATGAGCGAGCGCGCACAGCCGGTTCCAGACTTCACCATCGCCCCCGACGACAAGGGCTACCACCGCATGCAGGAACTGCCCGACCTCGGCGTCGTCGTCAGCACCTCACGCTGGCCCTACGTTGACGTGGAGGGGCACGGACGCATGCCTGCTATGTGGCCCACCGTCTACGTGCTCGGGGACAGTGGGGCGACGGTACTATACCACCGACCCATCCGGGCGGATGACAGCGACGCGGCGATCGACGCACGACACCAAGAGGTGATTGACCGCTTGCGCGCCGGCACGATCCGGCACGACGGTACGCATCTACTTATTGAGGATATGGCGGTCGAAGTCTACCGCTACATGGAACAGCGCCTCGCCCACTACGAACAGCACGACAACATCGCGGACGATAGCCTGGAAGATCCCGAATCGTGGCCCTATAACACGCTGGTTGAGACATTGCACTATGATACCTACGACGCCTACGACCTATGGGACGAAGAGGAAGATGAGGCGGACGATGACCGCCCGCAGCGCGTCGCGGACAGGTTGGCCGCCGTGGGCATGGACTGGGGCCTCATCGGCATGCCGCCCACGACGAGGGCAATCGTAAACGGGCTGGCGAACGACATCGTGCAGCGCTGGGAAGAGCGCCGCACAGCCGCCACCGAGGGACGTCTCCCCTCGTCGATGGCGCCCCATGAGATTGAGCGGCTCGGGCTGCAACTGATCATCGAGGAGATGGAAGCGCGCGGCCCTTTGACGTCCATGGATGACGTGCAGGCCACGGCCGCATCCAAGCTCAACGACTTGACCGCGCGACGGTGGGCGCATCGCCCTAAGCGCAGTCACGATGAGTCTGACGAGGGGTAGCTGACGGGAGGTCGACGCCATGAGCACGGCGATTGTGATCCACTGGATTGAACGCGGCCCCGACTTGCTTGAGGCCCGCGCGGTGCTGCCCGACGGGCGCGATGTCTACGCCGGCTACGTCGCCGCGAGCCCAGGTCAGAGCGCCTGGCGCGGTTACGTCGGCTCCAACTTCTCGCCGGTCGGTATGGGACCGCAGAGCGTGATACAGCGCGCCGTCGCACAGATGATCGCGGAGATCCTGCAAGACGGCAGCGCCGACCAGCAGCTTGCCGCGCTAGAGGGCGGCGGCGGTGAGGATGATGGCGCGGATACTAAGAGTCATAATGAGCGCCCATCTCCTCCATCTCCTCCCACATATGAAACACTTCTCCCTTGACACAGTGTATCTTAATGGATACTCTTACAGAGTTAGTATCTTACTGCATGAGTAGGTATCAAAGGGGAGGGATCAAACATGGCGTTAAAGATTCAGTACAGCGCAGGGGACATAGAAGAGGAGATCGAGGCGCGGGCCGTGCAGGGGCGTGAGTCGGTCGTAGCCAAGCGCGACCTGGGACGCTACTACAGCCTGCTACGCCGTTCCCTGCCCACCTTCACCATTGGGGAAGCGCGCGTCATCATGCGCGCGGTCACGGAGGCTGCCGCGCCTAGTCCGGGACGGCGGGGGCGCGACGAAGACGGCGGTTTTCGTGTCGATCCACCAATGCTGTGGGCCTACGTCGCGCGCATGAAAGATGTGGTAGAAGACGACCGCGCGAGGAAGACAGAAATCCTTTCGCGCATCGGCGAGCACTTGAATGCGGACGGGGGTGCGCGCATGGAATCGTTCCCTCATGCGGAGGTCGATGTTGACGAACTTATCGCCCGGCTGCGCACGCTCACGTTCGCCGAGGCACTTGCTGTGGTCGACGCCGTTGAACGTGTCGCAGCCGAGTACAGCGACGAGAACGGGCAGTTTGAGTTTGACCCGCCGTACATGGGTTTCAGTTTCACGGAACTCGTTGGCGTGGGCCTAGTCGATGCAGGCGACCAAACGTTTGACGTGATCGCCTATCGCTACGAGCCCGCCGACCTGGGTAGCGAACCTGACGGGCTAGACCTCGGGATTGTCGATCGGGTCGCCGCGGCGCGGGACCTGGACTGGATGGAGCGCATCGAGGAGATAGCCGCTGGTCCCTTCCGCACCGAGAAGGACGCCAGAGCAGCGGCCACCAAGATGCGCACGGCCGAGGGGGACGGACCACGCCGGTTCGTGGTCCGTGACTCACGCGATCGTAGCATGTTACGGACAGCGCAACGGGAAGAGGAAGCGGCCGTCGTCTAGGCGGCTTTTAACCGAAGTAACGTTCGGTCTAGTTCGTGTACGAGCTCTTGGCGACACGGAAGCGCCCATTGTCACAGGTAGCGCCAGACAGCGCAGGACACGCGAACGTGGGGGACAGGGAAAGGAGGGACGATGGTCGAGCAAACGCGAGCGCTGGTACTCCACGACGGGCGCGGAGCCGCCCCTGCTGACCGCATGAAAGGGTGGTCGGGTCTGCCGGCCGATGCGCGGCGGCGTCGCGCCATGGCCGCCGCGCTCGCGCACGACACGACCGCGTTATGGTCGCTCGCCGACGCCTACCTATCGCTCAAGGGGCGCGCGGGTATTGGCACATCCGACCGGACGCGCACGCGCTACCACGAGGCGGTCGCCCATCTCATCGCCGACTGGCCCACGGTCGACCTACTCCACCCCGCCGACACTGCCGGCGATGCATGGGTCGCCACGCTGCAAGCAGGCACAAGCGGACGTGGCGCGTATCAGCCGTCAACGGTACAGGTGCATCTCGCCGCAGGGCGTCTGCTCTATCGCGCCCTCCGGTGGACCAGGGCGACGACGGCCGATCCCTTCGGCGAGACACGGGCACCGCGCGATAGCACGGCCAGTTGGGAGAAGCGCGCCGCCTACGGTGAGGATGAGGTATCCGCCCTCCTCGCCGTCATCGACCGCCACGACAGCGAGGGTGGGCCAGCCGCCAAGACCATGGCGCGGCTCGATCGTGTGCTCGTGTTGCTCGGGGCGCATGGTGGCTTGCGCGCATCTGAAATGCTCGGGCTAACGTGGGCCGATGTGAACATGACCACGAAGGAGATTGTAGTCGCGCACGGAAAGGGCGACAAGCGCCGGACGGTCGTGATGTCGAAGGGACTACGGCACGCGCTGACGGCCGTCACGCAGGGGTTCCAAGAGGAGTACGTCCTGCCCTATCGCACGCGGCAAGCGGCCTGGTATCGCATCAAGCGCCTCGCCGAGGAGGCCGGCGTCGCCGAGCGCGGGCTGCATAGCCTGCGACACACGGCCGGGACGCGTCTTTATGGCGAAACACACGACTTGCTCCAAGTCGCCGCGCAGTTGGGGCACACCCACGTCTCGACCAGCCAGACCTATGCAAAGCGCGACCGCTCGACGTTGCATGAGTCCGTGGGAGAGTGGGCGTGAGCACGCCAGCCTTCATCTTCTCGGGCGAAGAGCGCGCGGCACAAGACGCACGCCTCGATCCCATTATTGCACGCCTATGGGAAGCGGATGGTGAAGGCACTGTACGGTGGTGGCGCGGCGCCCCCGAGTTTCAGGCGATGACTCATCAACGGTGGCTGCCCCTGTTCCGCGCCGGTATCACGGAGGTTGTCCCCGACTACTTGAACGCGGTACTCGCCATGGCCATCGCGGCGGCTGGTCCGTTTGTCCCCGTCGACCTATGGCCCAGCGTGCCGCGCCCTATCAACTTGGACCACAGAGGACAAGTGGCGTTTCAAGTCGCTGCCATTAGGATGCGCGACGGCGTGGGTGTGTTCACCCCCGGCAAGTTGTGCCGGAACAAGCACTATGCCCTGCTTGTGGCCCACGCCATCCTCTGGCCCGACGAGATACATGCCGGCGCCGATCTGCTGCCCGACTGCTACCCATGGCCGTTCGTTATCAAGCTTGATGAGGAGGGGTCCCCCCGACTCGAACGCCAGGAGGACATCCGGGGCGAGGGTTGGGACCTCGCACAGCGCATCGAAACGGCCCTTTTCGCGGTGGCGCGACAGGCTGACGACTTACCCTATGGCGCAAGCGCGGCCTCCGTCGAGCGGCGGGAGAGGGGGACGCGGGCGCGCCTGGACGCCGGCCGCATCGTTGATCGACTCTACGACGAGGAGCAGGGGAAGCCTGGCATTATCGAGCGCATCAAGAAGCACCGCGACTTCAAGGCCGTATGGAGCAACCCGGATCTCCAACTCGTCGGTGTCGACGACAATATACGAGCCGTGCGAAACGAATACCGTAGGGCACAGGGCCTGCCACCTGTTAACCGTGGGAGGCCCCGGAAACAATAATGTTGCCAAATATGGCGGCAAGCATATTTCACTAATTTACTGGCACTTTTTCGCGCTACAATGGGCGTAGAGGTAGCAAAGTAGGCGACCAAGGAGGCAAAGATGATGCACACGCACGAGCACGGTCTACCGCCGATCGCGGTTCAGGTGACAGAGGCAGCGCGCCTCATTAGCTCGCCGCCCTCAACCGTCCGCAACTGGTGCGCGACGGGGAGATTGCCAGCCACAAAACTGGGAAAGTCCTGGCTCATTCGGCTGGATCAACTCGATCTAGCAACGCGCGCGGAGAACAAGGACCTGTTGATGGCAAAAAAGTAGGCACGTACCCCGGCGATAGTTTTTGCGGACCAAAAACCGGGAATACGCGCCCCCACCAGCGACACACGGCCCTACTGGCGCAAGGCAAGCCCCAGAGGTCTGGAGCCGTCGTGTTGTCTATGGTCCCTCTATCATGAGGGCCAGCCGGCGATCTGTCAAGGAGACATTCGATTTAGAGGCCGATCCCGCGCACAAGCGCGAGACACAGAAAAGGCCAGTATCACCATCCTCCCGCCAAGTTGGTAGTGATGACCGGCCCTTAGAAAAGAACGGAGCTGTGGACTATGTCCTTCTCTATGGTACCACGTCTTGGAAACCAGGCGCTAGTTAGCACCATCATCGGGGGTGTGCGATGAGCGCCTCCCCCCACGATAATCGCATCCCACCCCTGAGCGATGACGCATCCTGTCTCGACGCCGCGCTCTACTACGCCCGCGAGCTGGGCTGGCGCGTCTTCCCCGTTCAACCCGAGGATAAGACGCCCTACGCCAATAAGGATGTCGCTCCCGGCGTCTTGCTAGAGAAGGGCCAAGGCGGCTTTCATCTCGCAACCACTGACGCCGCCACGATCACGCGCTGGTGGACGCGCTGGCCGTCGGCCCTGATCGGTGTCCCCATCGAGGACTGGTGCGTCGTCGAGGCCGATGTCCGCGCCGGTGGCGACGTCGCTCTCAAAGAGTTCTGCGCCCTCCACGGCATCGACCTCGACCACACCGTACGCGCGACCAGCGCCTCGGGCGGTCCTCACTTCCTTTTTCGCCCCATACCCGGCCTACGCCGTGCGATCGGGTTCCTGGGCCCTCCTGGCGTTGACTTCCTGGCGAGCGGCGCCGGGTTCGTCGTCGTGGCGCCTAGCCGACGCAAGGGCGGACAGTACCAGTGGACGCCCGGTCATGCGCCCTGGGAGTGCGCCATGGCGGAGATGCCCACGGCTTTGCGCGAGGCCATCGAGCAGAGTTCCCCCACGGGGACGGCCTACGCCTACAAGAGCAGGCCAGCGGGCTATGCGGGCGCGCCACGATCGCGCAGCGTCAGCGATCCCGCGGCCTACGTGCAGGCGGCGCGCGCCCGCACACTCGACGAGGTGAGCGCCCTCAAAGTTGGCCAGCGCCGTGAGGGGCTTAACCGCCTGAGCTTCGCGCTGGGCCAGTTCATGGGGGCCGGCTACCTCAGCCGCACTGAGGCGCGCGACGGCCTGGCGGGCGCGTTCAAGCGGGCAGGGCACACACTCGACGCCAAGGCCGAGGAGACCATCGACGTCGGTCTCGACGACGGGGCCGCGCAACCCCTCCAGCTCATCGTCAAAGAGCGGAGCCATAACAGCGCTGACCGATGGGATCAACAGGCCAACGACGATGAAGAGCAGGGAACGAGGGGCAGTGCCCCGGACGATAGCGCCGGTTTGTTTGGTCCTGCGGACGGCGCCGGGATGGTCACCGTAGACGTGCGCTTCCTCGCCAAGCTGATGGAGGAAGCGGGGGCCACAGCCTGGCTACGCGCGCGGTACCATCGCGTGATGGCGATCGCCGGCGACAAGGCCATGAACGACGGGCAGAAAATGACCGCGATCGCCTTGTCCGCCAAGTTCCCCGTCGGCAGTACCGAGAGCACGCCTACACCAGTCACCGTGTATGCCGAGACACTCGCGCGCGACTTAGGCAGCAAGGTCACGAAGCAACAAGACGGCAAGGAACGACCAACCAAACTTGGCACTGTCACGAAGAACCTCGCCGACCTCGTAGACCTGGGCTTCTGCAAACGTGAGGTCGTCGAGCGCGTAAAGACCATCACCATCCCCGACAAGTTCGATAGCCAGGGCAACCCCATCAAGAAAGACATCACGACCACAAGCTTCAGCTACATCGGCGGCGGTTCCCTCCCCGGCCAGCGCATGGACAGGGATGAAGCACGAAATGTGGCGACACGCGCCGCGGCCGACCGTAGCCGCCCCCGCTGCCCGCGCTGCTACAGTTCGAATTTGAAGCCAAGCGCGCATGTCTGCTTGAAGTGCGGCACAGTGTCGAGCGACGTAGACGCGACACAAGCAGGGCAGGAGATCATCGCCTTTGGCGGCGGTCAGTTTAGGCACCGTGATACGGGCGAGATCATCGTGCCAGGTGTTCCAACAGAAGGGGACTTCGCCAGTCAACCTCCTGATACTGGAATCCAGTATCAGGAGGAACCCTCACTCGTACCCGAGAGTAACGTCGAAGCTGAGCCCACCGACGCCGCGCATGGAGTGGTCGCCCTACCGGACGACGACACGAGCGCTGCGCCGACCTTACCGACCCGATACCGGTATCCGGTATCCCTGCCCAGGACGTACTATAGTGACCGGATTCCGGTATCGGGTCTGGCACAATCTATCCAACCCCTTGATACAGAACAAAACCCGCTATCATCGTTAACCTCCATGGTGAGTGAACTTGACCAAGGTGAGAGATTTCAACCACCAGAGATATTGCAACCGAGCCCGCACAAGAAACCTTGTGAGGGCGGCTGCGGCACACTGACGCCCCACGGATGGACCTGTAAGGCGTGTAGGGAGCCGCTACACATACCCGATTGTGCCGCGAGCGGGCAGGGGGTGCGCTCATGATCGCTAACCTTGAACGTCCACAGGCCATACAGGCTCCGCACGTCCCACAGGCCGCGCCCCTCGTGGTCGATGCGGGGCTGCTACACGTCGAGGTTGACCCCGACGCGCCCTATATCGCCGGTCGCCTCGACGCCCGCGCCACGGCCAAAGCCGTGAGCATCTTGGCGTACCTCCGCGAGCGTGGCGTCCTCGTGACGGCCGGCCAGGAGGAGATCCTGCTGGTCATCAGCCACGAGATCGCGCCGGCCCTCGTCACACGCGTCGCGGCCAACGCTGCCCTGCTTCGCGCCTATTTGGCCTGTCCCGAGTGCGGCCGACGTCACAGCCTCTGCCCTCCATATGGCCGCTGCTGGCCATGCGGCGAGGAGGCACAACAGGCAGAGCGCGGGCCGTGTGCATTCCTATCCCGCGTCGGTGAGGCGGGTGCTGATTACCCCTCCTTGGAGGTTCCATGAGTTCCTATCAAAGATCCGACTTGACGTTCTTTGCTCGCCAGCGCCCCGACGGTCGCATCGGTTTCTGGTGGCTAGCCGGTGATGATACCGCCCTGTGGACCGACGCCAAGACCGATCTCAAGCGGTCATTCAACCACGGGACGGGCTTGAAGTACGATGGCGCCGCGCGTGAGTGGACGATCCCCTCCTACTCGATCACGCGACTACAGCGCTGGGCCGATGCGTGGGCTGGACAGCAAGAGTGGAATGCGGCCCAGCGTAACGGCCAGCAACGGCACTCTGAACGCGCCCAGGACGCGCCAGCAGCGCCGGCGTCCTCGGCCTACCGCGTGCTCTATCTCGTGCCCGATGCGCCTCTATGGGCAGCAGAGGCGGTCTATCGTGCCGCGCAGAAGTTGGCGCACCCCGATGTCGCCGGCGGCGACCATGCCCAGGCCGTCAGCCTGAACACGGCGATCGAGGCGATACGGGCGGCTCAGAAACCCCAGGCGAGGGCGTCATGAGTGACAGCAATGACAATGCCGAACCCCTCAAGCTGCACAGCCGCCGCACCCTCGACGAGGCGGGCGCACCCGCGATGACACCCGCGATGGAGGCGCATATCACGCGTCCCCCGTCGCCTCAACGCCGCCGCAGCGATCCGGCCACGCCGCTGTCGTTTGCCGAGGCCTGGGCGCGGCTACACGCGGAGGAGCCGCCCCTTGCCGCCGCGGTCGAGCAGACGGTTATTTATCGGTTGACGGTGCGCGATGCGGCGCCAGTGCTTGGCTGCGGTTCCGCCACGGCCGCACGCCGCAAGGGCGCTGGTTTGGCCGCGCTCTCCATCTGGACGGGCCTTCCTGTTCTTGATGTGGCACGCCAGGTTGAAACCTTGACGGCATGATACACGTATGTTATAGTCATTAGTGTAAAGTACTGTCTGTAGGGGCGGTGTCCATCGGGGGCGCCGCCCTTTTTGCGTGCCCACGAAGGGGGAGACCGATGTCCACCGATACAGGGGCGTTACCCGCGCGCCATCCGGTCACGGAGTATCAGCCGTTGCGCCCGGCGCGCAAAGCGCTGATACAAGTGTGGGTCAGCCACGACGAGAAGGCGCGTGTGCGGGAGAATGCCCGCCTGAGCGGCTACGAGACGGTCGGGGCGTATGTGCGCGCCTGTACCTTGGCGCAACCACGGTCGGCGGCGTGAGCGGGTGCGACAGAAAAAAGAGGGGCGCTGATCAATGTAAGGTCGTTAACACCGATCAGCGCCCCTCTACCAGCCTGCTAGCAGCGGCGCGTCCCTTGTCGCTAACCAGCAAAGACCATCGTAGGTCATGCGGACGAGGATGCCTATAGCCTATTTTGGCTACCTGATGCGTGCAAGGTCGTAGAGGTCGCTGGGCAGCGTCAGCGCGTAGAGAGAGGAAAGCCGCTGGTCGGGCTGGAACCAGCGGCAGGGCTGAGGCGGGTTATGCGAGGGGCTGTCGGTCGCGCCGTCGCCTCCTGTGACACAGCATAGACGCTTTTATGTGGCGGACGCAAGACCCGAATGGGCTGGCCCGATTGCGCACAATGTCGCAGAGCCGCGCGAGGGTGGCCTAAAGAGGATGGAGCTATGACAGACAACAAGCCGGCACTGGCTGCCACCGATCTAACCGACCTGCGCGAGGCCGAGCGAGCCGCCGCCGCGCGCGTTGCCGCCGTGAGTGCGCGCCGGGTGGCATTGGTCCACGAGATGGAGCGGCTGCGGCAGTGTACCGAAGAAACCGCGAGTGCGGCCGATGGCGTGATCGCGGAGGCGCTGCACGAGTTGTGGGCGCTCGCCATGCGGATGCGGACGCCGGAGCCGGGCGACGTCGTTGTGTGGGCGGATGTGGAGGATGTCGTGCTCGCGGCCGTCTGCACGCTAGGCTCATTTAGGCAAGTACTCGCGCCTGTCGTTGAGCAGATTGCGGCCACAGTGCAGGTGATAGGACCGTTGGTGCAGCTGACTCAGGACGAAGTGGACGCACGCGCCACCCTGGTCATCGCCAAACGTACGACCGCGCTGGCCGAGGATGCGGCCCGCTATCCAATTCAGTAGTATCAACACACGCGACATGCCGGGCGCACTCTACGCGCCGGGCCGTATTCCTCCCTGACGAGTTACCCCATGAGTGAGAACGAAAACGTCGGCATCGAACTGGGCGTGGACGCCGACGCCGCGCTCAGCACGTTGCAGGAGTTGACAGCGGCGGCGCTTACGGCAGACGATGCCATCCAGCAACTCAAGCAACATCAGGTTGAATTAGCGAACGCCATCCCCGGTAATCCCCAATCGTCGTCCTACACTGAGGCGGCGACGCGTTTCCAACAGATGGACCCGTCGCTCATCCGCGACACGTATCCCGAGATTACCCAGACACAAAATGCCCTCAATGCGCGGCGTACTGAGGTCCGGGCGCAGGCCATAGATTTCGTGGGCGCCAATCCCCAGGTCGCCGCGCAACCGCTCCCCGACACGCTGGGCCAGTTCCAACAATCCATGGCCGCGCGCGCACAGCAGGAGCAGGCGCAACAGGAGCGCATGGCCCAGCAGCAGGCGGCGGGTGTCGTCCCCCCCGCGCGCTATGGTAGCGAGATGGCGCCCGTTCCAGCGCCACCAGTCGCGACGGCAGGACCAGCCCCGCAGACACCGCCCACGGGTGGTTCCTCCGTCTCACCGACGAATGCGCCGCTGTCCCTGCCAACGCCCACGGGCGTCCCGGCGAACGCCCCTCTCGCCACGACGGGTGACGACCGCCTGGCGCAGGCGCTGTCCGCCCAGACGCCCACCCCGACACCGCTGACAAGTACGGCAACCGGCGTGCGAGACAACGACGCGCCCATGGGCGACGTTTTGCCCGCAGAGTCGGGTCGGTCCAGCCCGGCGCCACCACAGCCGCGCACAACGGCCACGGGCCGTTCCCAGGCTACGCCGGACGATGCGCCACCCCGACCGTCCATCGGCGTCCCATCGAGCGCCCCTCTTGCCACGACGGGCGACGACCGCCTGACACAGGCGCTGACGGCCCACAGCCAACCGACCGCCACGACGGCGACGCCTGACGCGGCCACAGGCGCGACCCCTGACGCGGCCACAGGCGCGACCCCTGACGCCGTGGCTACCGCCACGGGTCCATTGCCCCAGACCTTCGAGGAGTTGGCGGCGGCGGCGCGCGAGGCCGATACCCAACTCCAGGACCTCAAGCAGCGACTGCTCGATGCGTTCAACGCCATCCCACGCGGGTCACAACCGGAGGCGGCGTCGTACGACGCCGCGGTGGGGCGGTTACAGCAGATGGACCCGTCCCTCGTCCAGGAATTGCACCCCGACATCGCTCGGACACAGGCGGCCATCACGGGCCGTCAGTCCGCTATCGGTGGCGAGGTCCGCGACTTCGCCGCCGACAACCCCGAGGCCGCCGCTGAACCCCTGCCCGCGCAACAGGACATGCTCACGCGCTGGCAAGACTTGCTGCGGCAGCACAACGCGCAGCAGCAGGCCGCGACGGTGCCGGGACAGGGCGGGGACGACGCCTTGCCCAATGCCGGCGGCGCCACATACTACCGCCAGAGCGCGCGCTCTGGCCCTTTCGTGCCTCCCGGCATGGAACGGCTGGCTCGGTACGGCTACGACGCGGCCCAGCAGATGGACGCCCACGACGCCCGCCAACGGTCGGGCCTGCCCGGACTCAACGGCGGCAACAGCGGTAACGGCGGCGGCAACGGCAATGACACAACACAGCAGGACAGGACGGCCACCGTCCTGAGTGACCACATTGTGCAGGCGTTCAGTCGGAGCGCCGGCGGACTCGTGGCGGGCGGCATCAGCGGCGCGGCTAATGCGGCGGGTATGGGCGCCACGGGCGACGTGCTGGCGGGGTTAGTACGCCCGCTGATCGGGATGATTGGCGAGGCGGCGCCGCTCGCCATCGGGGCCATCGGCGCTATCGGCGGCGTGGCCGGCGTCGGCTTGGGCATCAATGCGTTGCAATCGCAATACGCGGGCGAGTCCCAAACACTCGCGGGAAGCGTAGGGACGACCACGGGCGCCACACCCTCATCCGAGTTGGACATCGCCCGACAAGCGGGCTGGCCGTTGATGTTCCACGAGGCGCAATCCGTCGCCGCCGCTCAACAATTAGGCGATGTAGGGGTCCAGTCCGGCCAATTGGGCGGTGCCCTAACGGCGAGCATGGACCTCGCCCGTGTGGGTGGGATTGGCCTTGACCAGACGACCGCCCTGACCGGCCAGATGATGCAGGGTGGTATGTCCGCCAATCAGGTCGGCGATACCTACGCGCAGATGGACCAGGCCGCACGCGAATCGGGCATTAGCCTGGGGCGCTTGGTCGACGGCATGAAGGCGCTCAATCAGGTGGCGGGTGTCGGTCAGATATCCGTCAATGGGTTGGTGGCGGCGCAAGCGATGTCCGATCAAACGGGGATGAAAATTGACATTGGGCAGGCCATGGCGGGCACCATCGGCTCGACGGGCACGAACGCGCTTGCACAGGGCTATATGCTCGGCCTCAATCCAGCGCAATTCGATGAGGCCCAGAGCCACCCTGACAAATTATGGGACGCGTACGCCAGCACGGCGCGGCGCTACGACGTGGGGCCGGGCGGGTCGCGTATCGCCCAGCAGGCGCTCTCTGAGGCCGGCTTCGATTTTAGCGGGATGAAGGGCAATCAAGCCGAGACCTTCATCCAGAAACTGGTGGCGGAAGGCCCAAACGCGGCGCAAAAATACGAGGCCAGCCTTCAGAAGAAGGAGGCCGCCCCCGGAGCGCCCGGTCCGCACACGTTCGCGGAGTTGACCAAGGCCGGCGTGACCGTCGCCCATGACATCACCAGCGCGTCCGCGCAGGCCAAGCTCGACTTGGAGCGGGGGGCCGCGGTCCTCGTGCAGGATCTGGGGCGGGCCGGTGATGGATTGAAGGTCACAACGGCTCTTACGGCGCCTGCGGCTCACGCGCAATCCGCGGCCAATGAGGCGCAACAGGCAATCATCGATGCCGCGCGTAAACGCGGTGCTACGGCGCAGCTACATATCGTACAGACTGCCCAAAATCCCGCCGCGAAGGCGCAAGCCCTGCTGGCCTACGAGGCCATTACCAGCGGGCAAGACTACGCCAACGACCCAAACGCAGCCGGGACAATGGATGCGTCGGGGAGTCCACAATTCGGGGGACTGTCCGAATATCAGTTAAGCCAGGCGCGGCAAAGTGGAACATGGGTTGGTGGTGGTCCAGGTAAGGGATCATTTGTGAGCGCGGAGACGTTCCACGCCTACGAACAAGCGGCCCGCAAAACAGGAACGCCGTTGGCCGTCCTTTTGGCTCAGGGTACGCAGGAAGCAACGATTAATGGCGCGGTTGACCCGCTAGCCGGTACGGGGCCAGGTCACGGGGGCAACCTTCCAGGTATTGGCCTCGGCCAGTGGACGCCCGGCCCGCACAATGAGAACCTGCCGACCGTTGAGCACTATCTAGGCATGGCGTCCAAGGACCTGGGGTTAGGTGCTGTCACCGGACAGAATTGGCGGCAAGCGGCGCTCAACCCCCGCGTCTCTGCGTTAGCAACGGGCATCTATGACGCGGACAACTATGCGTCGAAGCAGGCAGGGGGACGTTGGGATCACGCGCTTGCTCAATATCAGGGCGGACCCAATGGCTGGAACTACACGGGCCATCCAGGGCAGGGCCGCGATTATGGTACAACCGTCAATCAGGCCGCGCTCAAGGTTGAAGTGCAGTTGGGTGGGAGCGTTGATATTACGCAAAACGGCCAGAAGGTCGGCACGGCTCAATCGGGCCAGCACATCCGGGCGACGGCGACCCATAGTATCGACACGTCCAGGAAGCACGTTGCCGCGCAGAGCTACGGCCCCGACCAACGCCCACCATCGCCAGGGCTACCGCATCTACCGGGGCATCTCGGCGCCCCAATCCGGCGCTAATCGACGCGTAGAGGAGAGCCTAACGGTCATCTGCTGGAAAGGATTAGGGCATGGACGACATCACCGGGCTTATCGCCGAGGCCCGTAAACAGGGGTTCGGGGTGACGCGCCTGCGGTCTGGACATCTCAAATTGACTCCCCCGAGCAGGGCGGCGCCTCTCATTATTGTGAGCGGCAGCCCGAGCGACTACAGGGCGCTTGCGAAGATCCGGTCGCAGCTCCGGCGCGCGGGCTTGACATTGCCCGCGCCATCAACGACTACACCCACGAGTAAGGAGACCCCCATGGCGAGACGACAAACGACACCCACGAAGCCCAGCCGCAGTCAACGGGCGAGTGCTATGAGCGGTAAGACAGCCGCGACACGCGTCCCACGCCGGGTCGTGGTCGGCGACGACGATAGCGCCCTCCAGCCGCTGACCGCCGCCCAGGCGGCGCAGGTGGAGCGCGAGAGCCGCGCTTTGACGAGTGGCGACACACTGACCGCCGAAACCAAGCTCGACCGCGACCTGGCGCATCTTGGCGATCCCCAAGCCGGACGGCGTGTGCCGTCGCGTCGCCGCCGTGAACCGGACGAGGAGCCGCTGGTGTATCGCGGGAAGAGGGGGCGCGGAACGGTAGACCAGCACATCGACATCATCGTGCCGGATGAGGAGAACGACGAACGGATCTACGAACTCCAGGCAACGATCAGCGGACTCGACGAGGACTCCCAGCGCGAGGCGTGGGCCAGGGCCGCGGCGCTCCGCAATCGCGAGCCAGAGCCGTATGTGCCCCTCACTGATCGCCTCACCGTATCCGGTATCCACTACCACTTGGAGCTGGGCAAGTCCACCCTCGTCCATGTTGACGATGTGGACTATCTCTTGAGTTATCCGGCGTATGTGATCGAGCGCGTCGGCGACAACCCCGACGAGAGCGGCTTGCCGGCGGCTATCAGACGGCGCAATGCCACGGCGCTGGCGAGTCAGCAGCGGAGGGCGTCCTAATGGCTGATACGTTACAGGCCGCCCGTGAGGCGCTCACGAAGGCCAAGCAGGCGGATGCGGCCTTACAACGGAAGGGCCTGGCGGCGCAGAACGTCGGGCGTAGTCTTGCGCAGATGGCGCTCGACGACGATCTGCCACAACCTAACGTGAACGACATCTCAGGCGTGATGATCCGCTTATTGACGCTGGTGCGCGACATGATGGCGCTGTCATCCGAGGTGGTTGAGGCGTGTGAGGGCACCCTGACGACATCCCACGAATAGTTGGGGATAGTTGGTATTGGTTGAGAAAAGGCGCGCCTTATGGACGACGACGATCACATACACAACGACACGCCGGCGATTTGCCGGGCCACGCGCGCCGACGGAGAACCCTGCACCGTGCGCGCCCTAGCCGATGGCTATTGTTTCGCGCACTCGCAGACGACGGCGAGCAAGCGCCACACGGCCAGGGCGACCGGAGGACGCAACAAGGGGGCCTCACAGCGCGTGCAGCGCCACATGCCCCACGAACTGCGTCCGGTGCTCACGCTGCTCTTAACGGCGCTCACGGAGACGCACGAGGGCACGTTGCCGACGCAGCAGGCCACGGCCCTTGCCGCGCTGGCCAGCGCCATATCGCGCCTGTATGGCACAGTAGAGATCGAGGCGCGGATCACCGCGATCGAGAGGGAGATAGCAACGAATGGGGACGCTTCTTAGTCGTCTGTCCAAGTTGGAAGAGGTGACCACGCGGCGCCATGCCGTCGCCTTGAACCCGGCGGCCGACCTCGGCGACCTCGATCCTGTGTGGGTCTCTCAGGAGATCGCGCATTGCCGCGCCGATCCAGCCTACTTCATTGATACCTATTGCATGGTGGAGAGTGACGCGGGTCACGGCGTTGTGCCCTTCCATCTCTTCGACTACCAGCGTGACGTGCTGCGGCAATGGATCGAGCACCGGGAGTGCATCACGCTGAAAGCGCGCCAGCTCGGTATCACCGAGCTGGCGGCGGCCCTCTCGTTATGGCAGGTGAACTTCGCCCCCCATAACAAAGTGATCGTCTTTAGCCAGGACGAGCCGAAGGCCAAGGAGTTCGCGCGCAAGTGCCGCATTGCCTGGGACAACCTCCCCGCGTGGCTCCAGGTCCCTCTATCCAACCCGCAACTGACCACAACACTGGAACTCAGCAACGGGAGCCGCATCCTGCCACAGGCCGCGACCGAGAAAGCCGCGCGCTCCCTCAATTGCCAACTCTTGGTGTTAGACGAGTTCGCACATCAAGAATACGGTGCCGCGATCTTCGACGCCGCGGCGGTGACGGCCCGGAGCGCCGGCCAGCGCATCCTCGTCATCTCAACCGCCAACGGGGCCGGCAACGCTTTCCATCTCCATTGGCAACAGGCGGTCAACGGCGAGGGCATGTGGCCCATCTTCCTGCCGTGGGACATTCGACCGGGGCGGGATGAGGTATGGTACGCCAACGCCACGAAGGGCTACGACACCTCGAAGAAGAACCAGGAGTACCCCGCAAACCCGGAAACGGCCTTCATCCTCTCGGGACGCGGGCGCTTCGACACGGAGGCGCTAGAAGCCATCCTCGCGGGCTGTCGCGTGCCGATAGCGACCGAGTTAAACGGGGGCCTGAAGGTGTGGGAGATGCCCGTACAGGGGCGCTCGTACGTCATAGGGGCCGATCCCGCCGAGGGTCTGCACACGGGCGACTACTCGGCGGCGGTGGTCATCGACCAGCAGACGGGGCTCGACGTCGCGTGGGTGCATGGGCATTTCCCGCCGCAGCAGTTCGCGGCGATCCTGAACGACCTGGGCCTGTGGTACAACACCGCCCTCCTTGGCTGTGAACGGAACAACCATGGCGGCACCGTGCTGCTGGAACTGCAAAACCACGCGTACCCCGCCCTGTACGCGCACCGCGACTACGACGCCATTGGCAACGCGTCCGAGCGCATCGGCTGGCCCACCACCAGCAAGACGAAGCCGATCATGGTGGACGCCCTGGCCCAGGCTATTCAGGAGCGCTGGCCGTTCCACGACACCGCGTTCGTGGCCGAGTGCCGGACCTACACCGTCAGGGACAATGGCAGCACAGGCGCCAGTGGATCGCTGCACGACGATCGCGTCATGGCCGCCTCGATAGCCCTCCAACTCAGAGCCTTCCAACCGGCGACCGAGGAGATCGTCTACCTAGACGACGTGTGGACGCCAGACCTCGAAGCAGAGTACCGTCGTGCGTCGCGCTTGGGCGGCGACGACGCGACCATGGACCCCAATCAGCAGATCCTTAACCAGTGGCGCCGCTACTACGGCGCCTGATGTACCGTCACAGGAGACCGATTCAATGACCGCACACACCAATCCCCGTACCCGCGCCGCGCTCCACGGCCAGCTCGACGCCCTGCTGTCCCCCACGGCCGTCGCCGCGCCCGAGCCGCCGACGGCGCACCCCAGCACGACCTCTCTGATCGACGATATGAGCGCCATTGCACGGCTCCAGGCACGGCCACAGCCGCCGCGCACGGCTCCCGGTGCCGCCTCGGCGGCCACGCTGACCGAGACGACGCATAATCGCGCCAACGACACGAACCAGGACGGGACGCTCGTCCACAACGTGTCGTTGTGTGAGGGCTTAAACGTGCCGCTGGAAGCGTACCCCTGGGACCCCATGCCCACCTCGGACGACCCGTGGGGGATGCGGGAGCGCATGGACATGCTAGAGACCGCGATTGCCGCGCGCACCGCGCCGACGCGTCACGCACCAGTTGCCTCCACCATGTCGTCGCTCACCGAGGCGCGACTAATGAAGGCCCACCAGCGCCTTGACGAGATACTCGGCTAATTAGCCAAGAGAGGTAGACATAATGAATTTGAATTCAGCGCAAGGGATGGAGGCAGCCGCCTTCCAGCAAGTGCAAAATACGTTGATTAGCCAAGCGCGCGACTCCCAGTTGTCCCTCCAACACAAGGCGACGTGGGAGCGGGAGCACCGCATGGTCTGGACGGAAGCGCCCCTCGCCGTGAGAACGGCTATCAGGGCGCGTCAGACAGCCATAGAGGCCATGCAGCAACGCTTAGAGGACCTCGCCAAGGACATGTACACAGGCACCCTAGAGGCGCTGAAACGCCGTTACCGCGAGCGGCGGGACATTACGGGCCAGGACTATGACCAGCGCCAGCGCGATCTGCACGGCCAATGGCAGACACGCCGGCTCGACCTGGCTCGCCGCTACGTCTACAGCTTTGCCGACGCGCGGCTGAAAGAGATCCAGGAGCAAGCCTACGAGGCCGCACGAGTGGCCGCCGATGCCGTCTGGGAGCGGGAGGGCCGCACCCTCATCGAGAGCTACGCCATGCCCGAGCCGCCGGCGTGGGCGTCTGAGCCCGCGCATACAGAGGCGGTCGAGAAGACGACCGGGCGACGCCGGCCAGCGACAGCCGCGCGCTAAAGCATGGGGCGTATGACGCGCCCGGTGACATGACATGACCGAAAGGTGAGGGTGGGGCCGATGCCCGAGGGGCGAGTTATCGCATTGGATAGTGACAGCGGCGGGGGGCTGATACGGCCCCTGCGCCGGCAGCCGGATACGCGCTTTACAGGCGCGGGGGTGGTTCAAGACGGCTCTCCGCCTGTGCAGGTGGGCGATTGGGTATCGTTTATGTTGGCGGACAGCACGCCGGGCCAGGCGCGCCTGGCCGTTGAGGTGCGTCATGCGCCCCCACCCGCGCACGAGGCGGCCATGCAGGACCCCGCGTGGAGCGGGTCCTGGGCCAACATTGAGCGCGACCACGAGGAGTACCGGCAGGCAGTCGAACGCCGGTACAAGCGCGGCGAGGTGACGATTTATCAGCGGGCGGGTCTCCTCGCGGACGCGGAGTACGCGCGGGCAACGCAGCTCGTACGCATTGTGCGCATGAGGGCCGACGGCCACAATGGGGCGCTGGAACAGGGCACGATTTGGAGCGTGAAGCCGCGCGGCTTTGCGTTTGTCTGCACGGCCACGGGCGAGCATCTCTTCATGCACGCCTCCCATGTAGTCGGCGTCCCCTTTAGCGAGCTGCGTCCCGGCGACACCGTGACCTATCGGCGCACCCGCGACCCGCGCGGCAAAGGGTTCATCGCCACGCGGGTCGAGCGCGTCAAGCGCGCGTCTGGCTTCATGGATGCGGCGCCGCGCCCCGAGCCCGAGGAGCCCACGCCAGGCCGCGCTGCGGATGAGGAGACTGCGTACGACTGGGGCCAAGCAGGGTAGCATAAATCGCACGCGAGGCTAATGCCTACGTGGGAACGCTGCCCGCTCCTTTGGGCCAAGCCGGCGCCCTCCAGTTCTTCGACGAGCTGGTCGAGGCGCGCGGTGGTCGGTAGCAGCGGCTATTCCTCTCCTCATAGGTGCAGGCGCGAGAGGCAATAATTCACCTATTCAGGGGGTTGACAGCCATACCTAATAGGTACATACTAGTGGGTATGAAAGTACAATTGTGGGGCTACCGTTGCGAACGGTGCGGGCACGAATGGCTGCCGCGCGAGAAGGATCAAGAGCCGCAGGTGTGTCCGAAGTGTAAGAGCCCGTATTGGAACGCGCCGCGCAAGTTTGCCGCGAAGCAACAACGTCGCGACATTGTTGAGGAAAGCGCATGACTAGCACCCGTCGAGCGCTTCCCGACTATGGGAATCCTCCACTTGTAGAGGTTGTTTGCGGGGTGGTATTTGAGCCTATTACCAAGATGCTTGTGCCACACTTTGGACTGCTATGGGAAGAATTTAAAGCAGACTACCCGGTCTGCCAAGAAGCGCCGCCATTGGTAGCACTTGTTGAGAGCTTCGATAAGTCATCTCCGATGAGTGTCCCTGCGGGTAACGTGCTCCAATTTGCTGAGATACCACCGTTGCCGAGAGTCGGCTTTGTCCATGCCACAGGCAGTCGAGTTATCCAAGTCCAACGCGACCGATTTCTTCATAACTGGCGGAAGACGAGAGCAGAAGATGAGTACCCGCGCTACAAGAATGTTCTTCGCATGTTTCGGGACCACTTATCGTGCTTCGAGTCGTTCATTGCGAGGTCTGAATTGGGAGCGGTTATACCAAAACAGTACGAGATAACTTATCTCAATCATATTCCTCAAGGGGATGGCTGGATGGCTCCCAGCGATATAGGGAAAGTTTTCCCCGATTTTGCTTGGCGCTTGAAGGCGCAACGCTTCTTTCCAGAGTTTGAGAATACCAACTGGCAAACAACATTCGTGCTGCCCAATCAGTCTGGCCGGATGTATGCCACTATCCGACAAGTGACACGATCGGATAATCAGGAACCGTTACTTCTACTTGATCTAACCGTTCGTGGTGTGGGTAAGGATACCTCGCCCGATGCAATGTGGGATTGGTTCGACATGGCTCACGAGTGGATTGTACGCGGATTCGCTGATTTGACTAGCGAGAATGAACAGAAGGAAGTATGGAGGCGCAAACGATGACTGCAACCTGGACAGTACCGACTACAGGTGCGATGTATGATGAGGTTTCTGCATTCCCATCCTGTCCTACCGACTGCGCCGTTATTCATAGACCTAGATTCGGTGTTCTTGCTAGAAATGATCGGGAGCAGGCTGCCCTGTATCCCGTGTACGGCCAAGGGAACGAGATGTTTTATGTCCTTGTCATGCCTAGCGCTACAGTCGAATCCATTACCCCTTGGTCATCTACTCAGCAGACCACAGAGCGCGATTTCAGTACGCTCCTTGGTATTGTTGGAGTCGCTCACCCATTGGAGCCACTCTTCCCGGAACCAATCAAATTTAAGATAACTGAATTGCCGACCTTCAAGCCTCAGATTAGGCTTGACCCTTTCTTGTTTGAGAGCAATGAGTGAGGGGCGCTGGTATACGAAAGTAGGCGCGAGTACTGAGTTAACACAAGGCGACCTGATATTCGCCTGCCCGTTGCTGCGATGGAAGGCAACGCCTCTCCATTTTCACGAGACTGATGGACTCAGCGCACTTGAACAAGCAATTGAGGTAGGTAAAGCCGATGTCATAGTCATGACCCAGGCTTGTGACTTAGAACACGATAAGGTTCCTAATATCATTCTATGTATTCACTATTCCCTTGACCAGTACCGCGAAGATTGGGCTTTAGCCATGAAAGCGCAGGGCCAACACCCGTCTACTAAGGCGTGGGATAAGCAATGCGATTTTATTCGCGCTGGCTACTCATGGAATCTTGCCATGCTGAATCAGGGGAGCTATCACAGGTCACGCCTTGAGCACCGCATCGTTGACTTCCATGAAATTTATACTGGCTGTTTTTGCCCAACCCCCACAAATGTAAAATCAGCCCAAGGGTTCGTCATACTCTTCCTGCAGCACCTTGCTCCAGTACACAGGATCGCTGTAGCGCGTGGCCAAGGCGTCGAGATCCACTG
>JAABUJ010001355.1_pt1 | contig 36899 bp, 42 predicted proteins | sample 5559131 | NCBI WGS metagenome assembly JAABUJ01 (sample SAMN10711875, study PRJNA513366) | rock metagenome | isolation source: Antarctica rocks | place: Antarctica: Victoria Land, Mt New Zealand nord | collected 2016-01-07 | reverse complement strand
GCAGCCGGCGTCACCAGAGAGCAGGAGGCGCCCAGTGGCGGGCGTGCAGGGTCTAGCTCCCGCGCGTGCTCACGGGCCGGCGCTGCCGCCGCCCGCCCTGCTTGCAGGGCGCAAGTGTGTGTCTCGCCGCGTCATGCCCACCGCTGTGCCATGCGCACCGCTGTGCGGCCCGGCGTGACCCAGCGCGGGCCCGCCACGGACCGCCGCCCGGCTTGTAAAGTGTGTTTTTTACAGTGCCGCGCGCGCCGCAGGTGGTCGCGCCGCGGCCGCCCGCCGGCGGCGCTGCGCCGGACCCGCCGGGCGTCGGCCTGGTCTTCCTGGCGTTCGACGCGCCGGCCAGCGCGGTGCGCGCGCAGGGGCGCCTGCCTGCACCCTGCGTGTTAGCGGAGCAACACGTGCGACCGTTTCGCCGTCGCGCACACCTCGTCAGCATTTGCCTCCCGTGGACGGCCGCCTGCAGCGCCGGATTCTTGTCTGTGTGGTGCGCTGCGGCGGGCTGTGCAGAGTAGATTGTCAAGGAGCGCTGTCAGGCGCCGCTCCCGCGTCCCTGCTGCGACGCAACGCAGCCCCCGCACGCGCCCGTGAGGCGCCGCTCCCTGCGCTGACCCGCCGCGCCGGCGCCGCGCGCTGCAGGCCAAGGCGCGCCTGGGCCTGCATGGGCGGCGCTTCTCCAAGGGCAAGGTGCACGCCAGCTTCTTCAGCGAGGAGCGCTACCTCGCCCGCGACTTCCAGTGAGCGGGCGATAGGGTAGGGTCAGGGCGGCGGCGGCGGCGCGCGGCAGCGGCGCGCGCGGCGGCGCGCGGCGGCGGCGTCCCTGGGGACTGCTGCGGCTGTGGGCGCGCCGGGTCGGCGACGGGGCGCGGATCGTCGCAGGCGCAGGGGCGGCTGCTGCGCCGATCGCGGCGCTGTGCGACCCGTCTCTGCATATGAAGGGGTGGGAGGGCGGGGGTCAGGGGTCGGGGGTCTTATGCTTCGGCAGTGTCGACCTTGTTCAGATCAGTGTGTGGTCAGCCTTACCTGAACAGGCTGGGGGTTTGGCCGGTCTGTGAGCGGCTGGCTTGTGCAGACTGATCACCATGTCAAGCTACTGCCTACCAGGGCCGTGCGGCGGGGCGCAGTCCAATTAGCAGCGCAAGGCCTGGCATTGCTGCGGCGTCTGGCGGGGAGTGGTAGCAACTACACGAGCTCTGTAAGAGGATACTGTTACGATAGGGGTGGCCGCAGAAGATGTGTTTATGCTCACATCGCGCTGAAGTCCAGCAGCCCGTTCGCCAGTCTGGCCGGCGCATGAGGCTGCACCGTGCCCAGGCTGCCGTGCTGCTGCTGTAACATAAGCAAGGCCAGGCATGGATGCAGCCGGCCGTAGCTCCTAGCATGACAGCTTCAGGTCATGATGGTGGTGAATGCACGACTGGCCGTGCGAGCCATGTAAGAGCGAAATGTTGCTGCGGATTCTGCCTACGACTTCCAAGAGTTCGTGCAAGAGCCCCAGCCGCTCGCCGACACAAGAGTAGCACCTGGCGGGTGAGCGTGACATGAAACAAAGACACGAGCATGAGCTGAGTGGCAGCCTTGCACGCTTTGCTTCACTGGCAGCTGCAAGGGTGAGCATGGTTTGCGCATACTCAGTAGGCCTGACAGCCACCAGCAGCCACCAGCTGCTCCGCACCTCCTTTACAGTCACGCACATAGCTATGCACACAGCGCATTTTAGCGGCAGGGCAGGCACGTCTGCCTGTGGAGCTTTTCAGCCGCAGGCAGGCCGCCCTGCATGCCTGCATGAAGCCGAATACCTGCCAGCCGCGTCAGCTCAGGCAGCAGGTCCTGCAGGCAACAAGCAAGCATATGTGCCCAGGGAAGTGCTGACATGCGTTCTTTCCTGCGTATGGGCTGGCGCGCGCGGCGCACCAGCGCGCCCAGCGTGCGCGCCCAGCGCCTAGCACGGCGCGCGCAACGTGGCGTTGCGCTCGCAGCAGGGGCCCCCGGGCGCGGCGTAGTGGCACGCCATGGGCGTCATGCGCGCGCCGTAGTCCAGTGCGCTCGCGCTCGCGCCGGTCGCGGCCGACCACAGCCGCACGATGTCCGCGTTGCATGTGCAGCCCTGCCGGCGCGGCGCCCTGCTCTGCGCCTGGGACCCCATCCGCTTGAGCGCACGCCGTGCTCGGCGAGCATGGGCCACACACATGCTGGCTGGAGGAGCTCAGCAGGCAGTTTGCTGCATTGGCGGGAGGCGCTGCGTGCCGCATGGCCCCCATGGTGTGAAGGATGATGGACACACAGGTGTAGGGTTACAGAGATACCCTACCCCCCCATGCTCAGCCTGCACGAGCGCGGCGGGAGCGCGCGCACCGCATCCTGGAAGCCGCGCATGGCTGCGCAGCACGCCGGCAGCAGCGGCGCCTGCCGGTCGATGAGCGCCTGCTGCTGCGCCGGCGTGCGCGGCACCGCCATGAAGGCCGCAAAGTGCTGCACCTCGGCCTGCCGGGGCGGGCAGTAGCGAACCGCCTGGTTGGCGCGCGACACGCAGTCGCCTGCACGCACCCAGGCAGAAGTCAAGTGCATGCGCGCCAGCGCCGCTGCAGCTCCCTGCTGCACTGTGATGAGCCGCGACTCGCGGCCCGCGAGAGTGCAGGCCGTTCAAGGCCCGGCCTGCGCGCGCCTTGGCAGGAACTGCCGCCTTGGACGCCCGCTGTTGCTGGCGGCAGCACGGGACCAAAGCCGCGGCTGACGGGCACACACAGAGGTATCCCCTGAGGGGATGGAGGGGCGCCAAGAGGCGCACCTGTGTCTCCCGCGCGCAGAGGTCGTCGCGGGGCAGCCAGAGCGGTCGCCGCCAGCCCAAGGACGACAAAGGCAAGCGCTATGCTTACACGAGGCATGCCAGCTTGAGAGGATGTGCTCATGGTGACTGCTGGGCTAACAAGGACTAATGTTGGAAAGATGAGAGCAAGGTGAGAGCAAGGTCCATGTGGTTGACACCCTAACGTGCCCTAGCCTGTTTTGCATTTAAAGGCCCAGGCTCAGCTGCAGTCTAGCTCCTACATCAGTGCTTTCAGTATTGACAGTCTTTGCTGGACGCCTGACAGAGCAGGGAGGCGAAAACTAGCAGGCGCTGTACACCACCGGCAGCTGCACCCTCCCCCGGGTGCGCAGTCCACTCTGCTCCTCTGTTCTGCTTTGCGCGTGCCCTGTTTCACGTGTGAAGAGACGGAGGTCGGCACAACACGTTGCGCTGGGAAGCCACTACACATGCGCGCTTCCTGGCGCGGGTGCATGGCACACCCTTGCTGGCCAGCAGGAGCGCGCTGTGGCTGGAAGCGCGGACCTCACCTTAGGGTGGCGCGGCGCACGCAGCACTACAGACCAACAGTGGCACCCCTGTTTGAAGGCCTGCATCCTAGCTACGGTCCAAGGATGGCCAGTGCAGGGACCCTGAACCGTCCCCTCCGTCTGGCGCTGCAGGAGTGAGAGCCAGGCGTGGCTGAAGCGGCAGGCGTCATGGCTCGCCTGTACGCGATCGGCCTGCTGGCGGTGGCCTGCTCGATGCTAGCCACGGCCCAGGGTCGCGCCGTCACGGACATGCCGGCCAACTTCAGTGAGTTCCCCTCCACAACCTGAAAAGAACACACGATGCTGCGCAGCTAGTCCGGGTAGCAGTGTTGGCTTGTCTTTTTTACCCCCCATATACTGCCTATATCAGGCGCACTGGCCCACCAGGTGGTCTGTGCGCACCAAGGCCTCACCTCACAGAATGTGTTAGAGCGTGCAGCGGGCCAGACGTAGCAGCCTGGCCGGACAGAACAGTTGCTTGAACCCTCTCCACGCAACGGCTGCTCGTGGCTGTTGCAGGCGGTGAGCGCTCTTGCAGGCAAACTCAGTCTTGCACAAGCCTGGGCGGCGTCAGACACACCAAGCGGCGTGCTGGACAGCTGGCCCAAGTGGTTGTACCTGCGCACCAGCCGCTGTTGAGTGGTGCAACTCCGCTCGGCTGCTGGCAGCCTCCGCCAGGCGGCCGCGGCAGCGGGCAGTTGATCACGCTCTCGGGGAGGGTTCTGGTCCCGCTCAATCCCCGGCCTGGGCAGCTTATATGGAGACAGAGTGAGCCTGGCAACCCAGCCGCCGGGCGCCTGCGGGGGACTGACGCCGCCCGCCGCGCGCGCGCGCGCGCAGCCAGCGCGCAGGCGAACGCGGCGCTGGCGCACGTGCTGCAGCACCCGAGCGAGGTGCAGGACTGGCTGGAGAAGGTCAGGCTGCCTAACCTGGTGCAGCTGAAGAACTGGGTCTCCGCGTTCCCGCCCGCGTCCGCGGCGCAGCTGGCCGCGCCGCCGCAGCAGGCCCCCAACGGCCAGGGCCCGCCCAACAACGGCCAGGGCCCGCCGAACGGCGGCCAGGGCCCGCCGAACGGCGGCCAGGGCCCGCCGGGGCAGGCGCAGTCGTTCGCGCAGCAGCAGCCGGCGCAGGCGCAGCCCGACGCGCAGCCGCAGGCGCAGGCCGAGCAGGTGTGCGCCCAGCCCTGCACTTCAACCGTGCAACGTGCCTGCACGGTTCTTTCTTTTTATTCTTCACCCGACCTTGTAGGTCGTGGCTGGGCAGTGTGCATGGTGCAGCTTGTGTTGCATGGTGTTGCAGCAGCCCGGCCTGGCCGCCGTCTTCGTGCAGCTCAAAAGCGCATCCCCATGCACAGGCACACAGGTTGCCAGAGCTTTTGGTGATGAGCTGTCAGTATTCACGCCAGCAACTTCCATGTGTGATGCCTTGGCTTTGGGGTTTCTTCGTTAAAATTGTTTCAGGCAGATGCGCGCACGTTGGTTCAGCGCTGTGACCCCTGTGCAGCCCTTTGATTTGCACTTGTTCAGAGCCATGGCATGACTTTTGTGAGCGGGGGCCGCGTGCAGGGACCCCCGCAGCCACAGGGGGCGCCTCAGGACGCAGGGCCGCAGGGGCCGCCGCAGAACGCCGGTCCGCAGGGGCCGCCCGGCACTGCCGCACAGCCGTAAGCTGCGCCAGGGAGTCCTGCAGGCCGCTCCGCTCGCTGCGCCGGCCCAGCGCTTGCTGTGGATAAGCGCGCTGGCAGCTTGGGCAAGGGCGCACTGCCGCGGCGCGTCCCGTGCAGCCAAGCGATGTGGGTGCTGGCCTCGCATGGCCTGCCACAGCAGTGGAGCTGTTGAGCCTGTGTTTATGCTTGGTTTCCGCGCAAGCAGTAGAGTTCAAGGCATGGACTGCGTTTGCAGGGTGACCACAAGCTGTCTTGAGGGTTTCATTGAGTCAGCTCTGCTGGCGGGCGTATGCTGCTCCCTGTGTGTCACAGTCATTCAATTTGGCTGGAAGGTCGGTGTATACCATGCATGTGAGTGTCCGGCGCTTGGTCGGGTCAGGGCATTGTCTTTTCGCTCACTGCGGAGATGTGCTTGCTTGGCTGTGTGCAGGAAGCAAGATGACGCAGTGAGCCGCAGGCATGTAAAAGGCAAGCGCATAGCCAGGGCATGTGCTTATTACACTTCAGGTCAAGCGTAGTCCTCTCAGCACGGAAAGAATGGAAAGTATGTCTACATGGGTGAGCGCTATCCCAAGCTCCACCCCGATTCCACCCAGTCTGCTCGCACGAGCAAGTCTCGAGGCTTATCTAATCCGTCCGTGCTTGTGTACACAACCTTCTTCTCTGTGGTATTTCGCTGCTGGACTTGTCATGAACACGGTTCAACCCATGGCGCAGTGCTCGCGCTGCCAGGCACACAGCTTGGCGTCCACGAGCGCACCTGCACCGGCCCGCCCCGCCACTTGCAGAACAAGCAGACGCCGTGCACGGCTGCTGCGGCGAGGCGTGGCCACCTGCGCGCATAGAGCGGAGGCAGCGCGCACCGAGGCTGCGCCAGAGCGCAGGCAGCGCGGGGAGAGCGGTCTGGGTGACGTGTTGGGCCCCATCGGCCTCACCTTGGGCGGCCAGCTCAAGCCTGAGGTGCGGAGGTATTTGTTATCAGCGTGCACGACATCCTGCAAATAGTCTTCATGCATGCACTGAATGCTGTAGCAACAGCTAGGATATATGTGCACCGCGCACAGCATAAACACACTCTTGCAGTGAGGTTGCTTGCCGACAGGCTCCTGCCAGTGGTCTCGCATAGGCAGATAGAGGGGACACCTGCACCGACGTAGTCCGCCTGCTCGGCAGGCCAGCGCTGCGCCCGTAGATGAGGAGGAGGCTGCAGGCGCGGGGCAGCCCGCGCGCAGCATCCACGGCATGTCCACGGACGAGTGGCGGCGGCAGTACGCGCCGGATGGCTACGTGGACCTCTGGGTGGAGGAGGAGTTCAATGCAGGCTCCCGCGTCGTGGTGCGCTTGCGCGCGCGCTGCGTGTCGCTGCACGCCCTGCTGCCCTGGCGTCCTGTGTGGCTCGCACCCGCCTTGAGCGAGGCACGCAGGTGTTTTTGAGTGGCCCGGCGCGCAAGGGGCAGCACCAAGGGCCACCCCCAAGCTGAGTGGGGTTGGAGGCTGAGCCGCGGCGGCGGCCGCAGGGCGGGCGCGACGCGCACAAGGGCGCCGCGGCGGGCGCGGGCAGCGGCGAGGGCCCCGGCGCCAGCAGCGCGGCGCGCCACCGCGTCAAGATCTTCAACCGCCACGCTGACCAGGAGGTTGAGGTGGACGTGCCGGAGGACCGGTGCGTGCTGGCTTGGCGTGGTGTTTTTGGATGATTCAAATAAGCAGTCGTGCGGAGCGTCGCTGCGTAAAGGTGGCAGAGGGGGGAGGCGGGGAGCTTGTGCAGTCAAGAGTGTCTGCTCGCGCGCTGCGCATGGCGGCAGGCACGGCTGCTCGACGGCACATTTTCTCGATAGCACCTTGGCTGTAGCCCGCCGCGCTGCACCTGCTGTGCGTTCCGCTGCGAGCCGTGCCGCGGCGTGCGGCTGCTGAGCCCGAGATTGGAGGGTTTGGCGGCAGGCTCGCACACTACGCGCCACGAGTCACGCGCGCGCCCTGCACATGCCTGCCCACGGCCGCGCGCCCGCGCGCGCCGCAGGTACATCCTGTGGGAGGCGGAGGAGCGCGGACTGCTGCTGCCGTACGCGTGCCGCATGGGCTGCTGCACCGCGTGCGCAGTGCGCGTGCTGGACGGCGAGCTGTACCAGCCGCAGGCGCGCCCCGCCGCCCGCGCGCAGCCCTTGTGCCCACTGCGCGCTCCGTTCGGCCCAGCGCTCACGCTCTGGGCAATTTCTCTCACGGCCGGCTACACTGGCTGCAGGCTGCTCGTGCCCTGCCGCTTCCCTGCTGATGGGCTCGTTTATGCGGAGGCGCGACGGGCCGCCAGCGTGTGCGCTCCGCAGGCGGCGCTCTAGGCCTGCGTCTTCTGACGGGGCGTCTGCGCAGTGCGCGCCGCGCCTGTTGTGCGGCGCACCGCTCGTCTGCTGAGCCCGAAGTAGACTGGGGACCGCGGCCCCCAGTCTAGTGTTGAACCCAGCAGCGCGCGCGCGCGCGCGCAGTCGCTGGGCGTCTCGCGCGAGCTGCGCGAGGCGGGGTACGCGCTCATGTGCGTCGGCTTCCCGCGCTCGGACCTGGTGCTGGAGACGGTGGCGGAGGACGAGGTGTACGACCTGCAGTTCGGGCGCAGCTTCGCGGAGCAGGTGCACTACCCTATATACCTCATATAGAGCGTATACCCTCTGTACTATACCCTACACCCTACACTCGTTTGGGGTGTTGGCCGCCCGCGCCTGCGGCTGGAGCAGGCGCCTGCGGCGGGGGGGGTGAGGTGGGCGGCCTTGCGGGTCGGGCGCGGCTCTGCCGGGCAGGCGCTGCCGCGCATGCCGCGCGCGCGTCTGCGAGTCGAGCAGGAGCTGTTTGGGCATACAGCCGCCTGCCTGACATGCAGAGACAAGACCGGAGGCTGAGTCGCGCCTGTGTTCGGCAGGCGTGCTGGCCTGAGAGATCGTGCTGCACCACCCCGCATTCAGCGTCGCGCAGATTGGCAATTTAATAGGACAAGAGGATGGATGGGTCGGCAGCAGCCTGGGGGTTGACTTGTCCCTGTTATGGGCCCTGTTATGAAGAAGCACCTGTACGTGGTCTCACATGCTCACAAAACTGCTCAACATGAATGTTGATGCTTGGAGCGTCCAATGGTATGCACTAAGCGTACAATGGTATGCACTAAGCGAGGCGGCGCCCTGTCCAGGCTGTGGACCCGCGCACCGGCAGCGTGGAGCGCGATGACTTCGCTCTGGAGATAGCAAACATGGACGAGTGAGGCATTTGTCAGGGGCATGTTGCACCCATTGAACTATGTGTTCTGGATCACGCCAGTGCTGTGCTGTGGTTTTGATTACACAGTTGTGTTATTCTTGGCATGCGGTGCTGCAATACTTGTGCGTTTGTCGGTGATGCCGACACGACCTTGCCAAAAGGCCCGCGGCCAGCAGTTAGAGAACTTCTCAATCACACCACAGTTCATCTCTAAAAGCACACTACAAGTCACGCAGCCTCCATGGCAACAGAATGCAGTCGCATGTGCACGCACAGCACAGCTGCGCGTCTGGACACGCAGCACACCCTGCTGCATGCAGGACAGGGTCTGCCACACTACCTGACCTGTTCCCTACTGCTTGTTCCACAATTTTCCACAGCCTGTTCACTCGGATCCCTACCATGCAGTCCGCAGCTGCTGGTCAGTGGCTCGGCCCGCATGCTCACTGCCATGCATTCACGCCATCAGGCGCCGGGCTCTCTGACTCACCCCGGCTTGCTGACCTGCCACTAGTCTGCAAACACAGGGCACACTGCTCACGCTGAACCCCTGCGTCAAGAAAGCAAGCTGAGTTGTTTCCACACTTCCACACAGCGCCAACGCCAAACCAGACGACCGCACACATGCCGCACATCTGCCCGCTCTGCGCAGCTGACCCATGTGACCGGCCGATCACACAGGCAGAGCATGCCACAGCCCTGCAAGCCAGCCTGATACCCTTTGGGCACCCGCCGGTTATGAGCACACCCGCTTGCTAAGATCTCCACCACAACGGAACACTGTCCAACCCAGACGCCTCTTGCTCCCTTTGCAGCAGCCACCCGCACATGAAAGAGGTTGCTCAAAGTCCATCTCCCTGACTAACGAGCCTTCACCGGCACTACTGCCTACACAGCCTACCCATTCGCTCACTGCAACACCATGAATCGACATCGCTCGCTGGCCCCTGCCGCAGCGTGCGCGCTGCCGAGCTGCGCGCTTGATAAGAGCCCAGTTGGGTCTGCTGGAGCGCCCGCCCAGGCCGCGCGCACACGCAGCGGCGCCCATAGTCTGCCTAGGCGGCGCGCGGCGGCGCGCCGTGCTGCAGCATCTGCGCAAATACATGGCGCTTGAGCGCCTCCTCGTGCTGCACGACGGCGCGCTTGTGCGCGCCCTTCAGCAGCGCCGCGCCCGCCGCGCCCGCGTCCTGCACAGCCGCGCTCGACTCGCCCGCCTTGCGGAACAGCTCCTCGGTGTGCCGCCTACGCGCGCGCCATCCATGGTCAGCGCTGCTCCGCGCGTGCTGTATGCGCACGCACGCGCGCGCGCGTCAGGGCATATGCCAGATACGCTGTAATAGTGCTGAGACGCCCTTAAACGCTGTACACAGCAGCGTATATATACAAAGGGTAAGCAAGCAACGCCAGAGGGCACCCGTTACACGGCACGTTATGGTACCATCATGCGCACGGCAACAGCATCCCTCTGCTTTACCCCCTGTCCATGTCTGCGTTGCAAAACGCTGCAGGAGACAGCGAAGCGAGCCGCACCGAAAGTCGGCCTCGCGCGCGACGTGGCGCGCCATAGCTGCCCACTTGTGCTCCAGCGCGGTGTGCGAGTCGTCCAGCGAGCGCAGCATGGCCAGGAACTGCGTGTCGGCCGCGCCGCGCTGCGCCAGCGCGCCCAGCCGCGCCAGCTTCGCCCTGGCCCCAGGATGAGCACACTCTTTGGGCCGTGCAGTGGTGGGTGACAGTACAGTAGCCTAAGTTGGCAGCAGGGTGCTCACACTTCTTGTGCTTGGGGCCCGCACTTTCAAAGTTTATGACCGCAGCCCGCACCTTGCAGCGCAGGCCCAGCTCTCTACACTATCGAGTGCTACACATATCTGTACTGGCACAGCCGCTGTCCGCACCTGCGCGTAGCAGCCGCGCTGGCGCTGGCGCGCTCAGCAGCCGCTGCGGGCGCGACCTCGCGCGCGGCGCGCAGGCGCGCCTGCCACCACAGCACACGCTTGTTGGCGGCCACCACGCGGCCAGCCAGCGCGGACAGGCGCTGCTGCGCGCGCGGAAAGAGGCACGCAGTGAGCCAAGCAGTGCTGTTTGTGATACAACGTGAAAGCTGCAATACCTTGACAGCACGTCGCTTGTTGGAGCACAACCCACATTCTCTAGCAATTTGTTGCAAACTTCATCATTGCTGCTCAATCAAGTGAAAGCGGTATGCACAAAAGTAAGCCCTGCCGTGCACAAAGTGTAACACGCCCTAAACAGACAGCACAGACGGTGACAAGCCCAGAAGCCCAGGACACACCCAAGCGCAGGTGCAGAGCTCCTCGATAAAACTGTTTCAGGCCCCACTAGGCCGCACCAAAGCTTGAATACGCGCCTAGCTCGCATTTACTATAAACCTTGTCATATAGCGCAAAGGGGCTCCCACACAGACAGCCTGTGCAACACTGCAGCCAGGGGCAAGGAGCTGCGCACCACGCCGACTGCCAGAGCGAACAGGAGCGCGCGCTGCACTGTGTCCAGCACCAAAAGTGGCCGCGTGAACAAGGCGCGAGACGGCTGCGGTGCGCCACCGCGGTCCTCAGCGTGCGCGCTCATAAGCACATGCTCCTGCAGGCGCAAGTACCAAGCTTAGGCGCGGTGTGCTGACTTGCATGGTGGCAGGTGCAGTGTGACACAGCGGTACAGCAAGGCGCTTTTAATAGGCCGCAAATATTCCTCGCTATTGCTTTGGCACAGCGTGGGTACCGAGCTGCACGTCCACACTGGCAGCCCAGGCTGCGACGCAGGCCGATTGGATGCTGGGGGTGCTGTCGCGCCTCGGGCAAAATGAGCGCCACTGCAGTCTTGACTCCAGGCCTGCACGGCAACCTCCTGCAGCTTTTCCAGGCCTGCTCGCGCAGGCTCGGGCGACAAGCAAGCGTCTGGCGTGCCGCGGGGTGGCAGCGGCTGATTGCTTCAGGTGGCAGTACGCCTGCTGCGCCGCCGCAGGCACAGCCCACGGCTTCCATACTGCCCAGACCGAGCATCCCCACCCAGCCCCCTCGATGTCGAAGTTGGGTGCGATGAGATTGCAAAGCAGCACACTGCCTCTTGTATCGCCTCACACCCTGCACCAGCAACAGCACAAGCTGTGCACAGCCTGCGGTGCTAGCTTCGGCTTTGATTTTGACAGCTTGGAAAGGAAAGAAGTGCTTGGGGCAGTTTGGACGGCTCGCCTAGCTCAGGTTCATACAAGGGCTTGCCAAGCCAGGCACATATGAACACTGCATAAAGACGGATTTCTCGCACGCGCAACTTTGCCCGAGTTGGTTAAGGGGATAGACTAGAAATCTATTAGCGAGAGCTGCGCAGGTTCGAATCCTGCAGGTTGCGATTCCTTTTGATCCCGTTGATAGAGCGTCGGTGCTTCAGGCTGCTGATGGCTGCTTAAGGCTGCTGATGCACGGTGCTTGGCTGATTCTGCTCATTGATAACGCACCTGCTACGTGCTATTCTGCTGTTGATCGAGCCCGCCCTGCGTCTGTCGACAATTTTATTCGGCATAAAGGGATGTGCAGGCTGCAATGCATTCATGGGCGCATCCCACTTTTGCCCTTCGCGGGTGAAGGCCTCCGGCCTTCATCTCCGATCATTACCTGGCTATGCTGTTCCAGCAGACTTTGTGCTGCCAAGTTTGTGTCCAGACGCCCGTCACCGCTACGAGCGTGTTGTCTTCTACCCTGCAGGATCAACCACTTGTTTAAAAAAAAAAATTACAAGGCCTGGTAGACTGCGCTGAGTGCCTTTTGCAGGCCGTGCGCGAGGTCTCTGGCTTCTAGTTGCGCTGCGGCTGCTCAGAGCCTTGGGCGTCCAAGCGCTGGTGCACTTGATGTGCAGCGCAACGTGAAGCGCAACTTGCAGCTAAGGTAGAGAGGCACTTGCCTAGTGAGTAGGAGCAAACCACCATGTATGCATGTACGCTCCATACACTCCCCACGAGCCAGCCATAGGACCGGGCTGGCCGCCGTGCCGACAGCCGTGCTGGCCCGGCACACGCGTGCACAAGGTACGCACGACAGGTACAGCGGGCTTGCGCGAAGCACCTATCATGCAGTTGCAGCGGGGCCCGAGGACGCAGACAGGGGCTTGCAGCGCATGTGCCCAGACACGTAAACGCTGCGCTGCGGCGGCACAGCCGACCCACGTGGGAGGACAAGAGCAGACTCTGCCACAGCTGGGGCGCCCTCTGCGTCCAATAGATACGGAGGTGGCCAATCTGCCCTTGCTGGCCTGCGCCCGCGTGGTCAGCCTCACTCACTTGAGCGCAGAGGTGCAATATTTTCCATTTTTGCGGCAGCACACGCAGTACACACGCAGCCCACGGTGTTCATCTTCACAGAGTTACTCCGCAGCCAGCGCCAGCGCCAAACTTTAGGAATCACGCCTCGTAACCTCACGGAGTTTGAACTAGATCCTGGTTAGGGCCTGCACGTGGGTGCCGCGCCACAGCCCGCAAGCTCGCGTGTCAGCGCTCGGCTTGTGCAAAGTCGCCCCGCACATCTGCGGCCGCCGCACGTCGATATTAACACCAGCTGGTCGAGCATACGGGGGAAAGGTTCCTGCAAGATGGCAGGTGAGGAGGGCGCGCACCAGCTCTGCAGACTGCGTGGGCAGCCACTTGGTGGTGCTTGTTGCAGTGCCACCGTCTCCAGTTGGTTGTACGCTGCTCGTGTTCGCACAGGTGCTAGGTTATCAGGCAGCGCTGCCTCTGCGTGCCGCGTGGGGACCTGCAGGGCTCTGAGGCGTGGCGTTGCAGCGCCCGCAGGTGTCAACGGCATGAAGGGGGGCGCCGTCGACGACGTGGAGATGCCAGAGACGCCGCCGACGCCGGTCAAGCCGGCGCCGGCGCCGCCGCCCACGCGCTGGCAGGTGGGCAGTGACAGAGCGCGCCAACACTTCACCCCCGTGCTCGCCCCGCACTCCAGGGGCCAGAGCCGGCAGCCTGTCCTGGAACCAGGACACCCGTGCATTAGCACCCGTACGCATTGCTGCCGCCAGACTCCCTGCTCCTGTCCCCGAGCAGGGGGGCAGCCAGTGGCGGCCAGGTAGTCACCCGCAGGCGCCGGCCGCAGGCGTTCAAGGCGCAGGCCCTCCAGAAGAAGAACCTGGTCTACTTCATGCTGGCCGGTGTGGCGGTCGGCATCGCGCTTGGCGCCGGGCTTTACGGCCTGCACCTGAGCAAGCGGGCGATCGAGATCATTGGTGCGCGGCCCGCCTCCCTCGCAAGGGTCCCGCCTCACTACGACCCGCCCAGCTCGCTCTGGCGCCACTCACGCCCCAGCGCGGCGGCGCTCGCTCGGTCACTCGCAGTGCAGCGCACCGCATGAAGTACGCCAGTCTAAAGGGCCCCCGCTCAAGCCACCTGAGCTGCCCGCTGTGGCGCCTGCGCGCAGGCTGTACTGCTTAAAAGGGGCCTGTCTCAGGCTCCCCGCTCAATCCACCTGAGTGATTGCCTGTGGGGGCTGCGCGAGGCTACCCGGCAAGCTCTTCCTGAACGCGCTGCTCACACCCTATCTGAGGCCCCCGCTGTGGGGGGCTGCGCGCAGGCTACCCAGGCGAGCTCTTCCTGAACGCGCTGCAGGAGCTGGTGCTGCCGCTTATCGCGCTCGCGCTGCTCAACGGCGTGCTGTCCCTGCGCCACAGCTCTGCCGGGTGCGCGTGTCACGCAGTATCGCGTGCCGCGCTGCTCTCGCCTGTGCGCCTGCCGAGCTCAGACCTCCATGCATGCGCTGCACCAGCGCTGGACGGCGCCGTGTGCTCCCAGCCAGGCCATGCGCGCGCAAAATCTGTCATGTGTGCAGCACGCAGTAGCAGAGGCGGCGGCTGATCGGGTCGTGGAGCGCCGCAGGGCGGGCCGCGTCATGGGCTGGTCGCTCTTCTACTACTTCCTGTCCATGGTGAGCAGCCCGCCGCAGGGCCGGGGCCCCGGAACCTTTGCGTTGCAGCGCACAAAGTTGTGCTTGCCACCGCTCTGGAGCACACCCGCCAGGGCGCCTCTTTTTACGATGGCGCTTCGCGTTGCGGCGCTCAACGTCGTGTGTGCCACCGCTTTGGAGCACACCTGCCAGGGCATCCTCAGAGAGCAATTGCGCAAGGGCAAGCTGAGCGCGCTTGGGTGGACAGAGGCGGCAGCTTGTGTGTGCACAACCAGGTTGCTGCGCTTCAAGGCTGCGCCTCAGGCTGCTGTAGGCATGCCTCCTCTCCCAGGCCTGTCAGCAGCAGGGACAGCCGCAGGCGCTCGGTGTCATCCTGGGCGCCGCGCCGAGCCACACAACCTGACGGCCGCGCTGTGCCCCGGCTGTCGCACCGGGCGCCGCGCTGACAGACCCTACCCCAATGGCTGCGCAGGTCCTGGCGGTCATCCTGGGCATCGCGCTGACCTACATCATCCGCCCCGGCCGCGACCTGCCCTTCTCCGGCAGCAGCAGCGGCGACTGCGCCGCCAAGAACACCGACACCATCATGGGCAAGCAGTGCGCGCCCGGCCGCTGCTGCCTCAGGGGCCCCGCTGCTGCGCGTGGCGGCGCGGGCGCTCTGCGCGCGCTGTGTGACACTTGATGATAGAGTGACCGGTGTGGCAGGGTTTCGCTGGAATGGGGCTGTTGGTGGTCCAACGGAGTTGGCCGGGAGCCTGCTGCCCTCGCTGCCACGGCTCACTCAAGCGTTCGAGGAAGCAGGACCCATGGGGCCTGCAAATCCCCATCATGCATGGTGCAACTCAGCGCAAATGTGCTCAATGCGGGCCGGGACATGGTGCCTTGGTATAAAGTGCCCGCGTGCCGCGCCGCGCGCAGGAGCGCGGCGACGTCCGACACGGTGGAGAGCCTGCTCAACGTGGGCCGCGACATGCTGCCGAAGAACATCATCAAGGCGTCCGCGGAGTCGTCCTACCTGGGCATCATGGTCTTCTTGTGCGCCGCCCGCGCCGCGCCGGCCGCCCGGCAGGGCAGCCTGCGTGCCCTGATTTCCGCAGCGGGTCTGCACTGCACTGCAATGGTGTGCCTGCGCATGCTCCAACCGGGACTCAATACACACACACAACAGGCTTGGCTGGCGCCCGCCCGGCCCGATCATGCCTGCATGTGGCAATGCATGACCTGGTGGCTTATGGTTGTATACGGGCATGTATGTCCGACAACTAGGTGCTTTACGCTGCGCTGCGCACACAGCCGGCTGCGTTCCGCGCCTGGCAGCACAGCCGCGGCGGGACCCTGCAGGGCCCTATGCCTTTGTGACCCGCGCGCCCGCGCGCACGCTGCTGAGCCTGTGCCTGCGGCGCCGCAGCATTGCCGTGGGCGTGGTGCTGTCCGGCATGGGCCCGCGCGCGGAGCCGCTGATCCAGATCGTGGAGACGGCCAACGACGTCATAATGAAGCTGGCGCGCGCCCTAACCCTAATCCCGCACCCTCTCTTGTCTGGTCGCGGCGCGGCCCGAGGCTCCGCGTTGATGCCCTGCGCGCTCTCCCCTGCACCTGCTGCCGGCCACAGTGGACCTGCACGGCGAGCGCATCGCGCAGGCGCCAGCGCCGCGCCCGCCAGGCATGTCATGCACCGTGACGCCCGCGCACGCACGTGTCACGGAAGGCTGCAGCAGCGGGCAGAGAGTCGGACTTGAGCGCGGCCGCGTAGGTGTGGATGGTCATCTACCTGACGCCCTTCTGCATCGCGTCGCTCATTTGCGCGACCATCCTGCAGGCGCGCCCCCCGCCTGCGCGCGGTTCTGGGATAGGACAACTGGGGTAGGCCGGCGCGCGATGGGCGGCTGGCGCTGCCTCGGGGAGTGCGCCGGGTCGGGCGCTGGCCTTGTGCCATGCAGCGCACCGGCCGCTGACGCGCGGCCCGGGCCGCCGCAGGCCTGCAACGTCATCCAGCTGCTCAAGTCGCTGAGCCTGTACGTCGCGACCGTGCTGTGCGGCTTCGGCGTGCACGCGTTCATCTCGCTGCCGCTCACGCTGCTGCTCCTGTCGCGGCTCAACCCCTTGTCCGTCGTCAAAGCCTTCATCCCCGCGTTCGCCATGGGGTGCGCCCCCGGGGCAGCCCCCGTGCCGCTCTTGTATTGCGCGTCGGCTCCTTGTCGATGGCACGCCAGCGTGTCCGCCTCTACCTCAAGAGATGCGCCTGCCGCAGTTCGTGTCCGGGTTCTGGTGCGAGGCAGGCGGCGGCGCGCACTCAGGGCGGCTCCGCAGGCGGTGCCCTGACCGTAACTCACCGCTGAAGTGTATTGTAGCCATCTGCATGCGCGGCCCCCGCCCGCCACTGCTTCCTGGCGGCGCGAGCGGCCTGAGTGCGGCACGCCACTCGGGCGCGCGCCGCGCCGCGCAGGTTCGGCACCAGCTCCTCGGCGGCGACGATGCCGATGACGATGCAGTGCGCGAGCGAGCTGGGCTGCCGCGAGAGTCTGGTCAAGTTCGTCATCCCGCTCGGCACCAACATCAACCGCGACGGCGCGGCGCTCTACGAGGCCGTCTCGGTCATCTTCATTGCGCAGGCGCGCGCCGCGCGGCGTACTTTCTGACTTTGTAGGGGGGAAGAGGGGGCGGGGACATCGTAGCATGTTTCGGCGCCTCTCGTGACCGTCACGGTGCTGAGAGGGGTCTGGCGCTGGATGGAGGGCAGACGGCTGCTGCAGGCCTGTCTATGACTGGCCATGAGCGGCCCCAAGGGCAGGTTGCCCAGGGCTGGGAGCTGTGCTGGGCGGGGCTGTCGAGCGCGCATGTGCAGCACAGCATGCCCGCATGTCTATTTTTGCTTTGTGCAGCTCCAGCCGTCCTCACAGAATGATAAGCAAACCGAAACTCACAGTGGCTGATGGGATGAACGTTGTCCGGCAGCATGTGTTGGCTGTAGAGATGCAGATGTGACACCCCATGTAATTGAGTAGTACACTAGGTGGTAGACAACAGATGGATTTACGCACTGCGTGCGCCCGCAGGCGCACGGCCTGTCGCTGTCAATCGGGCAGGTCATCGAGATCGCCATCACCGCCACGCTGGCCGCCATCGGCGCGGCGTCCATCCCCATGTCGGCACTCGTATCCATGATCACCGTGCTGCAGGCGCGCCCCCCGGGCCCGTGCGCCGGCTCGACGGCCCTGCCGGATCACCGTGCTGCAGGCGCACCGTGCCGGCCACGCGTGCCAGCCCGCTGGCCCTGCCGTGCCGACATGCGGGCTTGTTTGAGTCTCGTTGCCGCTTCTGTCTTTGAGCATGCCCTCCGTGCACACTGGTAGGCTCCTTTGTGAACAGGCTGTGTGATCGCGCATAAAGTGCCCTCCACATGCGGTCCATGTGAGCCATTTTTAAGTCGCATGGCGCCCGGAAGCACTGGGCGGATGCACAGACGGTCTTGCAAGACCCTGTGTGAAAGTTTGACATGTGGCGCGGTCGCCCGCTTGCAGCGCGATCCAGAGATGCCACCTGATCCGGCGGCGCGCGCGCAGGCCGTGGGCATGCAGTCGTTCGTGAAGGACCTGTCGGTCATCCTCGCCGTCGACTGGTGCGCCCTCACCCGGGCCCGCAGCAGAGCCCCGCCCGGGCGCGCGGTCGCTCGCCGGCGCGCCCGGTGCGCGCCGCCCGGCTGCGTACAGCGCCTGCTCCGCGCGCGCGCTCCGCGCTGCGGCGGCCCGCGCAGCTGGGCGGCGCCGCCTGCCCTGACAGCTGTCAGCCGCGGGCCTTGCTCGCGCCGGCAGTGGTCCACGCACAGCGCGCGGGGGAGGCGCTGCTGGAGGCCGCGCCGCCTGCGCGGCCGGCCGCCCGAGCTTTGGCGCGCGGCGCGCGCAGGCTGCTGGGCATGTTCCGCACGGTGACCAACATCTGGGGCGATTGCTGCGCGGTGACGGTCGTCGAGACGTGGGCCAAGCGCTACGACGCCAAGCTTGCGCGGCAGGCCAAGAAAACCGACGCGGTCGCCGGTGCGCCATCGGATAGGGTAGAGGAGGGTAAGGTTAGGGTTGATGCCCGGTCAAAGTATGGACTCTTTCGACGGTGGTCATGACGGTGGTCGAGGCGTGGGCCAAGCGCTACGACGCCAAGCTCGCGCGGCGCGCCAAAAACGACGAGGCGGGCTGCCGGTGCAGCGCCGCCGTCGGACAGGGTAGGGTAGAGTAGGGTAGGTTTGAGATTAGGTCAGGCTGTGGATTCGTTCTGCGGTGCTCGGCGCAGTGCGGTGCCTCGCTGCTGCGGTGCCTCACCGCAGCGCCCTCCGGCCGGCCGGCTCGCTGTCGGCCGTGCCGGAGGCGCCCCTGCCGCAATTCGGAGCGCTGGCATGCCGTGCGACGCGCGATGCGTACGCCTGTGGCACATGTCCGCATGGTGGCAGGCATGCGCCACCCACAGAGCAGGCACTCAAGGCAGGGCGGCGGCGCGCGCGCAGGCGCCGACGCGGCGGGCCGCTTCTCGGACGACAGCGCCGCGCACGCCGCGCTGCCCGTCAAGGCGTGAGCGCCCCGAGCCGGAGCCGCCACCCGCCTCAGCGGCGCTGGCCGCTGAGCTGCCGGCGTAGGCGCAGGCAGCGCGGGTGCCTGCAGGGCCCTGTCGGACGGCAGGGCTGGTTTGGGAGGAGCAAAGCGGTAGTTAGTGCAGTTGAGCGCGTGCGGCGAGCCGCGCGCGTGGCTCTTCTGGGGCGGCCCGGCACGTGCGGGGTGCGCTACTGCCTGTGGCCAGCCCCACACATGAGTGTTTGCTCATACCTCCGCCTTCACCTCTCGCATGCACGCTGCATATGAGGGCGGCACACCCCCACCATGCAATGTCACCTGACTTGCCCACATCAGTGTGGCCACCCGGGAGAGCGGCCGGCGGGTCAACCCGGCGCTGCTGCGGTGGACGCAGTCCATGCGCACAGGTTTTCAGCAGGGTTTCAGCAGTGCCGGGCAGCTCCGTAAGCCTCCTGGGGCGTGGGGCATGGATACGCAGGTGGGTCAGGATATTATCTCAATTATGAAGTGAGGTGCATGCTGCCGCGAGCTGCCTGGCACTCCGGCGGCTGTGGCCGCGGCGGCATGAGGTGCATGCTGCCGCCCGCTGCCTGGTTCCTGGCAGCTGTGGCTGCGGCAACAGGCTGTTTGATGCACAACGCGCGCTTTGGTGCCCCAGCCCATTATTGGGCGTGGCGGGAGGCCGCGCCATGTAGGATCTATTTTGTCGGCATTTTGAAGTTAGCCTGGTGAAGTCGGTCTGGGGAGTGATTAGATCTGCACATGTCCCACCCGCCCCTGTGTCCTGGGTATGGATACTTCGCTCGCCCCTCCACTGATGCATGCTGGCACTGCAGGGTTTGCACAACAGCTGCCCAGTTTGGATGTATCGCTGCCCGGTTCGCGGCTGCGCCCTCCCTCGTCACGTGTTGGCACGAAGTCGCATTATTTCTGCCTCCTGACAACAGTGTTCTCAGGAGCATATTGGTGAGTCTGCCATTTGGGCCTAGGTCCCTTGTTCCCGGACCTGGACTCGGAAAGGTGGCTGGCCGTATGTTTTTTATTGTATTTTGGCAAGTGAGGGTTAGGATCAAGGAGGTACTCGTCAGCTGAACGACATGCCGGGCTCTGTACGGGAGGAGTGGGAGCGCAGTGTGTGTCAGCAGTAGATGTTTGTTCTTCTCACTTTTTGCAAGCGGTTGATTGTCTCAGCAGCCTTGCTGCGCGTCCCAGCTGTCAGCAGCTCAGGGTGGGTGGGCATGCCGCATCGTACAACATTTGCAGAGGTTCACACAACGAGCCAGTGCCATGTTGAGGTGCAAACAAGCCCGATGCAGGACTCAGTCGCTCAAGCAGCCTGCGGAAGCAACGCTGGGCAACCCACCACACACACATACAACATGCCAGGCACCGTACCAACATCACTCTCAATGACATCTGGCACATACGCAGACGCCTCCTAGCCATGTGAACTTACTAGCAGGGCCTGCTGGGTCCCGGCCGGCTTGCCCGCAGCCATCCGAGCCCATGGCCGCCATGGCATGGCTCCGCCCACCACCAACCCTGCTGTACACCCCCTGCACCCGCCGGCAGGCCAAACAAACCACGCCTGCCGCCTGTCGCTGCCCAAGCGTGAACAGAGAGGCCCTGCCGCCAGCGCGGGTGCCGCAGACACACTCAACCACACACCGCAGCGAGAGTCGCAGCGCGCGGCCGCCCGCGCCTCACGCGGTCGGGCGCAGCTTGCTGTTGCCCTCGCCGCGCGGGTGCTCATCCTTCCAGTCGTCCCAGGCGCGCGCGCGCGCGGCGGCCGCCTCGCCGCCCGCGCGCTCGTCGGCCGCCTCGGCCGCCGCGCGCGCGGCGGCCGCCGCCGCGGCTGCCGCGTCGGCCTCGCGCGCGGCGCGCAGCTCGCGCCCCGCCTGCCGGGCCGCACGCCGCGTCAGCGCAGGTGCGTGGAAAGCGCTTGGGAGCGTGCATCAAGCGTGCACGCCCAAGCCTGCAGACCAACACAGCGTCAGCCTGCGTGCAGCCGCCGTGGCAGCGCGGCACGCAGCGCATGCTTCGCGCTGCGCGCCGCCTCCTCCCGCGCATCGGCTGGAGGCAAAGCGCACCGAGCCCTCGCAGCGTGCTCACAGCCGAGGCTTCGATGCAGTCATGTGCTGCGCTGCTGGCAACCATCCCGACGGATCCAGGGTCGCAGCTCGCAGCGCGGGAAACCCTGCAAACCCTGGCAGGGCGCCGCCGAGGCCGGCGCGCCTGCTGCGCCAGCGACACGCTCGGCGGCGCGACGCCCGGGCGGAAGACGGCTGCCGCGTGCGCGGCGCGGCCGCCGCCGCCGCCGGCCAGTCCGTCCGCCGCCGCGCGCAGCGCCGCCAGCAGCTCCGGCGGCGGCGGCGGCGGTGGCGCGGCGCGCCGCTCCGCCGGCAGCGCCGCGGCGTGCCGCAGCATCGCCAGCTCCTGCGCGCGCAGGGGATCCCGGGGTGGCACCATATTCTGCCATTGAACCCTAGCTCAGGTACCTCTCTGCACGCAGTCCGCGGCCACGCGCGGCGCCGCCGCTGCGCGCTCGTCTGGCGGCAGCACTGCCTGCTCCTGCAAGTGCAACAGGTGTGAGGGACGGTGTCCACTGTAGGCCCGCCGCGGCCGAGCGCGAGTTGTGCCGGAGCTCCACCAGCGGCGGCCGCGGCGGCGCTGCGCGCTGCGCTGCGGGCAGCGATGCTGCGCGCCGCAGCACTGTCAGAACCGCAACGCATTCAGGGGTGATTACAGGACATGGGATGGGCTGGAGAGCGGCACAATGGAGCAGCGCGGGCCATATACCCTGCAGGGGCTTGCGCGCGCGCCTGCCGCAGCATGGCGCGCTGCTCGGCGGCCTGCAGCGCGGCCAGGCGCAGCCGCAGCAGCGCGGCCTCGCGGTCCTCGTCGGCGTCTCCGCCGCCAGCTGCGCCCCCCCCGCCGCCGCTGCTGCCACACTCCTCCGCGTCCTGCAGCTCTGCCAGACGCTTGCGCCGCAGACTCTGCACGCGCACGTTGGCGCCGATCAGCATGGGGATTGTCATTGGGATCCCGTTGCATGAGTGGGGACGAGGCAGGCTTCCCAGCCAAGCGCCACAGGGACCAAGAAGCCGCCGCGGGCGGCGCGCAGCCTCAGCCAGCGCGCTCGGCCTGCCTGCAGCGGGGCGGCACCCCTGGCAGCTGCGCCGCCGGGCGCGCCTGCGCCGCTAGCTGCTCCAGGCGCGCGCGCGCATAGCGCTCTGCGCGAAAGCGCGCAATCTTGGCGGCGCGCTGCGACGCGGCCGGGCCGGCGGCGGCCCGCGCGCCGCCGCCCTCGTCCCCATCCTCCTCCGCGGCCTGCTCCTGCTCGGGCCGCTCGGCCAGGCCATACCGGCAGGCGCTCTCCAGGTACCTGCCGAGGGCCGCAGCGGCGTGTTGCAGCGCGCAGGCGCGCGCGCTGCAGGAAGCTCTCGCTTCGGGCCTCCGCCGCAGCCCCTTCAACCGATTGGCTAGCCCATGCGATATGGCTGCTCACATGCAGCGCGTGAGGACAAGGAGCGTTTGCGGCGTGCTCAGGACGCCTGCTCCAGGGCGGCGAGCGTTTGGGCGAGCCAGCAGGCATGTGGGAGGGAGCAGAGGCGGGGGCACACTGCCTGCATAACACGGCTTCGGAGACGGCACACGGCAGGGACCAGCCGAGCCACGCGGCGCAAACGACTGCAGCATGTTCTGCCACTGCAGAATGAATGAACAAATTACAGCCGTGTATCAGGGCTGGCGCCGGCCGGGCGGGGCCACCTGGCGTACTCCGCCGCGGCCTGCTCCAGCACGGCGGCGCGCGGCCCGGGCGCGCGCAGCGGCGTGCGCGCCAGCAGGTCGCCCAGCAGCTTGGGCAGCGCCAGGAAGCGCAGGTCGCCGGTCGCCAAGTCGTCCAGCTCCTCGTTGCGCGAGAAGACGCCGAGCGCGTCCGCGAGCGCGGCGCAGCGGCGCAGCCACTCAACGGCCCTCTGCGGCGGCCCCGAGCGTCACGCCGCGTGACTCACGCGCCCAGCGCGCCAGACAAGGCCCGGCCCGCGGAACTGAAGCATGCGCAAGCGCTTGCCAGGCGCTGGTTGACCCGCGAGCACGGCGGCGGCGGTCAACACGAGGGACTGACAGTGCAGCCGGAGCGGACAAGAGCGCCACCTGCGGAACGCAAGCTCTGCTCTGCGCGAGGAATGTGTACAAGCACTTGGGACAGGAGCATGGACTGCCTCCCAGGGCCCAGACGTGCAAGCAGTCCTTTGGCAGCCAGCACCAGAGGTTGATCATAGCGGGAAAAACAAGCAATGCACACATTGCCCTGACTTGCTTGCACTGCTGCACACTTGTAATATCAGCAGTCTCTGGCACGCTGCTCAGGGCGTGCCTGCACGGCCTCCTGCCCTGCACCGTCGCTGGCAGGCAGAGAATCCGCCTGCGCATGCACGCCGCTCGCGCGCTCAAACAGCGCTGGCAGGCTGTCCACCTGCGCGCCTCTCCAATACGTCAGGTATATGCGCACCCAGCTTCAGTGAGCTTGAGAAAGGCGGACGCGCCTCGTTCTCCTCCTGCACCATCGGCTGCGAAACAGCCTGAGTTGCGCGTGCGCACAAGGCTATGCGCCAAAGACCCAGGCCTCTCCAGCCATACGTATGGTCGAAAAGCTATATGACACAAACAGGTTTATTTACAGGTTGCTGCTGCTGGGGCAGTAGATCAGCCCCTAACTCAGCAGCACGGACGCATAGTCACGGCTGTATGCACCCAGGCCTCCAACCCCAGACACACCAGATGCAGCAAAGACACCAGGAGCGGCACCGCAGCTCCAGGGCAAGAGCCCTCCCCTCCTCCATCATCATCTTCACGGACCAAGAAAAGAAGCGTCCGTGGCCCCAAACTAGCACACCCAATGCAACTTATCACCCAGCCCGCGCCCCTGGGACAAATGCTAAATCACCGGCTGCTGATGCGCCGTCAGAGCGGGGCCCGCCGCCGGACCGCCCGTGCCGGCCTGCAAGCAGGGCCGAGAACGCTGTGTGCGGCGGATGCATGCATGCATGTTAACGAGCGTTGCATCTATAAGCATATGAAAGTGTCCGCAGCGCCGCTGCAGCCCCGCAGCGGCGCTCCCACACCCAGTCCGGCGCCATGCATGCCGCCCCAGCCGAGCAGCTCCTGAGCTGCGGCGGGGGAGCTCGGCAGCGCGGCAGCCCAGAATGCAGGGCGCGGCCGCACAGGGCACGCGCCAAGCAGAACTCCATCGCGCGTGACTCGACAGCTGAACCTCAGCCAGGCAAAACCCAAAACACATGAAAACTACTTCCGAGCCTGCTGCATCTTCAACCCCTCGTTGTTTGCACCCTTTTGCATGCCACCTCTGACACCCCGCACACTCTGTGCACCGCCACCTTCAGACCGCCCTCGAGCACTGCAGCGCACACCACCGCTTGAGGCCGCCCTCAAGCGCTGCGAGGGCGCTACCATCCACTGCCGGGGCGCGCCCTGCGGTCTCAAGGCCCTGCATGTGCCCCTGCTGTACCAAACACACGCCCGCAAGTGCACAGCTTGGGCATGAGCGCAATACTTCATTTCTTGCTCGGGGCATGCGCGCCGCCCCCCGCGGCGCGCAGCCCCAAAAAACCAGACGCGCGGGCATCATACACACGCGCACCATATGCACACACACGTGCACATGGACCCCCTGCATTGCCTGCTCGTATTCTTAGGCCTGCGCGGCGCCCCACAAAGTGCCAAATCCCATGTTGTATGCCAAGCACCACACTCACAAATTATGCTGCAGGGACGTAAATTTCAGGCGCACCTCCCCGCCCAATGCGGGCGGGGCGGCGCATCGCGCGCGCGGGGTCACAGACCCCGCGGCGCGCGCAGGTGCCGGGCGCGGCCGCCGGGCGCCCAGCATGGAGTGAGACCCCTGGCCTCCCGTGCACCAACTCCTCCGCAACAGCGCGAGCGCCCGGCCTGTCCAGTCAGGACATGCGGATGCTCAAACCGCCCACTAAGGCTCTCGACACACCAGGCCGGGGATAACACAAGCTGGCGCCTCTTGCGGCGCCCTCGGGCACGCTCTGCCAGCGCGCGCTGCGCCAAGCCCTGCGCGATGCAGGGGCGAGGGACCCCTCCCTCGGCCCCCTCAGACACGTTGGGCATCCCAAAGTCCGCCGGCGCCCCGGCCGACTGCAGTCCTTACTCGTATGCACAGCATCGCAATGTTAAAACAGTTCCGTGGCATACCCTGGCACAGAGCGCTTGACAGAGCCCTGCAGGCATGCACTTCGCCGACAAGGCCGGCCTGCGCACTCATGCAGCCGCCGCCGCGCGCGCAGCTTCTTAAAGAGCAGACGACCCCGCCGTCCCCAGAGCGCGCGTCACGCAGCAAATATGTTGGCCAGGTCAAAGCTGGCGGCGGATGTCAGGTTGTCCAGCGAGGGCCGGCCGTGCGCCGGCGGCGGCGGCGGCATCGTCGCGCCGGGGCGCTGCGGCGGCCGCCTGCCCCGCGGCCGGGGCTCCTCGCCGGCCGCGTCACCCCCGGCCGCGGCATCGCCCGGCGGGCCGCGCGGCGCGGCGCTCATGGGCTCCGACTTGGGGTGCGCGCCGGGCGCGGGGCTGCCGTCTTCGGCCTTGACGGGCGCGTCGGGCCGCGCGCCGCCGCCATTGGCCTGCTGGAACGCCTCCAGCTGAGCGCGCAGCTGCATCAGCTCCTGCGCGCGCGGGCGGCCGGCCATCAGCCGCACGCCGCCAGGTGCCCGGTACCCTTCCGAGGTGCTCGATGCCCTTCCCTGACCCACCTGACTACAAGGAGCCGGCAAGCACCTCACCAAGAGGTACGTGCAGTTGCGCCGATCCATAGCTGAACCACTGCACCAGCAAGGCCGCCAGGTCAGCCGGACTGTTCTCCCTCCAGTGCAGACACAGCCACAGCGCCTCTGCCCGCTTCGGTGCCGGGCCGGCGGCGGCGGCGGGCGGGCGCGCGGGGCGGGCGCGCGCGCGCCTTGCACAGCGCGACGTTGGTGAGGCAGGTCTTGTGCCAGCGCTCGCGCGCGGCCTTGAGCTGCACCACCATCTGCGCGCACGTCTGCTGCGACGCGGCCGCGCGCTGCATCAGCGCCTCCTTCTCCGCGTCCAGCTGCGCCACCTGCGCAGCCACCGCGCGCGTCAGTGCCTGTGCCCTAACCCTAGCCCTAGCCCTTGCCCTGTTCTGTTGCGACAGCGCTCAGCAGCGCAGTGCACACCGTGCGTTCTGTGTGCAGGCAGCGAGCGCCTGTGGACGCAACAAAGGCACACACCCCCGCCGTGCTCGCCACGAGTGTGACGCGATAGGGCCGAGGCAGCCTCGGTGCACATGGCCGCGCGCCTGCGCGTCACTGACAAAGCCCTGCTTTTGCTCAGCGGTGTTATGATAGGCTGGTGCGGGGCAAGGGCGCGCCTGTGCAGACGCGATGGCGAGGTCCTGCTCGCGCTTGGCGCGCACGCGCTGCGCGGACGCGCGGTTGTTGATGCGCCGCCGTATCTTGCGCCGCTGCTCCACCGTCAGCCCCGGCGCGTCCGGGTCCTGCTCGCACAGCAGCACCTGCGCGCGCCCGTCACCCATGTTGTTGCAACCCAACACCATCATACCCTACCCTACCACAGCGCACGCACACACGCCCGACGGCTGCGCACAGCGAGCGAGATGGCTGGCAGCGCCTGGCAGGCCGAGGCTTGCCTGCCACCAGTGGAAGCCAAGCGACCCCGCAGTCGGGCAGAGCAGCGCCCAGGGCGCGGCACACAGCTGCCGTCACCGCCCCGCACCCCCTCTTCCCGCCCCGCGCTTCGGGCCAGACGCGCGCGCGCCTTGCGCCGCTTGCCGTCCGGGCCCCCCAGGTCCGAGCTGTGGCCCAGGTCGTCTGAGCCGAAGTCGTCGCCCTCGTCGTCCTCTGAGCGGTCCATGGCGGCCGCCGCCGCGGCGCCCTTCTTTGCATTGCGGCTGGGCAGGCTGCGCTTGCTGCCCCGCCGCTCGCTCGCGCCGCCCTCGCCGCCACCGCCGCCGCCGCTCGGCGACAGGCTGCCGGCGCCGCCGGCGCGCGGGGACGCGGCCCCGTACGGCCCCGCGCCGCAGCCGCCCGCGCCCGCGCCCGGCCGCCGGCCCGGGCGCCCGGTGCGCTTGTTGCTCGCGCCGGCCGCGGGCGGCCCGTCCTGCCACGCCAGGCTGTCGCCAGACTTGCTCGCGCGCGCATCGGCCAGGCTGGGGCCGCCGCCGGGCTCGCCGCGGCCGCCGGCGGCGGCCGGCGCGCCTGCGCCGCCGCGCCCGGCGCCGCCGCGCTTGGGCGGCGCAGCTGGGCGCGTGGCCGGCGCGCCGGCCGCATCGTCGCCCTCCTCGCCGGCCCAGTCCGGGTCGTTGGTGTCGGCGTTGGTCGCGTCCGACTCGTCGCCCTCGGCCTCGCCGTCGCCGGCGCCCTCCGCCGGCGCCTTTGGCGCCGCCGGCGCGTGGCCGGTGCTGCGCGCGCCGCCGGCGTCGCCGCCGCCGCGGCCGCCGCGGCTGAGCGTGGACCCGGACGAGTCCACGCCGCCCAGCTTGGCCACGCCGCCGCCGCCGCGCATGCGCTGGATCGCCGGCGGCGCGGCGGCGACGTCGCGCGCGCGGCCGGGCGCGCCCGCTGCGTCGCCGTCTGCGCACGCCGACGGCGGCGCGAGCGTCACCACCACGTTGCTCGGGTTGCCGAACGGCCCGCCGAGCGCGCCGCCGACGGCAGGGCGCCCGGGGCCGCCCACGCCGCCCGGCCGGCCCGCGGCCTCCCACGCGCCGCCCGCGAACGGCTCGCCAGCGCCCAGCTGCTGGAAGGGGCTGGTGGGCGCGTGCGCGGACGCGCCGCTGGTCACAGTGAACCCGCCCGAGCCCACGGGATTGCCCAGCCCGCCGCCGCCGCCGCCGCCGCCGCCGCCGCCGCCCGGCAGCGGCGCCGAGCGCACCGGCTCTGACAGCGGCGCGCCCAGGCCGCCCGCGCTGTAGCCGGCCGGGTACCCCGCGCTCAGCGAGCCCGAAAAGGCGGTCGCGCGCGCGAACGCCTCGGCCGGGCTGCCTGGCTGCGGCGGCGCCGCCGGCGCGGCCTCCTGGAGCATGTGGCCGCCGGCGTTGCTGTTGCGCGCGGCTATAGATGCGAGCAGCGCCTCGCGGTTGGGCAGCGAGGCGCGGTCGAATGTGGCAGGCACGGAGCCAAACTTGGCCGTGCCGGTGCGCAGCGGCGACGACGGCGCCGACACCGCCTGCCCGCTGTAGGTGCTGTACCCCGCCGCCAGCTGCTGCCCGTACCCGCCCTGCTGCGCGCCCTGCTGCGCAAACGCGCTCTGCGCCGAGGCGCCGCTCGCGGGCGGGCCGTGCAGCGGCAGCGCCGAGCTCCGCATAGCATTGGCATAGCTCTGCGCGCATGCAGCTGATGGTGAGCTCCTTGATCGCTTCATACAAGCAGACACGCTGGCGCCGCGCTTGCCTGCACCAGCGAATGCACCATGTAGCAGCAAAGCGCATCACTGGCGCACCTGTAACATGCGCATCGCTGACCTAGCAAGACATCAGAGCCCCACAACAATGATACACGACAAGCAGCCTGCCAGCCACCGCGAGTGCTGGGCGCTGCTGGCACGCTCGGCGCGCCCGTGCAGCAACGAGAAAACTCGCAGCTTGTACTCTTTTCACACCGTCGTCAGCTGTGAAGCAAACGAGTGCACTTCATGCTCGTGCAGAGCAGTGTCCCTCTGACAGCGGCGCGCCTGGTACCCCGCCGACGCGTTGGGGTGCAGGTGCTGCGGCAGGTGGTGCCCCGCATGCACGCTCGCGCCCCCCGCGCCCAGCGCGCCCGGCTCGCCCAGGTCGGGCACGCTCAGGCGCGGCAGGCCGTTGGCAGCGCCGTTGGGCAGCCCTGCGCGCGTGCGCCAGGGCTCAACGCGGCCGCAGGCCTGGGCGCGGCCGCTCCCTGGCTCCCACAGGGGCTCCCTGGCTCCCACAGATGCTGCAGTCTGGCCGCTAATAGCTGTGCGGCTGCGTGCGCAGGGCTGTGAGACTCCGCGCGCTGGCGTTTGGCACCGATGTACAGTGCGCGAGCGCGCCGGCGTCGCCAAACACAACACGCTTGGAGCGCCAGCCTGATGCTGCGCGCGGGCGTGGCGCGGGCCGCACCTAGCGCGCCGGCAGCGAGTCGGTGCGCGCCGCCGCCAAAGCCCTTGAACTCAAAGTTGTCCCCCGGCGCCGCCAAGCCCGCCGCATACCGCTCGCGAGCTGCCAGGTCCGGCAGCGGCAGGGCCTGCGCGCGCCAGGCACAGGCTCTCCCTTGAGCTCCCGTTTGTCACCAGCACCCGGCGAGGCGCGCGCAGATGCCGAGCCTGGCGCAGGCGGCGCTTGCGCGCTCCGGCCACACACGCAGCCCCAGCCCTGACGCAGCCGCCGCGCGCACCCCGCTGAGCGCAACAGGCACCCCTGGCGCGTGGCGCGCGCCAAATCCGGCTGCAACAGCTGCTGTTGGCCAGAAGCACGAAAAGGCCTTATCACCCGCTGTCCTCAGTTGGGCTCCAGGACCCATCCCCGGCCCAGCGGCCGGAGGCTGGCCGCCTGCACAAGCACCATGCGGGCCTCACAGCCGGGCCGGCCGCAATAGCATGGCCTGCACCTCCGGTTGGACGCTGGGCGCCTGCTCGAAGATGGAGAGTAGGTCCGCAGAGAGCGACGGCAGCCGATCGCAATCCATCGGCCGGCGATCCTCGCAGTCCCGCCGCGGGTTCACGCGGAGCCAGGAACGTCACCGGCGAGAGTCGCGTGCCGGCCAAAGCAGCAGGAGTTCGCCCTCAGGGCGGCTCCGTCCTGCACCTGCTGGCCTCAGCGCTGCGCTGAGCGCAGTCGCCTTCAGTTCATCTGCTCACGCGGCCTGAGCAGCCGCAGCAATGCCCCCTTCCGCCGCGGCGGGTAGGTCTCTCGCGCTCGACAGCGCCCTCGCCGCTGGCCCGGGAAGCGCACCCGCTGCCTGCGTCGCCGCCCCGACAGAGACACCAACAAAGCAGGAGACAGAGGCGATCTGCAGCATCAAGCCGCTCGCTCGTGAATGGCCACATCAGCTGTGGAGCAGCGGCGGGCAGGTGGTGTTACGCTAACATCGTCACAGATGCACAGCTCAGATCAGGCACACACAGTTTCACAGAGCTCAACGCACAGTGCTAACTTATTAGGTGCAGCGCCTGGACAGCCTCCACACACAAAGCCTGCACAGCAGCCTGTGCAAGCGGCGGGCTGAGTCCAGGCTTGAGCGCGAGCTTGGGACTGACCCGCTGCTGCAAAGTGCGCAAGCCACAGACCGTGCGCGAGGCGGCACGTGGCCAGCCCGCGGCTGCGCAAGGTGGTGACTCAAGCGGTATTGCTGTTAGAACGAACAACACAAAGACGCAGCGGGCCAGCCCTGCGAGCTGACGACCTAGCAGGAGCGGGAGCCGGGTGGGGCAGCCGGCCGGCATGGCGCTGCGCGAGCTGGTGACCGGCAGCGACGCGTGCACGCCGGCCGAGGGCGGCGCGGGGCCGTCCAACGCAATGGCCAGCCTGGCCGACACGCTGCTGGGGCGCTCCAGCAAGGCGCAGGAGCGCCTGCGCGAGGTGCGCTCCCGGGTCAGAGGCGGCGCCCTTGTGCCTGCCGGGGCGCCTCGGTGTTGCTGCCGGGGACGTCCTGCCGGGCGCCGATGGCCTGCAGAGTTGCGGCCGCAGTGGCGTCCCTGTGCGCGCTGTGGTGCTTGCTTGCCCAGGCTGCTAGCTGGTGACCGTATACCACAGAGGTACTGGAGAGTTTGGTCAATACAGGTGTGCAGGCTTACCTGCGTATCTTGTGCTGTACTGTGTGAAGAACAGGCGCTCTCACGCACTGTTGCGAGGCGGCGTCTCCACCACCGCGCAAGCACTCGTCCCCGCCACCTGCACAGCTGCTGTCCGCGCTGCGGCCAGGCCCCAGAGACGGCGGCTGCGCGCGCAGCTGCCGGGCATGGCGGGCGCGGCGGGGCCCTCTGGCCTGCATGAGTATGCAGGCAACTCTGCGAGCGCGGCGGCGCTGGCAGCGGCGGAAGGTGGGGGACCCGGCCGTGGGCCCCAGCGGTGCCCCTGTGCCCTGCGCTCTTGGAGGGCCGGCTCCACGCATTGCTGAGACCAGCCACTGGCACGCGTGCCCAAGTTGCCTGCAACCAGCTTGCGGTGGGACTGTCCCAAGCGGCCGAAGCAGTGTCGAGTACCGCCCGAGCTGGATCAGCGCCGAACGCGGCGCCTGCAGACAGTGTGTGGTGCAAGGCGGCCACGACGCGCCCTTATGTGCCGGCGCTTCGCTACATGCCCGCACGTGCACCATGTCCTGCTCCAGGGTGTTCCGCTGCGGGCGGGCTGGAGGCGATAGCGGTGCAGGGGCGCGGCTCCCGGCAGCGGCCGCCTCGGGCACCTGCGTCTAAATAGGGTATACCTATACCCTAGCCTGCGTCTAGAGCTTGACGCCGCGGCGCTGCTGGCAGGCGAGGCGATTGCGGTGCCGGGCGCGGCGCCCGGCAGCGGCGCGCAGCGCGGGGCCAACGGCTTCCCGGCCGCGCGCTCGTGGGCGCCGCCGGGCGCGCCGGGCCGCGCCGGCGCCGAGCTCGCCGCGTTTGAGGACATCTATGCGCAGGCGCGGCCGGGGCGGCCGCCCGGCTGGGCGCCCGAGCGCGCCGGCGGCCCGTCGCCGCTGGCGCCGTTCCTGCATGTGCGCCCCTTGCTCGCGCAATGTAGGCGTGCCCACTGTCTGACTGTGTGCATGGGGGGCTACACTGATGTGGTCAATACTCTGCGCAATGCGCAACCCACTGCCCTACAGTGAGCAAGTGATGCTGCTCTTCCTGCTTCGTCTCGTATGCAGTCGCACGAAGCGCATCAGTCGTGACGAGCGGATGCACTGCTGCGCACCTTGCCTATGGTCAGCGCTGCATGGAAGCTGATTGCGTCATGAGCCTGTGCGATTTTGGCGCGCCGCTGGGTCTGAGTGGCGCTGCTTCGGCGCATCGCCGGCGCTCGCATGCAGGCCGCACAGCTGCTTGCAAAGCCGAGTTGTTGCGCCTCCGCGGTCGGGCAGGCATTCCTGGAGTGCGCCAAGCTGCGCACGGGGTTCCCGACGCTGCCGGGGCCGGCGATGCGGCTGTCGCCCGCGGAGCAGTGCCGCGTGCGCGACCGCAGCACCATCATGGCGCGCCAGCTGTACGCCGAGCGCGGCGACGACTTTGCCGATGCGCAGGCGCGGCGCCCCTGCCAGCGCTGACAGGGGTGCCTCTGCAAGCGCGTGAAGCCTGCCTGGCCTCCGTCTGTTCCTGCACCATCAGAGCATAGGTGACCCGAGCTGCCGCACTATTGGAGTATGGCCCCGGCATAGGTGCCAGGCAGGGAAGTCATGTGCAGAATGTTGCATGCGTGATCGTAGCCGGCCTTCGCAGGTGGGCGAGCTGCTGCGCTGCCTGAACATCGACCCGGCGGCGCTGCCCGCGGGCGCAATGCCCGGCGCGGAGCGTGACGCCTGGGACGGCATTTTCCATGCGGGCGGCCCGCGCCTGCCGGAGGCCGCCGCGGCCGCCGAGGTCGCGGCCGGCGGGCGCCTGGCCGCCGCCGCGCGGCCTGGCGGCATGTGCGCGCCGACCCAACAGCGTGCCGGTGGCGCGGGGGACCTTGCATGTGTTGCATGCCGCACGTCGCGTCAGATTGTAGCGGCTCCGCAGAAACCAGAAGCAGGGGCGGGCTGTGTGCGCTGTGTGAGACACGTATCTGTTGCTATGTCCACCCTAGAGCATGGTAGGCCATGGTGTGCGTATGTACACACATGCTATTATGGACGCCGACTGGGAGCTGCCCTGGCGGCGTCGCGCCGACCGGGCGTGGCGGAGCTCCGGCAAGGCTCCAGGCGCTGTGTGCGTGACGCGAGCGAAGGCCTGGGGGCAGACGGGGATGCTGGCCGCAGGTGGGCGGAGGATTTTGGAGGCCTGTCGCTGGACGGCGTGCCGCCGGCGGCCGGGGCAGCCTGGGCTGGCGAGTTTCAGCGGGGCGCGCCGGGCGCGCCAGCCGGCTGGGCTGATTCGTTCGCCGCGCAGCAGCGCGGGGCTTTTGCGGGCCCTGGCGCGGGGCCGCAGCGCGGCTGGGCGGAGCAGTTTGCCGAGGAGCAGCGCGGCGCGGGCTGGGCAGAGGACTTTGGGCGCGCGGAGGCTGCTGCGGTGCGCCTACCCCTACCCCTGCCCTACCCCTACCCTGACCCTAACCTGCCTTGCCGCCGCCGCTGCTGCCGCGCACCCCTCCGAGACGTTACGTCAGTCTAACTCTGTCTGTCTCGCTCACTCACTCACAGACAAGACAACAGACAAGATAACAGACAAGGCAAGGCATGCTCACAGACAAGGACAACAGACAAGACAACAGACATGCTTGCTGTGCCCGTTTGCGCTGTGTGATCTCTGGTGGAGATGTGAGGTGCCCGAAAGCGACGTCGACCGCGTGATCTTGATCGCAGCAGGGCGGCTCGCTCGCATGCAAGGGGCCTGGAGAGCGTGCGGGTAGGCGCAGGGCTGCGCGCATGCGTGCGTTGCGCAGGGTAAGAGGCGATGCAGGTCAGGGTCTGAACTGACCTGTCTTGCGCGCCAGGCGGAGGCGCGCAGGCGGGCGTGCGGAAGCCGCCGAATGAGGCGGTGCGGGGTAGCGGTGCTTACGTCAGGTTTCCGCGCTGACCTGTCCGGCGCGCCAGGCGGAGGCGCGCGCGGGCGGGCGCGCGGAGGCGGCCGGCGATGCGCTTGCGCAGACGCGCGCGCTGGCGGCTACGCTCGCGGCCGACAAGGACGGCAAGTTCGCAAACAGCCGCTTCCTGCAGTTTGTGTCGAAGATGAGCCGCGGCGAGATTGTGCTGGAGAACAATGAGGCGCGTTTTTTTCCCTCTTTTCTTCTTTTTCTGCATGCCCTCCAGATAGCACGCAACTGTATGCATGCCAATGCTCCCGCTGCGCCCGCTGCTGCATCGCGCAGCCCTGCAAGGAGGAGGGAGTACATCACAGCCGTGCCACTTACGACTTGCAATATTGTATGCCTTCACTTGTGTGTTGTGAGCACGTACAGTGGGGCATTCCCCTGGCTCCTGGGTATGCGCTGGTTGCTTTTGCATGCGTGCACGGTCTCTGCTATGCAGCAACGCCTGGCGTTCTCCCATTGTACCCAAAGAGTGGGTGCGCGCCGGGACAGCATCATGGGCGTGCCCGCGCTCACTGCTTGCCTGGCGCAGGCCAAGGAGATCCCCGCGGCCAGCGCGCAGTGGGCGGAAGAGTTTGACAGCGCGCAGGCCGCGCAGCGCGTGCGTCCCCGCCAGCCGCGCCCTCTGGGCTGGGTGCCAGGGTTTTTTCATTAGCGCAGTCATGATATTCTATGCGCAGACAGCGCTTTGCCTGGCGCGCTCGCTTGGAGGGCACGGATGGCTCCCAACGCGAAGCTGACGTGTCGCTTCACACCGCACTCAGAGGCGCGCACGTGCTATGCGAGACGGCGCCGCTCGCCGCAGGACTTTGCCGCCGGCGGCACGTGGGCCCAGGAGTTTGCGGGCGCGGGCGGCGCCGGCGACGCCTGGGCCGACCAGTTCGCGGCCGGCCTGGACGGCGGCGAGTGGGCGGAGCAATTTGCGCGCGACGCGGACGCCGGCGCGGCCGCCGCTGACGGCGTCGAGGTAGATGTCGGCGCGGCGGGCGAGTATGTCTTCGCGGCGGACAACCCATTCATGCAGGCGCGCCGGCCCTGCTGCCGAATGAGGAGCCTCATTAGGCCCGAGTGCTTGTCGAGGCGGGCGTGGGCGCGGCAGGCAAGTGCGCGTACTGGCTGCGGGCAGCCCGTCTGTGCCGGCGCGCTTTCTTGTTGATCGGATGACTGCTCAACTGGATGAGCTTGGCCATTTGATGCATCATTGCCTGGAGCGCTCAGTGGAGCGTTGGCACATATCGGCATGTGTGAATGGCCCCGTGCGGCAGGCTACGGGCCTGCCGCGCAGGGCGGACGCCCAGGCATGCGCCGCGGCAACGCGCACTGCAGGGAACCCCTGGCCGGAGCGCGTCACACAGCGTCCGCCGGTCGGCCGCGCAGGACGCGGGCAGCTTCGCGCGCGGGCGCGAGCTGTTCCGCGGCGGGCTGCTGACCGAGGCGGTGCTGGCAGTGGAGGCCGAGGTGCATCGTCAGCCGGGCAACGTGCCCGCCTGGCTGCTGCTGGGCACGATCCACGCGGAGAACGACGACGACCTGCAGGTCCGCCCGGCCGCCCCCGCCGCCGCCCTCGCTGGCGGTTTTGGCGTGCACTGGGATAGCCCTGTATCATTTGCTGCATGTCAGGTGGACGCTCTTAGGTGTTGTGTCTGCGTCAGTTCTCGCACCAGCCCGCGTCCTCGTGCGACGCTTTGCTCGGCTGGCTACACAAACGCGACAGAGGTTTCAAACCCCATTCGTGACGGTGTGCCATGGCTTGAATTCACCCACCCCCCACCCCACACTCTAAACACTTTGCGACCCGGAAGCGAGCGGCGCCAGACGACAGTTGCTATGCAGCACAGCGCTGCGCAGCGCCCCTCTAGCACGCGCCGCGGCGGGAGCCGCGGCCCTGCTGCTGCGCTGCGGGCAGGCGGCGGGCGCGTCCAGGTTTGAGTGCGCCGGGCGCGCAGGCGATCGCCGCATGGAACCGCGCGCTGGCGGCGGAGCCGGGCAACGGCGAGGTGCTGCTCTCCATGGGCGTCTCGTACACCAACGAGCTGGACCAGGGCCGCGCGCTCGGCTTCCTGCGCCGCTGGCTCGAGCGCCGGCTCGCGCAGGGCGGGGTGCGCGCGCGCGCGCGGCTGCGCCGCGGCAGCGCGCCGTCTGATATGAACCGCATGGCTTGTACTTTGGCGTTGCGGCGGCTGTTCGCTGTGGCTTCCTGCTGCGATGGTGAAAAGACGAGGGACCGCTCACCTATGTGCAAAGTGTGCTCTCCCTCTTGAACATGGGGAGCAGATACCACTGACCACCATGCTGAGGCGTGCGGGGCCGTGGCACTGAAGGCCGCGGCCGGCAGGCACACCCGGAGCTGCTGGCGGCCGCGCGCGAGGCCCCGGGCGACTCCAGCCAGCGCCTGGGCCACGTGGCGCGGCTGTTCGAGCGCGCCGCCGCGCAGGCGCGCCCGCAGCCGCCGGCGCTGCATGCCGACGGGGCCTGCGCTGGTCAGGAAGGGTAGGTGAGGCGGGCTGTGGCGCGCGTCGCCGCGCAGGCATGGCCGCAGCTGCTCGCCCCTGCGCATTGAAGCGGGTCGAACCAGCCTTGCAGGCAGTGGGAAAAAAAATGCTTAGTCAGGCTTCAGCTCTCGGACTGGTCTGCGACGGGATGGGCCACAGAGGCTTGGTAGGCGGTGCTTATTTACTCGATTGCCACGTTAAAGCTGCCGGTGTGGCGCGCTCTTATGGGGCCCTCTCCCTCGAGCCGGCAGCCTGGCTGACAGCGGCCACGACAGCCGCGCACGCGCCCCGCCGAGCCGCCCCGGCGGCGCGCAGATGCCGGGCGACGCGGACGTGCACGTCGCGCTGGGCGTGCTGCACAGCCTGGCGCGGCACTACGCGGCGGCCGCGGACGCGTTCCGCACCGCGCTCGCCGCGCGCCCGGACGACTACAGCCTCTGGAACAAGCTGGGCGCGACGCTGGCCAACAGCGGCCGCAGGCGCGCGCCCGCCGCGGCGCAGGCCCGCCGCCGGGCGGCGCGTCATCGGGCTGACAGCGGGGCGCGGGCGCGCGGTCGGGGCGGGTCCACAGCCAGGGCACTTGGCCCGTGGCGCTTGGCGCGGCACCAGGCCAGCAGCGGGGCGCGGGCGCGCGCTTGGAGCGCGGCTGCCGCGGGGAGCACGCCACTGCGGCCGGCTCGCCTGCAGCCTGCGGTGCTCGCCGACCCCGCAGGCGCCTCGGCGCCGCGGCGCAGCGGCGGCAAAGGCCGAGCACATGGTGCAAGGAAGCGCTATGCTGTCCCCTGCGCCGCCTGATCTGCAGAAGACTCCTTGGGGCTGAGGTGATGCCAAGCAGAGCTGAAGCCCAGGCGTGTGCGGGGCGCAGCGGCGAGGCGGTGGGCGCGTACCAGCGCGCGCTCGACCTGAAGCCCAACTACATGCGCGCGTGGGCCAACATGGGCATCTCGCAGGCGCGCGCCG
>JAABUJ010001354.1_pt1 | contig 36902 bp, 37 predicted proteins | sample 5559131 | NCBI WGS metagenome assembly JAABUJ01 (sample SAMN10711875, study PRJNA513366) | rock metagenome | isolation source: Antarctica rocks | place: Antarctica: Victoria Land, Mt New Zealand nord | collected 2016-01-07 | reverse complement strand
CTGCACCTACCGCACGAATGCGGGGCCGCTCCCCCCGCTTGGCCGCGTAGAGCCAGCAAAATAGCTGTGACTACGGGAGCCAAATGGGCTCTACGCGGTACTCGCAGAGGCGGCACCATTTTCGCCCCGGGTGGTCAGCGAACCGGTGTGGAGACGACGTGGACCAGTTCAGAGGGGTTGACGTGCCGACGCCAACCGGACGTGCCAAGAGGCAAGGCGAGGTGTTGGCGGATGGCTGCGCTTCCAGGATCGATTGCCTCCTGCCAAGGGACCGAGGACCCGTGGGGTCGCAAGGACGCGTAGTCGCGCCGAGCCAAGCGGGCGTAGCCAGCTGCGCTGCCGATACGCACCGCGACGTAGTCGAGCGGACGTTCCATCCGCCGGATCAAGGAGCGCGGTCGCGGCACCGTCAGGAGGACCGATCCGGAGGGAGTCGTCAGTTGAAGGAGCCGGCGGACTGTTGTGGGGACATCGTTCATGTACTCCAATACGGCGATGGCGAGCACCAGATTGAACCGCTCGGTGATACTAGGGCTGAGGCAATCGATGTCGCCGACGACCCAGCGGATACAATTGAGGCGGCAGGTCAGGCCGGCTGATCTCAGCAACGCCACCATGGCGAGGCGGTTCTCAGTGCCCGCCTGCACCATTGCGGATGACGGGTCTACCACTATAACCTCGTCAGCCCAGGCAGATGCGACGGCCGCGAATATGCCAGTGCCCCCTCCAATGTCTAAAACGCTCTTACCATGTCGGCCTTTTAGGATCCCGTCAATGGCTTGGCTAACGATCGCCAGGCGAGCAAGAAATGAAGGACGTTGTTGATAGCGGGCGCTCCAATCGGAAGCGACCCGCGCAAAGTGCTCAGACGCCTTTCCTGAAAGATCGATCGGCACGGTCGGGGAGTCAGTCATATGATTGGCCGGCGACGGCCGTGGCCGGGCATTGGCGAAGCAGTGACCCGACCGCCTCCAACGTGGTAGCGCTGCTATCGAGAGCGTTTTGAGTTTCGTGCAGGTCGCCTTGACATGCGCGCCGGAAGGCGGCCAGCGCTCTGGCATGTCCCTTGTCCTGGGCGCCCAATTTGAGGGCATGCCCGTCGATTGAGACCCGCCGGAAGTCTTCGATTTCCGCCGAACGTCCTCGACCCAAGATCTCGATTCGTTCTTTGACCGTACTAGGATGTCCTTCGTTAGCGTAGGTGATCGAAGCGACAGAGCCATTTGCGTATGCGAGGCCGATGATGAAGTCTTCGCTCAGGGCACCATTCCAACCGATAGCTTCCACGCGACATGCGGAGTCGCCCACCAGAGCGGCACAAGTATCCACAAAGTGACAGGCCTCTCCGAGTAGTCGGCCCCCTTGCCGCCGGTCGTGGTACCAGTGGCTGGGAGCCACGAGCCCGGCATTGACACGGTAGGTCAGGACAAGAGCGCCACGACCCGCTGCGAAGTGCTCACTGGCCAGCTGAACCGGTCCTGACCACCGTCGGTTGAATCCCACGAACAGGGTCCGTCCACTGACCTGCCAAGCGAGTTCGACATCACGCAATTCTTCTGGGGTCAGGGCTAGTGGTTTCTCGCAATAGACGTGCTTACCCGCCCGCAGAGCCGCGGCCGTCAAGGCGGCATGAGTATCGTGCGGCGTAGCGATCAAGACAACGGAGACCTCAGGATCATCGATCACCGCGTGAGGGCCTGAGACGGCCTTTTCGAACCCGGCCCGCACGGCCAGCCGGCCCGCTGAGAGCCCCGAGGCGGATGCCACAGCGATCATGCGGTCGAAGCCAGCTTCTCGACATGCTGGAACCAACACGCTGGAGGCAAACGCTCCTGCTCCAATGAGGCCCACCCCATAGCCTCCGAGCGGTCGGGTCGGAGCGATCCTGATCGGATCATTAGGGGCAGGGGTTGCGGGATAGGTCAGCACAATGCCAAGGGCCCCTGCTCCGCTCTCGATCAAACCATACGCGGATGGTGCCTCGGAGATGGGGAAGTGGTGAGTCACCAGATCGGCTACCGCCAGCCGACCCGAACCCAGCAGATCGAGAACAGCTTCTTGGTTGCGACCCTCGGTCCATCGAACATGACCCGGCGGATAGTCAACAGCCCACTCTTCATACGAGCGGTCGTACCTCCCCGGCCCATACGACCTGGCCACTCTCAGGGTCAGCTCCTTCTCGTAGAAGGCATTCCGTTCCAAGTTGAGCCCCAAGTCGCCGACCACCACGACCATGCCCCGATCACGGCACAGAACGGGAGTTCGGGCCACTGCCGAGGAAGACCGCCCTGCGGCAGTGAGCAAGACGGCATCGGCGCCCCTCCCGCGTGTCCACTGAAGCACCGCGGCCGTGGTGTCTGCACCGGTCTCCAGCATTCCAACAGCACCGGCCTGCGTTGCCCGGTCAACTGGAGCGGCCGCAATGTCAATTCCAAAAACCTGGCAGCCTGAGGCTTGAGCCAACCGAACGCAGAGCTGCCCGACCAGACCTAATCCCACGACGACCACCTTGGCGCCCGGACCGACTTCGGCCAAGCGGAGCCCGTGGAGGGCCACCGCGGCAATGGTCGCAAAGGCGGCATCCTCTACCTCAACGCTCTTGGGTACCGGTGAGCAAAGCAATCCCGGAACCGCTTGGAATTCGGCGTGGTTGGCCTTGCCGGCGCCACCGGTCGCCACCAACTGGCCGGGTGAAAGAGCGGTCACTGCCTCACCGACCTCGACTACCATGCCCGCTGCCGAATACCCGAGCGGTAAATACTCATCTAGTCGGTCCTTGACAACGTTGGCCGTAGCGCCCAACCCCTCCCTCCGGGCTTTACGCACAATTTGGCGGACGAGGTCGGGGCGCGCCCTGGCCTTGGCCAACAGGTTCGATTGGGCGAGGGCGGTAATTGCCCTTTCTGTCCCGGGGGAGATGAGGCTAGCCGAGGTTTGTACCAAGACTTCGGTAACGCTGATGGTCGGTCGAGGCACATCGAGAACTTGGACGCGGTTGCCCGAAACGGCCTGCACTACCTGTTTCACCAGTTGCCTCCACCCGCGGCCAGCTCGTGGCCCTGGCCAGTGACACAGTCCTTCTCTAGGGTCACTGTCACCTGGATTCGCAGGGGTAGCCAGCCATTAGCCGTGATCAGCACGCAGGATGCGGGACTCAGTGGTCCGAAACTGCTGGCAACGAACCCCTCTGGCCACTGACCAGGTGGCTCGATCGAGATTTTCAGGGCCGTAGGGTCAGCGATCGCCACTCTGAGCGAGCCAATCAGAAAAACTCCCCGTTCGATGCAGGCAACCGCGGCATCTGGGGCGAGATGCAATACTCCCGTGGCCTCATGGTAACCGCTTCCAATCAGCTCATCGATTATCTCGATACGCGCTGGTGATGCCTTCCAGGTACGACGATGAAGCGGTCTCCCGGCAAGGTAGCGGTAGCCATCGTGAGAGGCCGTCACGCTGACCGAAGAAGGGGACTCGAGCACCTGATCCAGTCTCGGGTGGGCCCGACGACCGGCACGAAACGCTCCCCAGACCTCGGTCTGGTTGCTACCGTCGACGGTGACGGTGTTGTGGGCCCATGTCGAGCGTTCGTAGTCGCGGCGTGGACCTTGCTCGTAGGTAGAGGTCCCACTGTCCACGATTACCCTCTGACCGTCCACGGCCAGCTCAAAGCTGAGGCCATCCGCATGGCAATGGGCCGGCAAGTCCACTGGGCACGGGAGACCACAATCGGCTACCAGGTGAAGATGCCGGTCCGGTTGCATCACGACGTACCCAGACGGTTGAAGTACTTCAACCAGCGCGGGAGGTACTGACATCGGTTCGAGAAGCCTCAACCGATCTGTCCCTACGAGAGTTGAGTCATTGAAGAGTGGAATATCCCCATCCTTCATAATCATACGGCCAAGCCACGATCGCATAGCGCCCACTGCGTTGTCGAGGCTACAAAGGCTTGGATGACCAGCAGCCCTCAGTAGGTTGGCCATGTCGATTAAATCACCCAGGACCTGGGCATGGTAGAAAGGGGAACGCTCATAATGACCGCCATCGTCGAGCACCTGAATGGCCAATTGATGTCGGAGGTGTCGGATCCCGGATGCAACAAGGCGCTCGTTGTCGAAGGCTACCCCCAACCCGATGACCGCCTTCAGGTTCTTGATTAGATGATTCCCCCCAACGTCAAATTCGAGATGGTACCGAAGGAACTTACACAATAGGGTTAGCTCAGTAGTACAGCTCTGCTCGATCTCACTCCCGGCAATAAGGGATTCATACACACCGCAGAGTGCCCAGGCGCGTAATGACGCGACATAGGGTGACCAGGCGTCTCCAACTCCAAGCGCCGATGCTGCCTTCCATGACTGCCAGAGCCGCGCAAAGTTGCTGCGTGCCCAACGGCGATTCGGGTGCTCTGCGAACAGCCACGCCCATTCCAAGTAGTTCAGGTGGAAACGCCAGAGACGTTCGGCACCACGCTGGGCCCAGTCCGGCGGGTCGCCGAGGGACCGAGATTGGCGAAGAAAGCAGAATGTGCCGGTTGCAATATCTTCGGCGGTCCCGGCCGCAGGTGGGCAGCGAGCATCGAGCGCAGCGAAATGGGTCGGCCAACCGAGCGTGCGGTGCCGTCGAGGCCGAAGGCAGGGTTCGGCGACTGGCCCCAGCTGAGCCAACACCTGCAACTGGGCTCGGATCCGAATGCGCTGTGCCATTTGGGCCATCCGCAAATGGCGGATAGTACGAGCAAACCGCCAGACTCGGACGACTGAGCGCTGTATCATGTCAGGAGCTGGGCTTCTTGTCTAACGCCCTCTTCAAACGGCCTTGGCTCATAATCCAAGTCTGTGCGCGCTGCCGCAATGTCGAAGTCCTTGTCTTCCGCTAACCGATGTAGCTGCTCGGTGCGCAGGCCGGGTTTCCGGGACAAAGACTCGTAGAGGTGGACGGCGGCTACGGCCGCGAGAATGGGCACAGGGACGATGCACGGGTTGCGATCGACGGCGGCGGCGGCCAGCTCGACCAAGCGCCGAAGACTGAGAGGCTCTGGTCCGGCGACGTTGTAGACCTTCTCAACTGATTGGGGACGCTCAATGGCAATGGTAATGGCTCTAGCTAGGTCCTCGACATGGACCGGCTGGTGCAGCCCTCGGCCGTCGCCCGGAATGGGAACTATCGGTGAACGCCTCAGAAAGCGTAGCAACCTCGCCACATTTCGATCGGAGGGTGAGCCGTAAATCATCGTTGGCCGGATGAGGGTCCATTTCAGGGCGCTGTCTCGAATCGCAGATTCGGCGACCAACCGTGGGCGCCTTGATGCAGCAGGGAGGTTGGTGAAGATCGCGGTGGTGGAAACGAAGAGAGCACGGCCAATGTCAGCCTCCTGGGCCGCAGCAACCACCAGTGGCCCGTGGCCGAATCCCAATGAGGCCAGGTTGACAAGTACAGCAGCGCGGCTCAGTTGAAAAGCCTCATCCACGGAGGCTGGGTCCTCCAAATCACCCCACACTGCCTGTGCTCCCATCCTGTTCACTATTGTGGCGGCGTGGACGCTGCGGCATAGCACACTGACCTGATGTCCTTCGCTCAGCAACCGAGGCACGACATAGCTACCGAGAAAACCGCTACCACCGGTAACGTGGACTCTCATGACAGGGTCACAGCAGTGCGGCCGGTCCGGGCGCAGCCGAACTGTCGCCACAGATCTCAGTCAGCAGTTTCCGGTACCTATTGGCCTGAATGCGGCGATTAAAGTGCTCTTGAACGTAGATACGACCGGCGACACCCATGGTCATCCGCCTAGCTGGATCCGTCGCCAGATCCCTAATGGCACCCGCTAACGCATCTGCGTTCTCCGGTTCAATCACCACTGCCCCTGCATCTTGAAGAATTGAGGCTGGTTCGCCCCGTAATGAACCAATAACTGCTCTGCCTGCAGCCAGATACTCAAAGATCTTTGATGGGACGAAGTTGGAGAATAGCGGCACATCCCTCAGTGGTGCCAGGCAAATATCCGCCGCGGCCAGGAGGCCCGGGACATCCTCCCGCCCCACACCTGGGAGTAAGGTGACGTTCGACAGTTGTAGTCCTTGGACTCGTTTTTCGAGCGCGACCTTGGCTGATCCCTCACCGACGAGGGTGATGTGGATCGGTAAACCGTTCAAACGCTCTGCAGCCTGAGTGACGGTTACGAGTGCGTGGGAAATACCGTGAGCCCCGGCGTAGAGTACGAGTACCTCGTCCGGCTTTGCTCCGAGCCCGGCTCGGACCTCGTTCTTGGCCATAGCATCAGGGTCAAACCGGCTCAGATCGACGCCATTTGCGATGATGAAGACTTTGCTTGGGGGAACACCGCGACGAATGAGATCTTGCCGAAAGCCTTTGGTAACCACCACCACAACGTCGGCCGCCCGGTATGCAGCGAGTTCCAACCGCTCCAGCAGCTGGACGAGAGTGGGATTGGTGATTATCCCGAGCTCGACGAAGATGGCCGGCCACAGGTCTCTAATCTCAACCACCAACCGAGCTCGCTTGGCTCGAGCCAGCAGCCAGGCGGAAAAGATCGAGGCAAACGTAGGTGAGGAGACGATGATCACGTCGGCGGTTCCGGTCGGTCTCCAACCTAGGACGACGCTGGAAACCATAAAGGAGAGGTGACCGAGCGACTTGCGGAGAATACCTGCGTTTGGCGTGGCGTAGAGCCAGGTCCGAACGATCTCGTACCCATCGATCTGCTCCCTAACTCGAAGCCTTCCCTTGTAGGCTGCCGGAACCACGCCCGTCGGATGATTGGGCATGCCGGTAAGCACGGTCACCTGGTCACCCCGGCCAGCCCAAGCTGTGGCCAACTCCGACAGGCGAGCCTGCGGAGCGCCCATCTCCGGCGGAAAATAGTGACAGATAATCAGGATTCTCATCGGGAGCCTGAGGTGACTCGACGGTATCGGGTTTTGAGGTAACTTGGGGCAGCGACGTACCCCACCAGTAGGCCGGCTAGGGCAATATCGGCGGCAATGCGGGCCGATATCGACGAGATAAGGCTCACCGCTCCAAGCCCGCTGCAGACTCCCATTAGCGCAACGACAGATAAGGTGGTCCGAGTATGACTCCAGCCTAGGTCGACGAGGCGCTGGTACGCATGACACCGGTGCGGCTGACACAGTGCCTGGCCGCTGAACGCGCGGCGCACCAAGGTGCTGCCAGTGTCAACTAAGAATACGCTCAGCGGAGCCACCATGGCGTCGGCGGGAATGCCGGCCTTCAGGCCGAATATAGCCACAGCGCTCAGCCAGGCCCCAAGAGAATAGCTACCGACGTCTCCAAGAAACATTCGGGCCCGGGGAAAGTTGAAGAAGGTAAAGCCAAGGGCAGCACCCGTGCCGGTCATTCCTGCCGCTATCAGAATCTGAACATTCCGGGAACCTCCGATCAGTGACCATGTGACCCCGGCGACGATTACCTGACCTAGACCAATGCCATTGATACCATCCATAAAATTGAAGGCGTTGACATATGCGACCAACCAGACCACCGTAAGCAACTCGACAATTACTTGCCAGAAAATCGAGATCTCCATACTACGTAAGATTAAAGGAGCAAATAGAACCGCGACGGCTACCTGGATACTGAGACGACTCAGCGGGCTGATGCCACGGAGGTCCTCTGTCAAGCCTAGAAGACCGAAGGCCGTAACAGAGGCCGCCAGGATTGTGCGGTCGATCGGACGGGATGCACTTGGTAGAGCTAGTGCTGTCAATGCTCCCGCCATGACCGATATTCCTCCTCCCCGGAGGGTCGGTGTCACGTGGGACGAGCGCGGGGAAGGATAGTCGATGGCTTGAAGTCGGCGCATGAGCTTAATGACAAGCGGGGTCATGGTTCCCGCTATCGCAAACGCCAAGATGAATGAAGCAAGAGGTGTCGTACGGTCTCCTTGGTTGGCTGACGCCGCCTGAGCCTACAGGTCCAAGACAATACCAAATACTGGCTCCCCCGCCGTCGGATAGCTTGGCTTCGTGCGGGCGGTGTGTGTGGTTGGGGCCCGCCCGAACTTTATGAAGGTCAAGCCGGTAATGGACGCCCTGGTCGGCCGGGCGGTGGATGTCTCCCTGGTCCATACCGGCCAGCATTACGACGCCGTCATGAGCGGGCAGTTCCTCGACGAGCTCGGGCTCCGAAGCCCGGACTACCACTTGGGGGCAGGGTCCGGCACCCACGCCGAGCAGACGGCAAGGACCATGGTCGCTTTCGAGCCGCTGGTGGAAGACTTGCAACCGGACGTGGTCGTCGTCGTGGGCGACGTGAATTCCACCCTGGCCTGCGCCCTGGTCGGAGCCAAGGCCGGTTGCCTGGTCGCTCACGTCGAGGCTGGGCTTCGTAGCCGCGACTGGTCCATGCCCGAGGAGGTCAACCGGGTGGTCGTGGACCGAGTCAGCGATTACCTCTTCGCCCCTTCGGCCGATGCAGCAGGCAACTTGCGGAGCGAGGGTTACCGTGAGGACCAGGTGCACCTGGTCGGCAACGTCATGATCGACTCCCTGGTGGCCAACATCGACCGGGCCCGGCGACGCCCCATCCTCGGCCAGCTTGGGTTACGGGCCGGCGGGTACGGCCTGGTGACCCTCCACCGCCCATCCAACGTCGATGACCCCGCAATGCTGACAAAGCTGCTGACTGTCCTAGGCGAGGTTGCCCAGCAGTGCCCCCTGGTGTTCCCGGCCCATCCTCGCACTGCCAAGCGCATGAATGGCCCCTCCCTTCCTACCGGCATACAGCTGCTGGAACCTCTCGGCTACCTGGACTTTCTCGCACTGGAGGCATCAGCTCGTGTCGTGCTGACCGATTCCGGAGGAATCCAGGAGGAAACCACCGCGCTCGGCGTGGCCTGCCTGACCCTGCGAGACACCACCGAGAGGCCAATAACGGTCGAGCAGGGCACGAACCGGGTGGTCGGGCGCGACCCCGAGCGCATCCTGGCCGAGGTACGTCAGATCCTCACCACCGGAGTCCGCAAGCGATGTCCCAGCCTGTGGGATGGCCGGGCCGCCGAACGGGTTGCCGACGTCATTGCCCAAGGAGGCTCGCCCATCGGTCATCGGCGGCCCTCTTCGTCATGAGGTGGGCGCCACCCGTTGCTCAACGGGGGGAGAGGTGTCCCGGCAGCCTATGATGGCTCTGCGTGGGGTTGTGCTTGGAATTCGGTCCTCAGATCCGTGCCGGCTGCGGACACCCGATGGTGGCTGGCGAACATTCTTGCAGTTGCCCAGAGTGCGGGGTGGTCTGCGACGGCCGCTTTGCGAGCTGTGACGCGGTATGGGCTGCTGGTCCTCGGCCAGCCAGCCGGGTCGGCCGGAGAGCCGAACCCAATGGGAGCCCTGATACCCGGGTGAGGATGTCCCAGTTGGAGCTGGGTGCCGCGGGGGGTCGGAATGGGCGGGCGAGCCAGGTGATGCCCGTCGGTCTTCGACCGCGCCGGATTGGTGCGGGGCGATCTCAGGAGGAAGCGGTGAACGAGGTGGATTTGGCCAACCAGCTGGTCGAGGAGGTGGCTGCTTCGGAGAGTGAGATGGTCCGCCAGACCATGGACCAGGTCATCCAGTCCACAGGGCCATCATCGCATCCTTGGCCCGCCTGGAGGAGGATCAGCGGGTGACACGGGATGAACTGGCCAACCTTGCCGAAGCCACGGGTGGAGATCTCAACACCATTGTCGATCTGGTGGAGGAACGGTCGGAATGGAGCGAGGAGCGCCTGTTCGACCTGGTGAAGCGGGTCATCTACCTCACGGAGCAGCTGGCCTCTGCCGAGCCAGTTCCTCCGCCATTCTCCGGAGAGGGCAAAGCAGCACCTGGTGGATCGTCAGCTACTGGAAACAAGCGGGCGTCCGCAGCCCAAGGTCATGGCGCTCCAACCAAGGCGGTTGGCTGGCGTCAAGGCAGGTAGGTCCGGCCCAGCCTGAGTTGGAGCGGGGCACCGCGTTGGTGGACGAGGGATTCAGGGTGGCCGTCCCGGGCTTGCGGGCTATCGATCAGCTTGATGTGTCGATGATGATCACCGATGGCCTTCTTCGGCCGACCCGGCCCTCGCCGTCGGGAGATCCGATTGCTGGGCGTTGGGGGCTCAAGCATCCGAGCGCATGGAGCGCACTGCGGCGGCCAGGGCGTCGGCGTCCAGCACGTCAGCCATCAGCCCGATCTGGTCCTCCCATACGTTGTCCGGTACTTCGGCCTTCACTTCGTCGTCCAGCACGTGGTACACATCGAGGCCCAACTGGGCCCCGGCCAGGGCTCCTGCGTAGGCCGGATCCCCCTTGATCACCGTCTCGGCTGCGATCTCGGCTGCCTCCGGGTCGGGGGCACCGAGCAGCACTATCAGTGACTTGGGATCATTGGCCTTGGAGAGCCGGAGGATGGCCTCCTGGCTCTGCAGGTCCATGGCACCTGACGCCGTTCAGACGAAGCACTCGGTGGCCACCAAGGCCACCTTGGCCCCGGCAGCCTCGGCGCAGGCCGCAATAGCCGTGCCCGAGATACCGTCCCGCTCGCCCAGTGCGATCACCAATCGATCCTTGAACAAGTTCTAACTCACCTCCTTGAGCTGCTCTTCCACCCATTTGTCGAGCCGGTCCGCCGACAGTGCAGGATCGGCCAACCGGGCCACCTCCTCGCCGTCGCGGAACAACACGAAGGCGGGCATGCCCATGATCCCGAGCTCCATGCACAGCCGCCGGGCCTTGGGTGCCTCCAACTTGACCACCCGAAGCTGCCCGTCGTACCTCTGGGCCAGGGCCTCGACGTGAGGCATGAGGGCCAGGCAGGGCCGGCAATCCGGTCCCCACACGTCTACCAGCACCGTCCCCTCGGCGACCAGGTCACGGAAGTTCTCCCGGGTGGCCTCCACGATGGTGGGTGCAGTACTCATGTCGTGACGCTCATGTGGCCAGGCCGTTCCTCTCGAGCAGGACACTCATCCCGTCTGACAACTGGCACATCCGGCCGAGAAAGAGGCTGCCCTTGGCGATGAGCATCACTCTATTGGCCCCGCCGGTGGTCAGGCGATCCACCGCGTGGGGGAGATAGCACAGAGAGGACGCAAGGTGGCCCTGGGTCGGGCTGTAACCGGGCATCCCGCGCTCGGCGGCAAAGGCTCCAATTTCGCTCTTGGAGATGTCACCTCGACGAGCGGCCAGGGCGGCGATGGTGCGGTAGTTGCGCTCCGGGACGTTGCCCGATCCCTGGGGCTCGGTCACCTCGGGGTTGTGGAGCTCGGTGGCGTAGTCGTCCACGGCCGTGGTCGGCAGGCCCAGGCGGGCCAGCGGTTCCACCGCCAGCGCCTCCATCACCGCCGGGTTGGAGCCGCCAGCTGACACCTTGTGGCGCCCCACCCCGTCCAGGCGGAAGAGGGGCGAGATGCCGTCGTCGGCCTCGATCAGGGCGGCCGCCCCTCCCAGCACATCCTCCAGTATCGGCATGCCTGATTTGAGGTGGCCCTGGAACTTCATGCCCAGCTTGGCCAGGGATCCGCCGCCGATCACCAACACCCGTCCGAACACCCCGGCCGAGACCAGGCTGGCCGCAATCACCAGGGCGGGGACGGGGGCCGCGCAGAAGTTCTTGACGTCGGCGCCGGACGCCTCGGTCAGCCCGGACGCCTCGGCCACCGCCTTGGCCAGGTTGCCTCCGCCCCGCTGGTACCGGTCGCCGATGGCCTCCTCGCCGCAGCCCAGCACGTAGTCGATGGAGGTCGGCTCGATCCCCTGGCGCTCTAGCAGGTGAAGGGTGGCCAGGGTGGCGGTGGCCTTGGCGGCCAGGTTGTCCAGCAGCACGTGGGCCGAGAGGGACTCGTCGTCAACCTGACCGCAGCGCATGGCGGCGGTGCCGGGGACCACTTCGAGGGCACCAGCTTCGTGGGTCACCGAGTCAAGGTCGCCTTGCGAGCGTTCGATGCGATCGAGGTCGAAGTGCTTGGCCAGCGGGTGGCGGGACAGGGCGGCGGCCGCCCGCTCGGCGGCGCCGGGGGAAAGGACGAGCAGGTCGAAGTCGTCGATCGCCGCCATAAGGCCCAAGAGCTCGATCTCGGGCATGACCTCGCCCGACCGGCTCCAGCGGGCGGCGCCGGCCGGGCCGGCGCCCTCGCCCCCGGCGCCCTCGGCGCCCTCGCCCCCGGTCCAGGGCCGGGGCGGGAGGTCCCGGGGGTGGAGGGCATTGATGTACGCCTGGTTGGCCGGGTAGGTGACGGCCTGGTCGAAGGTGCGTAGGGCGGCGGCGAAGGCTTGGGCCACGGCCGGATCCTTGGGCAGCTCCCGGCGAGGCTTGGAGCCGTGACGGGCCAGCGAGGGCACGTGGACCAATACCTGGGTGGCGGCCGAGATCACGATGTCAGGCACGGGCGTCACCGGAGGCGTCTGTGAAGTGGGGGATGAAGCGCAAGACCAAGCTGGCCATGGACCACAGCCTCCCGCGATATGCGTGCGTAATCAAAGCCAATCAGTCGCTGCTGCCGTGTACCCAGCAAGGTACACTATCGAAGATGAGCAAGACCGTCCCTGTACGAGTGCTTCGTAGTGAGCTCAGTCAGGTCATCGACCAGGTCGCCGACCTACGGGAGCACGTGATCGTCACCCGTCGAGGCCGTCCAGCGGCGGTGTTGGTCCCGGTGGGCGAGTACGAGGCCTTGGAGGAGACTGCCGAGATACTCTCCGATCCCGACACGCTCGCCGCCATCGACGAAGGGCGCCAGGAAGCCGAGCGGGGTGAGACCGTCACGCTCGCCGAGCTTCGTCGAGAGCTCGATTGCCAACGCCGTAGTTGAGCCGCGTCGAGCTCGTTCGGCGGGCCCGTAGGGAGATCCTCGACCTCGAGTGGCCACTGTCCGAGGCGGCGGCTGAGGCCCTGGGGCTCCTCGAGCGAGAACCAGAGGCAGGCCACGCCCTTCAAGGTCGCCTTCGCGGGCTTCGGTCGCTTCGCGTCGGTGCCTACCGGATCATCTATCAGCTCGACAACGACCAGCGGATCGTCCGCGTCCTGGCCATCCGGCATCGAGCCATTGCCTACGCAACCGATCCCCGCTGAGGGCGAGCCCCACGGCATCATCAGCGATGGCTACTGGTCTCCTCGACCTGGAACACCGTGGGTTGGTGCACCGGGGTGGCCAGGACCTCCAAGGCCCGGGCCAGCAACTGGCGCCGCCACTGCTTCTCCGCCTCTGGGCTGAGCGAGGGGTCCCCCGTGGGATAGGGGATGCCCCGGGTGGCCACGATGCGCGGCGCCCCCACTCGCTCGGCGATCGAGACCAGGTTGCACAACAGCACAGTCGGTATACCGGATCGTTCCAGCTCCTTTGCCAGCGTTGCCCCGCAACGCGTGCCCGTTCCTCATGTGGAGGTCAAGATGGCGGCCCGGGCGCCGGAGTGGCGCAGGTCAGCCGCCCACTCGATCCCAAAACGGCGCGCATTGGCCACCGACGTCCCATTACCACTGGTGACGAAGTACTCGCCGAACAGACTGCCGACCGACCCCTGGGCCTCCAACTCCCGCCCGACGTCGAGCGGCAGGATCCGGTGGGGGTCCTCGTTGGCCCAGACGGTGGAGAAGCCACCGTGCACGGATCGGTAATCCCCCGGGGACAGGGCATCGCGGCCCTCCAACGAGTAGCGCAGCCACCGGGTGGCCCGGGCCGACTCCAGGCCGTCGGGATTGTCGTCGGGGACCAGCCCGCCCTCGGTGACCAGGGCCACCATGGCACTGGCGGCGTCGGTCATCGGCGCCGCCGGCGTCACCCGGTCGAAGCGGGGGAGCGGGATCTCAGTGGCGGCCGGGTCACCAGTCAGGCGGACCAGGGCCAGGTCGACCGCCCGCTGGGCGGCGCTGGCGTCGGCCATCACGCTCCGGCGGGCCAGCTTGCCGATGCGGCCGTCCTCGGCGCCCAACCCCTGGCCGTCCAGCAGCTTCCTGGCCGCCGCGGCCAGCCGGTCGAGGGAGGCACCCATGCGCCGGGCCACCTCCCCGCTGGCCACCACCGGCGCGGTCCCCGCCTCGTCCAGTCCGGGGTTGTCCTCGTGCATGGAGGCCAGGGCAGCCAGGCCGGCCTGCTCTGCGGCCGCCGCCACCCGAGCGCAGGCCAATCCATAACGACCGCTGGTGAAGGCCGGGCCAGCCACCACCAGGTCCGGACGGGCCGAGAGGGCCAGGTCGATGATGTCGCCCGCCAGCCCGGAGGCGACGTCGTCGCCACACCACACGGTCGCCACCACCTCGTGGTCTGGTCCCAACAGCTCGGCCAACCTGCGCCCGGGGCCGACCGGGCCCTCGATCAGCTCGGGGCCGGCACCGGCGGAGTCCTCACCGCCGACGCCGGCGAAGAACTGGTTGATGTAGTGGACAATCCTGGCCATGGTCACAGCCTGCCGCGTGGTGGGTCCTGGAGCAATGGCGGTGCGCCCACTCAGCCGGCCTGGGTGGTGAGGTGGCCCCACCCCAGTGGGCTGAGGGCGCAGTACACCACCGCGGTGGGGACCTCCAGGGAAGCGGTGGCCGGGGCCTTGAGGAGGGCGAAGTCCTCGCCTCCGTAGGCCCGCTCCACTGCCGGCAGGGTGATCCGATCATCGTAGTTGCCCGTGCTGACCATGGCCGTGGCCCGCTCGGGGGCGACGACGATGGACGGCCCGGTACCGTCGGTGCCGGCCATCTCGCCGTAGAGGCCGACCGCCTCGATGCCGAGGTCGGACAGGGCATCCATCTTCAAGGCGATGTCAGCATCGGCGTTGCCACCGCCCTCCTTGGTGACAATGGCGGCATCGAAGCCGGCCGCCGCACAGAGCCTGGCCGCGAAGGCCGAGACCAGCTCCTTGGCCGCCTGGTCCACCGGCTCGGGGCAGATGACCACACCGGCAAAATCCACGTCCTGGCCGTGGCGGCTGCGCAGCTGGTTGACCACCGGGTGGTTCTGGTGCATGAACGTTGGGTTCTTGAGCGCGGGATGGCCGAACTGGCCGCTGACCACCGCGCCGTCATCCAGCTCACCGGGGTCGAGCAGGGTGGGCAGGGCCGACGCGAAGCTGCGGCCGTAGACGAAGACGTCCTTGAACTTGCCCTGGGTCTGCAGGTTGGTAACCACGCCGACCCGAGGCAGCTGACTGCCCGGCGCCGGGGGGGACGGCGCGGCCAGCTCCTCCATCTCGTCCGGATCTTCGGCCAGGGCAGCCTCGGCCAGCCTGGCCGCCAACTTGAGCGAGCCCCGTCGCAACGCCGAATCCACCAGCTCCCAGCCGACGTCGGCCGTGGGAGTGAATTCGACGACCAGGTTGTGGGTGGATCCCAACGGCGACAAGGCAGCGGCCGGTCCACTCAGGTCTACCAGCCCCTCCTGGGCCCGGGGCATGTACCCGGCCGTGACCACCGCGGCACCCCGCAGCACATGGGTCTCGCCCCTGCCCTGGGGCCGGGCGGGGCTCACGAATCCCGGGAAGATCCCGCCCCCACCGGCTCCTTTGGTCCTCGGCTCCACCGCGTCGAGCACCTTCACGATGCGGGCGCTCTGCCCCGGCGAGGCCCAGGACAGCCGCACCTCCTCCAGCGCCGGATCGGCCATCAGCCTTCCAGCCTCGTCGGCTGAGACGGTCAGCGTCCCTGCCGCCCAGGAGGTCTGGTCGCCCAGGACGACCTGTCTGACCTGGTGCACCAACCGGACGAGAGCCACGGCCCCATCCTGGCAGATCTCGCACGGCCAGTCCGGGGTCAGGTGGGTGGAGACGGCCCTTCAACTCGCAGGGACTTGACCTGCCCACCCCATGTGATCGAGTGGGCCGCTGCCGCCCCCGAGCCTCCAGCCGGCTGCTCCGCAGAGGGCCGTGGTGACGTAGTCCTTGGCTGCCCGGATGGCGGCCGGGGGAGGAAGCCCTCGGGCCAGATGGGCGGCGATGGCCGCCGACAGGGTGCACCCCGTGCCGTGGACGTTGGTGGTGGCCACCCGGGGTGCCGAGAGCACCGTCATGCTCACCCCGTCGTAGACGACGTCGGCGGACTGGTCGCCGGCCAGGTGGCCACCCTTGACCACCACCCAGCGGACGCCGGTCCGGTGAAGCTCCCGGGCGGCCGCCCGCATGTCGTCAAGGTTGCGCAATTGAGCTCCTACCAGCAGGGCCGCCTCGGCCACATTCGGCGTGACCACGTAGGCAAAAGGCAGGAGCAGTTCTCGGTAGGCAGCTTCGGCCCCCCCAGCGAGGAGCCGGTCGCCAGTTGACGCCACCATCACGGGGTCCACCACCAGGTTGGCCAGGCGTCCTCGTGCCGCCAGAGCGCCCACGGCGGCCAGTGTCTCGAGGGTGGCCAGCATCCCCGTCTTGACCGACCGTACGGCCAGGTCGTCGAGCACCGCATCCACCTGAGCTTCGACCATCGGGGTCGGTACCACGTGCACTGCCCTCACGCCGAGCGTGTTCTGGGCGGTGACGGCGGTGATGGCGGTGGTGGCGAACACTCCGAGGGCCGAGAAGGTCTTAAGGTCGGCCTGGGCCCCGGCCCCGGCGGCCGAGTCCGATCCGGCGATGCTGAGGGCTACCGGTGGTGTCGGAACGGTCACGTGAGGCTCACCTCGAGTGGAACTTACCGGCTGGGTTGGGCCCGTGCTCGGAGGCGGCCACCGCCGGGGTGGCCAAGGATGGTGCCCTGGTAGAGGGCATTTTGCGCAAATGGGGTGCTTCGCCGCGTCGGACCTGTCATGCTGGCCGACTTGCCCGACGAGCCACGCATCTCCCAGCTATGGACACTCACCACACACCGCCGATCGTTGTCGCGCTCGACGACGCTGACGAACCAGCCGACGTCATCGACGCCTTGGTGCTGGGGCCGTTCGTCGCGGGCCGCCAGCCCGCGGCCCGCAGCGTCGGCTGGAACGGGTTCGCCCTGACGCAACGCTGGTCCCGGTAGGGGTCAAGGCCACCCGGACCGCCGCCGGAGGTGGTCGGCGGGCCGTGCTGGCCGAGGTGGAGGGCTGGACCCTGCGCTCTTTGTGCTGGAGCGATGCCTGCGCCACCGTCACCGTCGTGGCCGAGACCGACGAGCTGGCCGCCTCGGTGCTGGCCGGGGCGATTGACGGGGCCTGTGAAGCGGTGCCCGAGGACGGTCCGACCATCCCGATCGCCTTTTGGCATCGCAAGTGCGATGGGCAGGGCCGCCGGACCAGCCGGCAGATTCCGGTGACGGCCTGGCCCGACATCTGCGCCAACTACCCACCGGCCGTGGCCCGAGCTCTGGGGCAGGTCATGGGGCTGCGCCCGGACGAGACCAGTGGGCGGCTGGTGCTCCTCCACGGGCCGCCGGGGACCGGCAAGACCACCGCTCTACGGGCCATGGGAGCCGCGTGGCGGCGGTGGTGTCGGACCGATGTGGTGATCGACTCAGAGCTGCTCTACGGTGACGCCGCCTACCTGGCGGCGGTCATGCTGGGCAAGGATGACTACGAGGATGAGGACGTTCAGGCTGGCGGCTGGCGGCTGCTGGTGCTGGAGGACTGCGACGAGCTCATCCGAGACGATGCCAAGAAGCAGGCCGGTCAGGCTCTCGACCGGTTGTTGAACCTGACCGACGGCCTCATCGGCCAGGGCCTCAAGCTGCTGGTCGCCATCACTACCAACGAACCCCTGGGTGTCCTGCATCCGGCGATAGTGCGTCCGGGCCGGTGCCTGGCCGAGGTCCACGTTGGTCGCTTTTCGCGCTCGGAGGCGATGAACTGGCTGGGATCCGCCAACGGTGGACCGCCTGTGGCCGCTGTGCCGCCCGGGGGAGCGACCCTGGCCGAGCTCTACGCCCTCCGGGGAGGGGTCAGCCCGGTGCGCGGGCCACGGAGCTGCGCAGCGTGGCCGGGACGTACCTGTAGACCCGGTGCGCCCTACTTGCGCCAACCCGAGCCGCCCGCCCGAGCCGCCCACCGCTAACTGGCCAACCCGAGTCGCCCTACTTGCGCCAACCCGAGTCGCCCACTCGAATTGCCCTACTTGCGCCAGCTCATCGGAGCGGATATCGCGCTGTTCGGCACGCTGCAGGCGCAACGTACTGATCTGGGCGTCGAGGGCGCGTGCGTGCTCGGCGGCTATGTCGACCAGCGACGCCTCCTCAGTGAGTACTCGCTTGATGTCGTCCAAGCCCACGCCAAGGTCGCGCATCGTGCGCACGAGTCGCGCCCGCGCGACGGCATCGGGACCGAAGAGCCGGTAGCCCGCCTCCGTGCGCCCCGCCTCGGGCAGAACGCCCGCATCCGAGTAGAACCGCAGGGTCCGCACCGACAGTCCGCTGCTCGCCGCGAGCTGGCCGATCACCATGCCGTCGATCATCACGTCTCCACCAGCTGGAGAGTCAAACGCCTTGATTGCCTTGCCTCGAAACCACGACGACTCGACCCAGAGTCCTGTTGAACCGCAGGCAGCCCGGCGGCTGCCCACTAGTGCCTAGGACTGGCGCTCTTGGGCTGGTGTCCCGATATGGTGGGCGGGGCACCAAGCGCGGGCCGGATCGGCGCCAGGTCAGGCCCCGGAGGCGGTCGGCAGGTCGGCCAGTCCGGTCCATGGACTGGAGGCCTCGGCGTGGTAGCGGCGGGGTATCCGGCCGGCGAGGTGGGCCAGCCGGCCGGCCTCTATTCCCTTGGCCAGGGCCTCGGCCATGGTGATGGGGGAGTGTGAGCGGGTGATGGCCGATGCCACCAGCACGCCGGCGCACCCCATCTCCATGGCGATGGCCGCGTCCGACGCCGTGCCCACCCCGGCGTCGAGGATGACCGGCACGGTGGCCGACTCGACGATGAGGGCCAGGTTGTGGGGGTTGACGATTCCCAGGCCGGTGCCGATGGGGGAGCCCAGGGGCATGACCGCCGCGCAGCCCGTCTGCTCGAGACGTCGGGACAGCACCGGGTCGTCGTTGGTGTACGGCAGGACGACGAAGCCGTCGTCGACCAGCCGCTCGGCCGCGTCCAGCAACTCGACCGCGTCAGGCAGCAGCGTCCGCTCGTCACCGATCACCTCCAGCTTCACCCAGTTGGTGTCGAGGGCCTCTCGGGCCAGCTGGGCGGTCAGCACCGCCTCCCCGGCGGTGAAGCAGCCGGCGGTGTTGGGCAGCACACTCACACCGGCGTCGGCCAGGATGTCGAGCAGGGAATCCCGGGCGGCGGCGTCCACCCGACGCATGGCCACCGTGGCCATCTCCGCTCCCGACGCCCGGGCCACGCCAGCCAGTACGTCCAGGCTGGGAAGCCCACCCGTTCCCAGTACCAGCCGGGAAGCAAAATGCCGTCCTGCGATGACCAGCCCGTCGTCCACTTACCCTCCCTGTACCGCGGTAAGAACCTCCACCTGGTCGCCATCGGCCAGCTTGGTGGCTGGCCAACAGCTGCGGGGGACGACCTCGCCATTGACCGCGACCGCCACCCCGGATCGACCCCGGCCCAGGCCGTCGACCGCCACCTCGACGGTGGCCGGCTCGACCAGGGTCACCACCTCGCCATTGAGGGTTAGACGGGTCATAGCGCCGTCCGGGTCATAGGGACCGCCTGGGCCGTCACCGGTGCCCCGAAACGACGGGGCGAAAAAGCTGTCATCACCTCTGGCACGGTACCGCCCGCCAGCACCGAGGCCAAGGCGTCGGAGGTAGCGGGCGCCAACAGGATCCCGCTGCGGTAGTGCCCAGTGGCGACCACCAGGCCGGGCAGGATCGACGGGCCGATGAGCGGCAGGTTGTCGGGGCTGCCAGGACGCAGCCCAGCGTGAGCCTCGACCAGCTCCAGCTCGGCGGTCCCCGGTACCACGGCCCGGGCGTCGCGCAACAGGTCATGCACCGCCCCGGCCATCACGGTGGTGTCGAAGCCCATCTCCTCCACCGTGGCTCCCACCACCAGGCGTCCGTCGGCTCGGGGCACCAGGTAGAACCGACTGCCGGCGACCAGTCCCCTGACGTTGCGTCCGAGCAGGGGTCGCCCAGCGGGACTGCGCAGGCGCAGGATGTGGCCCTTCACTGGGCGAACGGGTGGCCGGGCCTCAGGCGGCACGCCGGCCACGCCGGCCGACCAGCAACCGGCGGCCAGGAGCACCGTGGGTGCGGCGATCGTCTCCCCGTCGCCCAGGCGTACCCCAGTGACCCGATCGCGAACGACCAGCATCTCGCTCGCCGCAGTCGTACGGACCTCGACCCCGGTCAACTCGGCGGCCGCCGTCAAGGCCCGATGCAGGGCCCGCCCGTCCACCTGGTGGTCGCCGGCTACCATCAGGCCGCCCCGGATGCCGGGGGCCAGCATGGGCTCGAGGGACCGGCACTCCCGACCCGACACCATCTCTGACTCCAGGCTCAGATCCCGTTGGTAGCGATGCAGGTCTTCCAGCACCGCCCGGTCGCCAGAGTCGGCCGCTACCGCCAGGGTCCCGGTGGCTCGGTAGCCGACCCGCATGCCAGTTGCCGATTCCAGCTCGTCCACGAACGACGGGTAGCGCCGGGCCGAAGCCAGGTTGAGGCGCAGGAGGTCCTCTTCGCCGTAGTAGGCCTCGGTGACCGGGGTGAGCATGCCGGCCGCGGCCCACGACGCCCCTCGACCCGGTTGGGGATCGACCACTACCACAGCCAGCCCCTCCAGGGCGGCCCGCCAGGCGGTGGCCATGCCGATGACCCCGCCGCCCACCACCACCACGTCGGGAGCGCCGGTCAAGGCACTTCCCCGGCAGTCGCGGGTACCTCAGCCAGGACAACCTCAGCCAGGACAACCTCAGCCAGGACAACCTCAGCCAGGACAACAGCCACGACTCGCAATCCTACCGATCGGCTCATGGCGCCCCGGCAGCCAGGGTGAGCTGCACCCTCATGGAGCTGCAGATAACGGCCCGCCACTACGCCCTTTCGATCGCCTCGGTGGCCAGCTCGTCCTCAGGGCCTCCCGCAGGCGTATAACCAATCCGAGCGCGTCATGGCCCCACTCCCGGGAGGCGATGCCCCGAAGCAGTAACGCCACCTCGGCCTCGGCTCGCCACCGGGCCATCTCACGGTCATCCAGCGGGCGACTCATCCGGGATGGCTATGCCAGGCGGCTCATGCCAGGCGGCTCATGCCAGGCGGTTCAGCACCAGGTAGGCGATGCGCCCGGCGGCCAGGTAGACGGCGGCGGCGATGCCCCAATTGACGCTCAGGCCCACCTTGGGGTTACTGGGCCGGAACATCTGGTTGAACGGCCCAGCCAGGTCGCAGGCGAAGCGCTCGAAGGCCCTCACGATGGTGTTGGCCGCATTGGCGTTGAGATCCTTGAACGCGATCCCCACCGCCAGGACCACCACCACCACCGCCGTCGCCCCCACTACCAGCCGGCTCAGCAAGCGGACCGCTCGCCGGCCCAGGCCGGCCGCCCCGCTACGGACGGCCACCGGGGCCCTTCCAGGCGAACCCGCTGAGGGCCGACCACTCCGGGTCGCTCAGCGACTGCCAGACGTACAGCGACGCCCCCTGCGCCCCGCCCGTCTTGGCCTCGTCCAGGAAGGCCAGGACCTCGGCGGCACTGGGCGAACCCTTGCGCCCCCCTTCGCCGGCCATGTCGTAGCCCTGGCCCACCAGGTGAATGGGGGCCATGGCCGCCAGGCGCTGGAGGGCCAGGGCCGCGTACTGACCCGGTTGCTGACAGCCCCAATAGGCCATGGGAGCAAAGGCATCCACGTAGGGCGCCATAGCGGCGTAGGGGTAGGTGGCCAGGAAATGGTCGTTGGGCGGGAAGACGGTTGCCACCAGCGGTCGTCGGCCGTCCGCCGGGCGAACCAGCCCCAGGTAGGTGATCACCCTGGCCGGCGACAGGGCCACTCCCTCGCTGGCCGTCTCGATGTCGGGGCTGAAGGCGTCGAGGGCGGAGCCACCTGGCCCTCGCCAGGCCAGGGCAGCCCGGCTCCACCCGGCGTCGCTCACCGGGTCGTAAAGGTAGGGGAAGCCCCAGCCGATGACCGCGATGCCCGCACGGTGGGCGGCGGGCACGAGCGAGTCCAGCTGCGGACCGGCGTAGAAGCCGTTGAAGGAGTCACCCACCCGTACCCACAGCTGGTGCAGCCCGGCGGCCCGGGCCCGAGCCACGATGCGGGCTGGATCGCCACCCTCAGTAGCTGCCAACTGCCAGATCCACAGCCCCTTGCCCGACAGGGCGGACAGCTGGTGGGTACGGGGGGCGGGCGGAGGGGGAGCCGGCAGGGCCGACTCGGGGACCAGGCCGGCCGGGTGAGCTGGGGCGGCCGGTGGCCCGGTGTAGGGGGGCCGGTACGGCAGCGGGCACCCGGCCAGGGGTACCGGCCCGGGCGGCATGGCCAGGGCCAACGCCCTCGAGGGATTGGGGCCGGCGGGATCGGTACCGGTGGGGCGGGAACCTGCGGGATCGGCGTTGGAGGGATTGGAACCGGTGGACGCGGGTGCGGGCCCGGTGTGAGGCGCACCGGCCAAACTCGGCCGAGCGGCCAGTGTGGGCGGAGCCGCCATGGGTGTCGGGGCCCCTGATGGGCTGGCCAGCGCCGATGGACCGAGCTCGATGGCGCCGGCAGCCATTCCGACTACCAGCAGGGACAGCGACCCGGCCAGGAGGGCAATGCGCGGTCCGCTCCGGCGCGCGCCGCTCCATCGCGCCACCCTGCCACCACTCATAACGAGATACTGGCACGCCGGCCGGCTGGCCACGCGCATCGGCGGCTCCCGACAGTCCGGTCGTCTATAATCTCTCCACGGCAGATGGGCCAGTGTCGTCCCGGCCAGCAGAGCAGTTTTCTCTATCGGCTCTCCTCGGGAAGATGCGGAACACATGACTCACACGATGCGGCCCCAGGGCCTCTATGACCCCAGCCTGGAGCACGACGCCTGCGGAGTGGCGTTCGTGGCCGACCTGGGGGGCCGGCCCAGCCACGCCATGGTGGAGCTGGGCCTGACCGCCCTGGCCAATCTCGAGCACCGGGGCGCGGCTGGCAGCGAGACCAACACTGGTGACGGAGCGGGGATCCTGGTCCAGGTGCCCCACCGGTTCCTGGCCGAGGAAGCCGAGAGCATGAGCATCGACCTGCCGGGCCCGGGCCGTTACGCCACCGGCATCGCCTTCCTGCCCCACCAGTCCGACCAGACCGACCAGGCCCTCGATCCCGAACAGGCAATGGCCGGCATCGCCAAGCTGGCCCACTCGGAGGGGCTGGATGTCCTCGGCTGGCGGGCCGTGCCGGCGGTGGACGGGTTGGTGGGAGAGACGGCCCGGGCGGTACAGCCTATTTTTCGCCAGATATTCCTGGCCGGAGAAGGGCTGAGTGGCGACGACCTCGAACGGCGGGCGTTCGTGGTGCGCAAGCGGGTGGAGCACGAGGTGCCCGGCGTCTACTTCCCCAGCCTGTCCAGCCGGACCATGGTCTACAAGGGCATGCTGACCGCCCCCCAGCTGCCGCAGTTCTTCTCTGACCTGGCCGACGAGCGGGTGGAGAGCGCCCTGGCCCTGGTCCACTCCCGGTTCTCCACCAACACCTTCCCGTCCTGGCCGCTGGCCCATCCCTATCGCTACCTGTGTCACAACGGCGAGATCAACACCATCGCTGGCAACCGCAACTGGATGCGGGCTCGGGAGGCGCTGATGCGCACCGACCTCATTCCCGGCGACCTGGGGCGCATCTTCCCGGCCCTCACGCCCGGAGCCAGCGACTCGGCCACCTTCGACGAGGCCCTGGAGTTGTTGCACCAGGGTGGGCGCTCCCTGCCCCACGCCGTGTTGATGATGATTCCCGAGGCGTGGGAGAACCACGATTCGATGGACCGCCCAAGGCGGGACTTCTACAAGTACCACGCCTCGCTGATGGAGCCGTGGGATGGTCCGGCGGCCATCGCCTTCACCGACGGGCGCCTCATCGGGGCGGTGCTGGACCGTAACGGGCTGCGCCCGGCTCGCTGGTGGGTGACCGCCGACGGCCTGGTGGTCATGGCCTCCGAGGTGGGGGTGCTGGACCTGGACCCGGCCCGGGTGGTACGCAAGGGTCGGCTGGCGCCGGGGCGGATGTTCCTGGTGGACACCGGTATTGGGCGGATCGTCGATGACGCCGAGATCAAGGCCGGCCTGGCCGCCCAGCATCCCTACGGCGAGTGGCTGCACGCCGGCCTGGTGGAGCTGGATGCCCTGGCGCCCAGGGAGCGAGATGTCCCCAGCCACGACTCGCTGGGGGAGGCCCAACAGCTCCATGGCTGGACCCAGGAGGACATGCGCATCCTGGTGGGGCCCATGGCGGCCAAGGGGGCGGAGCCGGTCGGCTCCATGGGCTCTGATACCCCCCCGGCCGTGCTGTCGTCGAGGGCACGGTTGGTGTTCGACTATTTCAGCCAGCTTTTCGCGCAGGTGACCAACCCGCCGCTGGATGCCATCCGGGAGGAGCTGGTCACCTCCCTGCGAGCCACTCTCGGTCCCGAGGGCAACCTGTTGGACGCCACTCCTGCCTCGTGTCGACAGGTGGTGCTGGAGAGCCCGATACTGGACAACGACCAACTGGCCCGGCTGGTCCACGTCAACGACGACGGCGACCATCCTGGCCTGGCGGCCGTCACCGTCACCGGTTGCTATCCGGTCGACGGCGGGGGAGAGGCACTGCGGGCCGAGATCGAGCGGGTGCGGGCCGAGGTGAGTGGGGCCATTGGCGCTGGCGCGTCCACCGTCGTCCTCTCGGACCGGTGCCGGTGCGGCGTCAATGGCGGGGCCGCGGCTGGCAACGGTTCCCGCCCGGCCGGGGTCACCGGCCCATGCGCCCCCATTCCCTCCCTGCTGCTGACGGCCGCCGTTCACCACCACCTGGTCCGAGAGCGCACCCGGACTCAGGTCGGCCTGGTGGTCGAGGCGGGCGACGCCCGGGAAGTCCACCACGTCTGTCTGCTGCTGGGCTACGGAGCCAGCGCGGTCAATCCCTGGCTGGCCTTCGAGACGGTGGCCGACCTGGTTGGCTCGGGGGCCGTCGAGGGCCCCGTCGACGAGGCCCTGCACCGCTACGTCAAGGCCCTGGGCAAAGGCGTGCTCAAGGTCATGTCCAAGCTCGGCATCTCCACCGTTGCGTCCTACACCGGGGCCCAGGTGTTCGAAGCCCTGGGCCTTTCCCAGGAGGTGGTGGACGAGTACTTCTGCGGCACCATGAGCAAGCTCGGGGGCGCCGGCCTGGACGAGTTGGCGGCCGAGGTGGCCGTCCGTCACGCCCGGGCCTACCCCCGCGACGGGCGCATACCGGTCCGGTCGGACCTGGACTGCGGAGGCGAGTACCAGTGGCGCCGGGACGGCGAAATCCACCTCTTCAACCCCCGCACGGTCTTCAAGCTCCAGCACGCCACCCGGTCCAAGCGCTATGACATCTTCAAGGAGTACACCAGGGCGGTCGACGACCAGGCCAGCGCCCAGGCCACCCTGCGGGGCCTGTTCCGGCTGCGCACGGGCGACGATCCAGGAGCACGCCCCCCGGTGCCCATCGAAGAGGTCGAGCCGGTCTCGTCCATCGTGACCCGCTTCGCCACCGGGGCCATGTCCTACGGCTCCATCTCGGCCGAGGCCCACGAGAACCTGGCCATTGCCATGAACCGCCTGGGTGGCCGCTCCAACACCGGCGAGGGCGGAGAGGACGCCTCGCGCTACGTGCCAGACGCCAACGGGGACTCCCGGCGCAGCGCGGTGAAGCAGGTGGCGTCGGGGCGCTTTGGTGTCACCTCTGAGTACCTGGTCAACGCGGACGACCTGCAGATCAAGATGGCCCAGGGAGCCAAGCCGGGGGAGGGCGGGCAGCTTCCCGGCCACAAGGTTTACCCCTGGATCGCCCGCACCCGTTTCTCCACACCGGGCGTGGGCCTAATCTCGCCGCCTCCCCACCACGACATCTACTCCATCGAGGACCTGGCCCAGCTCATCCACGACCTCAAGAACGCCAACCCCCTGGCCCGGGTCCACGTGAAGCTGGTGGCCGAGGTGGGGGTGGGCACCGTGGCCGCCGGGGTGTCCAAGGCCCACGCCGACGTGGTCCTCATCTCCGGCAACGACGGTGGCACCGGCGCCGCCCCGCTCACCTCGCTCAAGCACGCCGGCGCCCCCTGGGAGCTGGGCCTGGCCGAGACCCAGCAGACCCTGCTCCTCAACAACCTGCGCGACCGCATCGTCGTCCAGGTGGACGGCCAGCTCAAGACGGGCCGAGACGTGGTGGTGGCTGCCCTGCTGGGCGCCGAGGAGTACGGCTTCGCCAGCGCACCCCTGGTGGTCTCCGGCTGCATCATGATGCGGGTCTGCCATCTCGACACCTGCCCGGTGGGGGTGGCCACCCAGAACCCGGAGCTACGAAAGCGCTTCAACGGCAAGCCGGAATTCGTGGAGACGTTCTTCGAGTACCTGGCCGAGGAGGTGCGCGAGCTCCTGGCGGCGCTGGGGTTTCGCAGCCTGGAGGAAGCCATCGGCCAGGCCGAGGCGTTGGACATGGCCCCGGCCCTGGACCACTGGAAGGCGTCGGGTCTGGACCTGTCGCCCATCCTGGTCGTGCCCGAGATGGTGGCTGACGGGCGCCCCCGCCGCTGCGTCCAGAGCCAGGACCACGGCCTGGACCGGGCCCTTGACACCATGCTCATCGAAAAATGCCGTCTCTCGCTGGAATCCGGCAGCCCGCTCGCACTCGACCTGCCCATCAACAACACCAATCGCACGGTAGGCACCATGCTCGGCTCGGAACTGACCCGGCGATGGGGGGCGGCCGGGCTGCCCGACGACACCATCGCCCTGTCCTTCAGTGGGTCGGCCGGCCAGAGCTTCGGCGCCTTCTTGCCTCGGGGGATCACCTTGCGGCTGTTCGGGGACGCCAACGACTATGTGGGCAAGGGGCTGTCGGGGGGCCGACTGGTGCTGCGCCCACCGCTGGAAGCGGTGAACCTGGTGGCCGAGGACAACATCATCGCCGGCAACGTCATCCTCTACGGGGCCACCGCCGGCGAGGTGTTCATCCGGGGCCAGGTGGGGGAGCGCTTCTGCGTGCGCAATTCCGGGGCCACTGCGGTGGTCGAGGGGGTGGGTGACCACGCCTGTGAATACATGACCGGCGGCCGGGCGGTCATCCTGGGCCCCACCGGGCGCAACGTGGGGGCCGGCATGTCGGGCGGGATGGCCTACGTGTGGGACCCCGAGGGGACCCTGGCCGACCGGGTCAACCCCGAGATGGTCGACCTGGAGGCTCTCGACGCCGAGGATCGGGAGTGGCTGCACCAGGTGGTGCGACGCCACCTGGCCGAGACCGGCTCGGCCCGAGCCGAGGCCCTGGTGGGGAGTTGGTGGTTCGAGGTCAAGCGGTTCGTGAAGGTGATGCCCAAGGACTATCGCAAGGTGCTGGAGGCGACCCGGGCGGCCGAGGAGAAGGGCGAGTCGGTCGACGAGGCGATAATGGCGGCCGCTCGTGGGTGAGCTGGGCGGCTTCCTGCGCCACGGTCGGGAGGGGCCGGCTCGCCGGCCGGTGGCCCTGCGAGTGCGGGACTGGCGGGAGGTGTACGAGCCCTTTCCTCCCGAGCGACTCCAGGTCCAGGCGGCGCGCTGCATGGACTGCGGGATCCCCTTCTGCCACGAGGGTTGCCCGTTGGGCAACCTCATCCCCGACTGGAACGACCTGGTGTACCGGGACGACTGGGCGGCGGCCATGGACCGCCTTCACGCCACCAACAATTTCCCGGAGATGACCGGCCGGCTGTGCCCAGCCCCGTGCGAGGAGTCCTGCGTGCTGGGCATCAACGCCAAGCCGGTGACCATCAAGCAGGTGGAGCTTGGGATAGTCGAGCGAGCCTTTGCCGAGGGGTGGGTGAAGCCGCGACCGGCGGCGGTGTCAACTTGTCGGCGGGTGGCCGTGGTCGGCTCCGGACCGGCCGGGCTGGCGGCCGCCCAGCAGCTGGCCCGAGCCGGGCACTCGGTGGTGGTCTACGAACGGGGAGAGCAGGCGGGGGGACTGCTGCGCTACGGCATCCCCGAGTTCAAGATGGAAAAGGCGGTACTGGACCGCCGTCTGGAGCAGCTGGCGGCCGAGGGAGTCGAATTTCGGTGCCGCACGGTGGTGGGTGCTCCGCCGGGGTGGTCCGGCGCGGCCTCGGCGGCCAGCTCCGGCGGCTCCGGCGTCGCGTCGGCGGGCGGCTCCGGCGGCTCCGGCGTCGCGTCGGCGGGCGGCTCCGGCAACTCTGGTCCGACCGGCCCGGCTGGCGACTCCGGCAACTCTGGTCCGAAAAGTGGTGCCTATAGCAACCACTATTCGGACCAGAGTTCCGACGGCAAGCGGATTGCGGGGCCCGGCGCCCCCTGGACGGCCGAGCCGCTGGCCACCCCGACCGGCGTTTCGGTGGTCAGCGCCGCATCACTGGGTTCTGACTACGACGCGGTAGTGCTGGCTGGGGGGGCGACCCTGCCCAGGGATCTCGATATACCCGGCCGCCATCTGGCCGGTATCCACACCGCCATGGCCTACCTCAAGCCGGCCAACCTGGTCCAGGAGGGCGCGTTGGCGGCTACCCCGATCTCGGCCGAGGGAAAGCACGTGGTAATCGTGGGTGGGGGCGATACCGGTGCCGACTGCCTGGGCACCGTTCATCGCCAGGGGGCGGTGTCAGTCCACCAGCTGGAGATCATGCCGGAGCCCCCTGGCGAGCGCCCAGGGTCCAACCCCTGGCCAACGTGGCCGACCATCCTCAGGAGCTCGGCGGCCCACGAGGAAGGGGGGGAGCGGCTGTTCTCGGTGAGTGCCACCCAGTACCTGGACGACGGCCAGGGTGGCGTGGCCGGCCTGGATCTCCATCAGGTGGAGCTGGTGATGGAGGGTGGCCGGCCCAACTTTGTGCCGGTGCCGGGCAGTGAGAGCGTGCTGGAGTGCGAGCTGGTACTGCTGGCCATGGGCTTCCTCGGCCCCGAGCGGACCGGCCTGGTGGAGGAGCTGGGCCTGGACCTCGATGCCCGGGGCAACGTAGCGCGTGACGCCAATTGGGCGACCAACCTGGACGGCGTCTTCGTCTGCGGGGACATGGGCCGGGGCCAGAGTCTGGTGGTGTGGGCCATAGCCGAGGGCCGGGCGGCCGCCGCCTCGGTCGACCGCTGGCTGATGGGTGACACCTCCCTACCCGCCCCAGTGCAGCCCACTCAGATGGCCCTGCGGTAGGGCTGCAGGGCGGACTGGCTATCCGGCTGCCACGTCGGCATAGGCGTTGAGGAGACCCTGCCAGCCGCTGGGCGACTCGAAGCCCATCCGCATCTGTGCCTCCGCTTCGCCGAAACGATCCAGGTCGCGGTGCTCCAGCTCGACCCGGGTCCGCTCTGATCCCTCGGGGGTGAAACGAACCTCGACCTGGGTGACCAGGTCAGGATTGAACTGCATGTCCGTGTCGATCTGCCAAGCCAGCACCAGGCTATGGGGTGGGTCCCACTCCAGGACCCGGCCCCAGTCGCACTCGCTCCCGTCGACGTCGAGCTCGTACCAACGGCCGCCTGGACGACCTTCGAGCACGGCCCGTTGCAGGTGGGCTGTCCCGATCTTGTGGTCCCGGAGCCACCAGCGGTCGATCCCCTCGGTGAAGATCCCGAACGCTCTGTCCACTGGGACCCCTACCATTACGCGCTTCCTGATTGCCCGGTCGGCCATAATCGGACAGTCTGCCAACCTCCGCTCGGGTTAGCCTCGTCGGGAGTCAAACATGTGCCGGACTCAGCACGGGAGGAACATGGGCAGCGTCGACACCGTCAACGGGCCGATCGACACTGCCGATCTCGGTCGCACGCTCATGCACGAGCACGTCTTCGTACTGAGCACCGAGATCCAGGACAACTATCCCCAGCGATGGGGGACTGAGGAGTCAAGGATCGACGACGCGGTGCGCCAGCTCGACGAGCTCAAGGAATCCGGCATCGACACCATCGTCGACCTGAGCGTCCTGGGGCACGGCCGCTGCGTCCCTCGAGTGGCGGCAGTGGCCGCCCGGACCAGTGTCAACATCATCGTCGCCACTGGTCTGTACACCTTTTGCGACCTGCCCATGTACCTCGCCTATCGGGGACCAGGGACCATGCTGGGCGGCCCCGAGCCCATGGTCAAGATGTTCGTGCGGGATATCGAGTCGGGGGTGGCCGACACCGGGGTTCGAGCGAGCATCCTCAAGTGCGCCACCGACGAGCCGGGGCTCACCCCAGGCGTGGAGCGGGTCCTGCGGGCGGTGGCCCAGGCTCATCGGCGCACCGGGGTGCCCATCTCCACCCACACCCACGCGGCCACTCGACGGGGGCTGGACCAGCAGCGGATCTTTGCCGACGAGGGTGTGGACCTGACCAGGGTGGTCATCGGCCACTGCGGCGACACCACCGATCTCGCCTACCTGGAGCAGCTCATGGCCAGTGGCTCGTTCCTCGGGATGGACCGCTTTGGGGTGGATTTCATCTTGTCGTTGGAGGACCGGGTGGCGACGGTGGCTCGGCTGTGCCAGCGGGGCCACGCCGATCAGCTGGTCCTCTCCCACGATGCCGCCTGCCACATCGACTGGCTCGGCTTCGACGAGCCGGTGGGCTCTCCCACCCGGTTCACCCAAATGACCGACCAGGTGGTCGCGGACCTGTACGAGGCGGGGGTCACCGAGGGCCAGGTCCGTCAGATGCTCATCGACAACCCCCGCCGCATATTCGAGCACCAGGGTGCCTACTGAGGCGAGCTGTGGAGCTGCTGATCGTCCGCAACCCGGATCCGGAGTCCAGCCTCGGCTACCTGCTGCGCCTACCGCTGGGAGAGGGGATGTTGTTCCGCACCTCCGATACCTGGCCCCGTACGAAGGCCCTCTACTGCTATCCCGTTCCCCTGACCGAGTGGCCATCCGATCCCGAGGTGGTGGAGCAGGTGGGATTGCGGTCGTGCACACGGCGGGGCGCGGCGGTGGACCTGATACTGGACCGGGCCAGGGAGAACCGTTCCCAGCTGGTGTTCACCATGGCCAGGGGCCGGGAGGCCGTTTTTTGGCAGTCTCCCCGGATCCGCAAGCAGGCCCGGCCCAACGTACGCCTCCCGACCGCCAAAGCGTCAGGAACCCAAGAGCTGGAGATCATCGTCGACTCTCATGAGCAGTATGCCTACCGTTTCGCCAACAAGCCGGTGCGCACCGTCCCCCGGGCTCTTCCCTGCGGGGACTACGGCATGGTCCTGGACGGCCGGCTGGTGGCCAGCGTCGAACGCAAGTCCCTGGTCGATCTGGTCGCCAGCCTGACCAGTGGCAGGCTGCGCTACGCCCTGGGAGAGCTGGCCTCCCTGCCCCGGGCCGCGGTGGTGGTGGAGGATCGGTACTCCCAGCTGTTCAAGCTGACCAAGCCTCGCCCTGCCCTGGTGGCCGACGGGTTGGCTGAGTGTCAGGTGCGCTGGCCGGCAGTGACCATTGTCTTTTGCGAGACCCGGCCCCTGGCCGAGGAGTGGACCTACCGCTACCTGGCTGCCGCCCATGTGTGGGCCACCGCCGAGGCCGGGGCTCTTGATCGGGTCAGCGCTGGAACAGGCGAGCTGGACGAGGCGCCTGAGGCTCCAGAACCGTCCAGCGCTGAGCTCAGGGCGTGGGCCCGGGCCAACGGAGTCGCAGTTAGTGACCGAGGCCGGCCGAGGCGCCAGGTGTGGGATGCCTGGCGAGCCAGCCAGGGGTGCTGGGGCCGGGGCACTGGCTGACCAGCTCGGCACCTTCCTGGACGGTCGAACGCTGAACCCGGCTCCAAGCAGATGCCGATCGAGTCCACACTCAGGTAGCGACCTCCCAGCACGGACACGGCGATGCTGGGACGTAACCACGCCGCGGTGCGCGACGCGGTCATGGCCGTGCTTGCACCCGACAGCCCGAACGCTATGTTGCCCAACGCGTGGCCGCCGAAATCCAGCCATGCCCGACGCCGCTCAGGTCGCGGGCGACTTCCCGGGTCTTATCGAGCAGAGGTCGTCTCGCTGGGGACGACCGGATGGCAGGAGAGCCGCCTCCAGGGCCTCGGTGATGAAGGTGCCGTATCGTTCGAGAGGCCAGCCGCGGACAACCACGAGCAGCTGGTAGATCTCGGGAGAGCTGTAGACCCACATGATCTCCCCGGCGCGCTCGACGGTGATGTCGTCACGGAGATGCCCGGCCCGAGCCAGGTTGCAGGCGTTGCGGGTCATGCGTTCGAGTCGCTGTGCATCCAGATGGGCATGCAGGTTCGCCATCTCGGAGTCCGCGGCGGCGGCGTCGCGAAGCAGCAGCAGCAGGGGCGCCACGCGTGGGGCGACCTCGGTGCTGAGCCGGCCGAAGCCGGCAAGGATGACCCGAGGGTCGCCTCCGCTGGCCTGCAGTGCGTCCGAGCGGGCCTCGGCATGGATAGGGCCACCGCCGGCCAACGCGCCTTCGCACATGGCGCGTACCAGCCCGGGTTTGCCTCCGAACGTCTTGTAGATGGTGTCGACCGACACCCCGACTTCCTCAGCGATCGAACTGATCGTGGTCGGCGCCAGCCCGTCGGTGAGGAACCGGGAGCGAGCCACGTCGAGGATCGCTTCTCTCGTCTGGCGAGCCTGCTGCTGGCGGCGCGTCGAGTCGTAGGGACGCCGCTTCTTGACGGGAAGGGAATTTGGGTCCATAGTGCTAGATCAAAGCTAGCCTACCGGAATAAACCCTGGAAGGGAAGGACCTGTGCCCTCAGCCCGTAGCCACGACGACACCAGCAGCAGCCCACGATGACGACCGCCCATGAGGTTGGTCCGGCCGCGCTGGTGGACCGCCTGTGCCAGGCCACGAACGATCACGATCTGGAGGCGCTCGTCGACTGCTTTGCCGCCGACTACCGCAACGAGACCCCCGTGCATCCGGAGCGAGGGTTCACCGGTCGAGACCAGGTCCGCAAGAACTGGACCCAGATCTTCGCGGCCATCCCCGATGTGACCACCGACGTACTCGCTTGCGCAGTGGATGGCGACATCGTCTGGAGTGAATGGGAGCATCGGGGGACGCGCCGTGACGGCAGCCGCCACGTGATGCGAGGCGTGATCATCTTCGGCGTCTTCGAAGGTCGGGCGGCGTGGGCCCGCTTCTACCTCGAACCGGTGGAACAGGGTGTCGGCGGGGTCGACGAGGCTGTGCACCGCCAGGTCGGTCGGGACGGCACGTCGTGATCCTCGTCGCCGGCGGCACCGGCCGGCTCGGCGCACTCGTGGTCAACCGGCTACGGGCGCGAGGACTCGACGTGCGAGTTCTGACCCGCGACCCGCGGCGGGCCGCGCACCTGGCAGAAGGCACCGTGGTCGTGACCGGCGATGTCCGCGATCCGCGGACCCTGGCGCCCGTGTTCGCGGGGGTCGACACGGCCGTCTCCGCCGTTCACGGTTTCGCCGGACCCGGGGGCGTCTCACCCGCCTCGGTCGACCGCGACGGCAACGCCAACCTCACCGAAGCCGCCAAGGCGGCCGGTGCCGAGCTGGTGCTGATGTCCGTAGTGGGGGCCGGGGCCGACAGCCCCATGGACCTGTTCCGCATGAAGCACGCGGCCGAGCAACACGCCCTCGCCAGTGGCGTCCCCACGACAATCGTGCGCGCCACCGCCTTCGCCGAACTGTGGATTGAACTGCTGCGCCACACAGCCGGCCGCTCGGGCCGTCCGCTCGTGTTCGGCCGCGGCGACAACCCCATCAACTTCGTCTCCGTCTGCCCTCGCCATGGACCGCATGGATCTCACCTTCGACACTGAAGACATCTACCGCTCATACCCGGATCTTCCTCGCAAGTCTGTAGCCCAGTTGCTCACCGCCGGCCACACGTCGAGCAGCTAGTGCCGCGAGTCGCTGGCTCCACGCGTGTAGTTTCACTCCTGTCATCTACAGGGAGACTCAAGATCACGCTGGACGAGCCCACCCGGGCTGAGCGCTCACCTGCTGGCGCCTCAGCTCGACCAGCCTCACCCACAAAGTGACTGGGGTGGTCGATCCCCATTAGCACTCCGGACCTGCATCAACAGCCCGTTCGCCCGTAAGCGCGCAGCCCCAGAGGCCACCGGACACCCCCGACTCAACCGCCAAACAACCATTTCTGCGCCCCTGCTACAGGAACCCCAACCGTGACGGAGGGGCGACCGGCCGCTCATGTACGTCTACGAACGCGAGCTCTGACGTCAGCTGAAGGTTTGGCTGACCACCGGCCTGCTCGGAGTCACAAGGAGATGGAGGGCCCGGGTTCGAGCACTGTTCCGCCGTAGCCACGGCGGAACAGGTGCTCAGGCGCCCCCTGGCGCCAGCAGGCCCATGGCCTGGCTGGCTCGGGACACGGTGGCGGCAGCCACCTCTCGGGCCTTGGCCGCCCCCTTCTCCAGCACCGTGCTCACCGCCTTCGGGTCACTGGCCAGCTCGGCGTAGCGGTCCCGGACCGGGCGGAGCATCTCGACCACGGCCTCGCCGGTGGCCGCCTTGAGCAAGGCGTAGCTGGCCTGCCCGGCCGCTGCCTCCTCCCGCGAGAGTCCGGTGGCCACGGCCAGCAGCTCCACCAGGTTGGACACGCCCGGCTTGGCGGCGCGGTCGTAGCGAACCTCTGTGTCTGCATCGGTGACCGCCCGGCGCACCTTGCGCTCGATGGTGGCCGGGTCGTCGAGGACCCGGATGGTGCCGAGCGGCGAGGAGGTCGACTTGGACATCTTGCGGGTGGGCTCGGCCAGGTCCATGACCCGGGCCCCCACCGGGGGGATGGTGGGCTCGGGCACCACGAAGGTGGTGCCGTAGCGGCCGTTGAAACGAATGGCCAGATCCCTGGCCAGCTCCAGGTGTTGGCGCTGGTCCTCTCCCACCGGGACCTGGTCGGCGTCGTAGAGCAGGATGTCGGCCGCCATGAGCACGGGGTAGGTGAACAGGCCCGCCGGGACGGACTCCCTACCGGCCACCTTGTCCTTGAACTGGGTCATACGTCCCAGCTCGCCCATGGTGGCCATGCATTCCAGCAACCAGCAGAGCTGGGTGTGCTCGGGAACGTGGCTCTGTACGAAGAGGGTGCAGGCATTCGGGTCGAGCCCAACTGCCAGGAGGAGGGTGGCCACTTCCAAGGTGTGACGGCGCAGTCGCGTGGGTTCCTCGCCGGCCGTGAGGGCGTGCAGATCGACCACGCAGTAGTAGGCGTCGTGGGTGCGCTGCATCTCCACCCAGCCCCGAAAGGCCCCCAGGTACCCGCCTATGTGCAGCTCGCCGGTGGGCTGAGTGCCGGAGAAGACCCGCTTGGTCATGGCCAGCCAGCGTACCTGGCCATCCAGTTCCCACTCATGGACAGGCTCCGCCGGTAGGATTGGGGCAATGCCCTACGAGGTCAGCACCCCGGTGTTCGAGGGGCCCTTCGACCTGCTGCTCCACTTGGTGACGGTCGACCAGGTGGACCTCTACGAGGTGTCCATGAGCCGTATCGTCGACGCCTATCTGGCCGAGATGGCTCGCATGGAGGATCAGCTGGACCTGGAGGTGGCCACCGAGTTCGTCCTCATCGCCGCCATCTTGATCGAGCTCAAATGCCGCCGGCTGCTGCCCGGGCCCGCCGATGTGGACGACGACGAGGAGGTGGCCCTGTGGGAGGAGCGAGACCTGCTGCTGGGCCGTCTGCTCGAGTGCAAGACGTTCAAGGACGCAGGTGCGATCCTGGGTCGCCTGGCCGAGGCGGCGGCCGCCTCGCCGCCCCGGGCAGCTGGCTTGGAGGATCGGTTTGCCAAGCTGGCTCCCGACCTCTTGGCTCACATCACTGCGGACCGCCTGGGCCGCGCCATGACCAGGTTGGGTGTCCCGCCATCCCAGCCCCGTGTGGACCTCTCCCACCTGGCACCCATCTCGCTCAGCGTGGCCGACACGGTGGTGCGACTGAGCCAGATCCTGCCGGCCCGGGGACGAGTCCCCTTCCGGAAGCTGACCGGCGGCCTGGATGGGGGCCTCGAAGTGATCGTGTACTTCCTGGCCATACTCGAGCTCTACAAGGACGGGTTGGTCGAGCTGGAGCAGGCCGAACGCTTCGGCGCCCTGCTGGTGACCTGGGCCGGCGGGGACGGGTGGGCTGCGGGCTCAACCCTGGTGGCCGCTGGGTTGCCACGGGAGGACTAGTCGGTGTCCCCCAGCGAGCAGCCCAGTGCCGTCGAGGCCGACCAGGCCAGGGCCATCGAGGCGGTGCTCATGGTGGCGCCCGAGCCCGTTCCCCCCGGACTGCTGGCCGAGCTGCTGGAGACGGCGGTGGAGCAGGTCGAGGCAGTCTGCGACCGGCTGGCCGAGTCCTACCGGTACGAGCGGCGAGGCTTCGTGCTGGCCCGGGTGGCCGGCGGCTACCGTTTCCAGAGCCACCCCGACCTGGCTGGCTTCGTGGAGCGCTTCGTGATGGAGGGCCAGTCGGCCAGGCTGTCGGCGGCCGCCCTGGAGACCCTGGCCATCGTGGCCTACAAGCAGCCAGTGTCCCGCGCCCAGATGTCGGCCATCCGGGGAGTCAACGTGGACAGCGTGGTGCGCATGCTGACCCAGCGGGGCTACGTGGAGGAGGTGGCCAGAGATCCTGGTCCGGGACAGGCCGTGCTCTACGGCACCACCGGCCTCCTCTTGGAGCGCCTGGGCCTGGACAGCGTCGACCACCTTCCCCCGCTCGGCGACCTGGTCCCGGGCCCGGAGACGGTGGAGGCGCTGGAGGCCGGGCTGCGGGGCGCTTGACCGAGCCCCGCTTGCCCGAGCCCCCCGAGGTCTCCGAGCCCGGAGGCGAGCGCCTCCAGAAGGTTCTGGCCCGCACCGGGTTCGGCAGCCGAAGGGTGGCCGAGGAGCTCATCGCCGACGGTCGGGTCACGGTCAACGGGGAGGTGGCCAGGCTGGGCCGGCGGGTAATGGTGGAGCAGGACCAGGTGGAGGTGGACGGGGCGGCGGTGGGCGTGCGGGCCGGGCTGGTCTATTACCT
>JAABUJ010001353.1_pt1 | contig 36909 bp, 33 predicted proteins | sample 5559131 | NCBI WGS metagenome assembly JAABUJ01 (sample SAMN10711875, study PRJNA513366) | rock metagenome | isolation source: Antarctica rocks | place: Antarctica: Victoria Land, Mt New Zealand nord | collected 2016-01-07 | reverse complement strand
GAGTGGGTGCCGTAGGGGAAAACGTCGGGGTAGTGAGGGGAGAGACAGCGGGCATCGAGGTATCCTTGGAGGGGGCATAAAGTCTGCACCCTCATTATACCACTATCTACAACTGTAGTACTAAGGCCGTCAGCTATCAGCTATCAGCTATCAGCTATCAGCTATCAGCTCAAAGCGAGAAAAAACGCGCCGGGTTGTGCCGCAGCATCGCCGTGGCCGCGTCTCGGGGCAGCCCTTCAGCGATGAGCCAGGGCACGAACCGCCACAGGATATAGGTCAGGCCGGGGCCGCCACCATTCGATGTCCAGGCCGACACGCGCGCCAGATCGCCCGACAGCATGACGCGGTCGCCATATCCGTCAGCGACCAGCCGGATGAGCAACGCGATACGTTCGCGGTCAGGCGCGTATTTCTCCTTGCTGATCTGGTCGTAGATGATGTAAGCGCCCGTGTCAAGCAGCGCGCGGTGATAGGCATAGTCGAGCTTGCGGTCGACGTGGCCCACGGCCACCCGCGCGAGATCGACCCCTTCCGCGCGGAAGATCTCTAGCTGGTCCAGCCCCATCGTGCCGGCCTGCGTGTGCGTCGAGATGGGCGCGCCCGTCGCTTGGTGGGCGCGCGCGGCCGCCCTCAACACCTTCTCTTCACCCGCGGTGATCGTGTTCAGGCTGGTCGCCGCCTTGATGACCCCGGCGCGCACGCCCGTCTCCCCGACGCCGATCCGCACCTCCCTGGTGAATCGCTGCGCTAACTCGTCGACCGTCGCCGTCGCCGTGAGGGGGTGCGAGAAAGCATCCTTGTGCAAACCTGTGGTCATAACGATGTGCATCCCTGTCCGAAGCGCCAGGTCGCGCAGCCCCATGGGGCTTCTGCTATAGTCTGGGGGCGACATCTCTACGATGCTGCTGCCCCCGGCCTGCTTAAAGAGCGTGAGTTCTTGTTCAGCCCCATCAACAGACAGTAGAGCGAAATCCTTGTCCTCCTTCTCGGGGCTCCACTCGGGCGGCGCTCCCAGGAGATGCTCGTGCGCATACGTCATCCCCATCTCAGACGGATCGATTGGCCCCAGAACGGTTAGTACAGTGGGCATTTACCTACCTTCCCTCATGGTGGTCGCCTCCGCGACACGGACCCTGCTTCAGTTCCCGCCGTCGATTTGACGCGTCGATCGCGGCCAGATGCCACCGCGCTATGTGCCTACCAGTCGTGCACTGAGCCATCGGCGCGGCGGACCGTGGGCAGATACGCCCGCGCATACGGGTAGCGGGCTGCCGCATCCTCGTCGACCTTCACGCCAAGGCCTGGCGCATCGGCGACGTTTAGGTAACCACCGGCGAACGATGGGCCACCGGCGAAGACCTCGCGCAGTTCCGGCCACGGCGCGACCCACTCCTGCACGCCAAAGTTCGGAATGGCCAGGTCGAGATGCACGTTCGCGGCGTGCGCGAGCGGACTGATGTCGCCCGGCCCGTGCCAGGCCGTCTTGACGCCGTAGCACTCGGCAATGGCCGCGATCTTGCGCGCCTCGGTGATACCACCGATGTGCGCCAGGTCACAGCGCATGTAGTCGATCAACTGCTCGGTGATCAATGGCAGACACTCCCATTTACTGTGGAACAGCTCGCCCATGCCCAGCGGCGTCACCGTGTGCCCCCGGATGACACGGAAGCTCTCTTTATGCTCGGGACGTAGCGGGTCCTCCAGGAATAAGAGGTGGTACGGCTCGAGTTCGCGCGCCAAGCGCGCCGCCTCGATCGGCGTCAGACGCTCATGCACGTCGTGAAACAGTTCGACCTCTTCGCCCAACTCGCGGCGCAGATGGGCGAAGAGGCGCGGGATCGTGCGCAGGTAGGGACCAGACTCCCACACCTCCTCCTCAGGCAGGCCGCCTTTGGGCAGTCCGGTCATCTCGGCGTAGCGCGCCGCCGCGCCATACGTCGCTGGTAGACCTGGGATGGCAACCTGCGCGCGCACAACCGTGTAGCCCCGCTCCATATAGGCACGCGCCTGCGCGACGACGTCGTCGAAGGAGGTTCCACCCGCATGCGCGTAGACGCGTGCCCCGTCCCGGCAGCGCCCACCGAGGAGCGAGTAAAGCGGCAGCCCGGCGCGCTTGCCCTTGATATCCCACAGCGCCATGTCGACTCCGGCAAGCGCCGTCATGAGGACGGGGCCGCCGCGCCAGTACGCTCCGCGATAGAGGTATTGCCAGGTATCCTCGACGCGATCGGGATCTCGACCAACGAGCAGCGGCGCGATATGCTCACGCAGCGTCGCGGCCACGGAGAGCTCACGCCCATTGAGCGTGGCATCGCCCCAGCCATAGAGTCCATCATCAGTTTGAATCTTGACGAGCACAAAGTTGCGACCCGGTGAGGTCACGACGACATCTACGTCGAGGATTTTCATAACGCCAACTCCATAGGGGGCTGTTCGGTCGCCGAGCGGTAGATGGCGTCGACCATGGCCACAATGGTCTCGGCCTCGCGTAGCCGTTGTGTGTTGCCCGCTGTATCATGTGTGCGAACGCGACGCAGAGTGTGCCGCAACTCGGCCTCGTAGGCGGCGTCAGGGGCCAGGCTGATGGCGAGGCCCTGCGTGCCGCTACCCTTCCATGTGTGCCAGCCCGGCGCGTGCCCCGCCGCCGAGTCGCGCACGAAGAGGCGATACCACGGCGGCATGACACCGGCGTGCAAGGTTCCGTTGGCCCCGTAGAACTCCAGTCGCCACCCCTCCACCCAGTGCTGGGCGTCCCACCCCGTGGCGTCGACGGTGGCGAGGAGGGAGCCATAGTCCAGCAGGGCCGCCGCACCGTCCTCGTAGCGCAACCCGCCCAAGGGCATCTCGATTGTCTCCCCCAGTCCAGCGAGCGTGTCCCTTTTAAAGCCATGAGCGCGTACGACGGGGCCGGGATCGAGCGTGAGCAGCATCCCCTTGGCCGCGCGTGGGGTGCCGAGCAGATGGATGATGAGGTCGAACATATGGCAACAGTCCGTTAAGAGCATGCCGCATAGGTCGCCGGGCACGCTCTGCCAGGGTTCGCGTGAGCCACCGACCGGGGTGGTGACGTGGAAGCGCGCCAACGTGAGCGGGCCAAGCACTCCACTCTCCAGAATGCGCCGCAACGCGGGGACGACGGGAGAGAAGCGCAGCATGTAGCCCATCTCGAACACAATATCGCGATCGCGCAGGTCGCGCACTAGATCCCGCATCGCGGCGAGGTTGGGCGCGCCGGGCTTCTCAAGCCATACGTCCCGACCGCGCTCAGCGGCCAACCTCACGTAGCGTGGGTTATCGGGGTCCCACCCTTCCACGATCGCCAGGGTGACGTCGGGATGATCCAGCAGATCCTCGGGAGTGACGAAGGGACGGATGCCCAGGCGCTCCTGCAAGGCGGCGGCCAACGCCGGGTCGGGGTCGTATGCTCCGACGATGCGCACGTCGGGCAACGCGGAGAGCATCTGTTGCCGGACAAAGATGTGCGGGTGCGTGCAGCCGACGTAGGCTACGCCGATCTCCTGTGCCATCGTTCCTCCCTCACGGACTTAACAGATCGCGCCAGTCTCCCGCAGGCAGGCGCGTAATGAGACTGTATCGAGCGCCCGGGGCGAGACTCCCGCCGCGACGGACATTGCCGCGGCAGTACCCGCGACCTGGCCCATAGCCATGCAGGTCCCCATTGAGCGTACACTGGCGTGCGCGTCGTGCGTCGCCGAGAGGCAACGCCCTGCGACGAGCACGTCGTCGCCCCCAACGGGGAGCAGGCAACGGTAGGGCACATCGTAGCTCTCGCCTTCGGGTAGGTAAACCCAGCGCGTGTCGCGACCGGCGCCGCGATCCTCGATCGGCGCGCCGCAGCGCGCAATCGCGTCGGGGAAACGGCGTCCCGCCAGCACATCGTCCTCGGTCAACACGTAGTCGCCTTGGATACGCCGCGTCTCCCGTACGCCGATGTGCGGCGCGGTCGAGACCAACACGGCGCGCTCGTACCCCGGCACGCGGGCCTGCAGGAAACGCACGTATGCGGCGACCTGCCGGCGCCCTTCCGCCTCGGCCGCCGAGAGCGCCCAGGGGTCGGTCGCGTCCACGTCGAAGAGCTGGACCAGTAGCGAGAACACGAGTCCCTCCGAGGGCGTGCGATGGACAGAACCGGCCTCGTTGGGGAGATGGAAATCGCCCGATTCGTTCGCCGCGCGCATCAGCGCCACGAAGTCGGCGCGCTTGATGGCCAGGGCGCGCTCCACGTCGACGTTGGCCAGGGTAAAGGTCGTGGTGAGCGATTGCACCGGTCCTTCGCGCGCGGCAAGGGTGTAGGGCAGGCCGGCGAGCGCGACGATATCGGCGTCGCCGCTCGTGTCGACGACGATGCGCGGGCGCACGCGCCAGCGCCCCGCTTTGGTGGCCACGACCACCTCGGCCGGCCGCGCCCCCTCCATCGTGACCTCGTCGACGACGGCGTGCAGCAGAACGCAGACACCGGCCTCGGCTATGAGCGCGTCCCAGACCCGCTTGAGCGCCTCTGGGCTGTAGGTGAGGCCGAGGCCAGCCCCGAATGTGTTCGGCCGCTCGATCAATGCATCCTGCGCGCATAGGCGCTCCACCACGAGGTCGGGTAACCCTCCCACGACCTTCACGGGGCGCTGACCTGGGGTATAGAAAGCATAGAACGTGTCGAGCACGGCCGTGCTGGTACCCCCAAGGAAGCCGTTGCGCTCGATCAGCAGGACACGCGCCCCCCCCCGCGCCGCCGCGACGGCGGCGATACAGCCGGCGCAACCGGCGCCCACTACCACCACGTCAGTTTCCAAGATCTGTGCGTCCTGTGCGACCATCAGCCCTGTCCTTCCATCTTGGCGCTAAACGACGTCTTTCTCGCCGGTGGCGAGCCACATCACGGCCTCCTCGGTGGCCTCGTGGCCCGGCAGTTCGCCGGTCAGGCGTCCCTCGTGCATCACAACCACGCGATCGCTCATGCCGAGGACCTCGCGCAGGTCCGACGAGATCATCAGGATGGCGGTCCCCCGCGTGACGAGGTCGCGCATCAGGTGATAAATCTCGGCCTTGGCCCCCACGTCGATGCCACGGGTGGGCTCGTCGAAGATCAGGACGCGGGGGCGCATGGAGAGCCACTTGGCCAGGACAACCTTTTGCTGATTACCGCCGCTGAGGTTGACCACGGGCCGTTGCAGCGTCGGAGTCCTGATGTCGAGGGCGCGCCTGTTCTCCTCGGCCAGCGCGCGCTCACGGTCGCGCGCCACGAAGCCAAATCGCTGCAGCGCCGGCAGCGCGGCCATGGACATATTCTGCAGGATGGACAAAGGCAGGACCAATCCCTCGCCCTTACGGTCCTCGCTCACGTAGCCGAGACCATGGCGGGCGGCGACGCGCGGCGACGTGATGCGCGTCGGACGCCCGGCCAGGATCACCTCGCCGCTCCGCAGTCGATCGGCCCCGAACACGGCGCGCGCCAGTTCGGTACGGCCCGCGCCAACCAGCCCGAAGAGCCCCACGATCTCACTGGCGTGGACGTCCAGGGAGACATCCTGCACGCCCGTGTCGGTGCGAATGTGCCGTAGCGAGAGCAGAGGTTCGCCGCGATCGGTCGAGAGCGGGGGGAAGGTTTCGTCCATGGCGCGTCCGACCATCATCCCGATGAGTTGCTGCTTGCTCGTCTCCTGCACTGGCAGTGTGCCGACGGTGCGGCCGTCTTTGAGGACCGTGACCGCCGACGCCATAGCGAAGATCTCCTCGAGGCGGTGGGAGATGTAGATGACGGCCACACCTCGCCCCTGCAGCGTCCGGATCATGGCAAAGAGTCGCTCCAGTTCGTGCCCGGTCAGCGACGCCGACGGCTCGTCCATGATGATGACTTCGGCGCGTTGTGAGAGTGCCTTGGCAATCTCCACCATCTGCTGTTGCGCCACGCTTAGACGTCGTACAGGCGTCGTGGGATCCAGACGGACGCCGATACCAGCGAGGATGTCGCGCGCGGAGCGGTACATGGTCCGACCGGCCACGACACCGGGTATGCGGTGCGGTTCGCGCCCCAGGAAGATGTTCTCGGCCACGTCCATATCCGGGACCAGGTTGAACTCCTGGTAGATGATGGCGATTCCGCGCTCCTGCGCGTCGACAGGATTATGAAGGCGGACCTCTTGCCCTTTCCATAAGATCGAGCCCGCGTCGGGTTTGTACGCCCCGGCCAGGATCTTCATGAGGGTGCTCTTGCCCGCGCCGTTCTCACCCACCAAGGCGTGGATCTGTCCAGCGTGCACGGTAAGCGACACGGCGTCGAGCGCACGTACGCCGGGAAATGTCTTGGAGATACCACGCATCTCGATGACAGGCCCTGTGGCCATGTGCTACCCTTCCCTCGTTCGCTGAACGGTGGCAGACGATACGCCTGGGATGGCGTGTCGCCCTCGCGTCGGTTGTCCAGCCGCATGAGACACTATCGCGCTCCCACTTTACACCCACGCCGATTTTACAGTATATTGTAAATCAACGCACGAGGATGTGTAAACAAGGAGGGAGTGGTGGGACCACCCTGCCTGCTCGGCCTGGATCTCGGCACATCGATCACGAAAGCTGCCCTGTTCGACCCCGAGGGGCATACCATGGCAGTGACGTCGCGCCCGTCCACGGTCATCAGCTCGCGCGCTGAATGGAGCGAGGTCGATATGGACGACCTGTGGTCCTCCGTATGCGACGCCCTGAGAGATCTCCGCGCCAGACAGCCCGACGCGGACATCGTGGGCATGGGCGTGTGCGGCCACGTCGCCGGAGTATGGGCGATTGATGCCCAGGGGCGGCCGGTACGACGCGCGATCCTGTGGAACGATGGGCGGGCGGCGTCGATCCTCGCGCGATGGACTGCGGACGGCACGTTAGCGTCCATTTTCGACATCTCGGGCAATGCTATCTTCCCCGGTTACACCGTCGCCGCCCTGGCCTGGCTGCAGGAGCGGGAACCGGACACCCTCGATCGCGCGACAACCATCTTCGCCAGCAAGGATTGGATTCGCTACCGCCTGACGGGGGAGGTCGCGACGGACGAATCGGACCTCTCAATGGTGCCGTGCGACGCGCGGACGCGGACGCTCTCGCGCACAATGCTGGAACGTTGTGGGTTGGGGCGCCACGCCTCCCTCTTCCCGCCTGTCGCGCCGTCGACGGCCGTGGTCGGACATGTGCATGCTGAAGCCGCACGAATGACGGGACTGCCCGTGGGCCTCCCGGTCGTGGCTGGTCTGGCCGACGTGGTAGCCTCGGTCACGGGCGCCGGCGCGGTGACGGCAGGACACGCGTGCAGCATCGTTGGAACCTCATCGCTCAACAACGTGATTATGGATAGCCCGGAGATGGAACCGGTCGGAATTGGCTTCCTATTCCTCAATCCCGAAGGACGCTGGATGCGTTCGCTTGCCAATACGGCGGGGACGCTCAATCTGGACTGGTTCGCGGCTAACTTCGGTGCGGTTGAGGCAGCCGAGGCGGCGCGGCGCGGTGTCGACATCTATCAGGTCATGGCCGCAGAGGCGGCGCGGATACCATTGGGTGCGGATGGCATCATCTATTTACCCTATCTCAACACCACCGGCGTGACGGCCCCGTTCTTCGATCCAGCGGCGCGGGCACAGTTCTTCGGCCTGAGCCGCACACACACGCGTGCCCACCTCGTGCGCGCCGTGTACGAGGGCCTGGCCCTCTCGATGCTGGACTGCTACGACGCGCTCCCGGCCCCGGTATATAGCATCGCCCTGACCGGCGGCGCCAGCCGCAGTCCGTTCTGGCGACAGATGTTTGCCGATTGCACGGGACGACCAGTGACGCTGACGGACGCGGAGGAGACGGGGGCGCGCGGCGCCGCTCTCACGGCCGGTGTGGGCGTCGGGCTGTATCCAGATCTGCCGTCCGCCGTGGCCGTGGCAACCAGGGATATCGTCCGATATGATCCCAATCCGGAGCGACACGCGGCGTATCGGGAGCTCCATGGGCTTTACCGTACGGTGGCAGCCGCCATGGGCGAGAGTTGGCGACGGCAACAAGAAACGTTGGCGCACATGCGTGCGCTGCTGGAACACCCTGGTCACACGCCAGTCGAGCCACACGAATCGCGGCGTCGTGCGACGTGACGCCGTTTCGCGACATAACACCCGCGGGAATCTCCCCGTCGATAGAGGTGAAGGAACCGACATGAACGCGACAGAGCCCAGCATCCGGCCAACCGTCGAGGCGAGTCCCCCCCCTGACGTACAGGCGCATCGCCTGCGCAACGCGTCGCGTGTGCTCGGGGTGTGGCTAGCCGTTTTCCTCCTCCTGGTGATGTCCGCGATACTCTCACCCGCGTCGGTGCAGCCAGGCCACCTGCTTGATGTGCTGCGGCAGGCTGGGGGGCTCGGGATCGTTGCCACCGGACAGACGCTGGTGATTCTCATCGGGGGCCTCGACCTTTCCGTCGGGGCCCAAATTACCATGGTCGACGTCGTCGCCTCCAATATCCTGAACGGCAGCGATCAGATGCTCATTCCGGTCGTCCTGCTCTGCCTGGCCCTGTGCGCCGTTGTCGGCCTCGTCAACGGGCTGATCATCGTGGGACGGCGCGTCCCGCCATTCATCGTTACCCTGGGGATGCTCTCGGTTGTGCAGGGCGCGACGTTTGTTTATACAGGTGGCGCCCCACGCGGGGCGACATCTCCCACACTACGGTTCATCGGGAGCGGCCACGTTGGCCCCATCCCGACCGCCCTCTTCTTCTGGGTCATCGTGGCGGGGGTGGGGTTAATCGTCCTCCACCGCACCGTCTACGGTCGTTACCTCTACGCCATCGGAGGTAATAGCCGCGCGGCGCGTCTCTCGGGTATCAGCGTCGGGCGCATCATCCTGTCTGTCTACATCGTGTCGGCGCTGCTAGCCGGCGTCGCGGGGCTGGTCCTCGCCGGTTACATCGGAACCGGGAGCCTGACCTTGGGCGACAGCTACACGCTCAATTCGGTCGCCGCGGCGGTCGTCGGGGGCACGGCGTTCGAGGGCGGGCGCGGCGGCCTTGGCGGGACCATCGCCGGCGCTCTGCTGCTACAACTGCTATTCAGCCTGCTCGCGGTGTTGAACATGCCGTATAGCGGCCAGCTCATCGCGCAGGGCCTTATCATCGCGGGTGCGGTCGCCCTATATACGAGTCGGAAGGGGGGTGGTGGCGCGGCTGAGTAACACCTGGACAGGGACGCGCGGGGCATAATGCCTATGGCCTCACACGCGCATGCAACAGTAAACGCACAAAAGGAGCGCACTCTCATGGCTCATCAAGATGACATCATCCATAACATGCTCGACGACCGGCCTATCTCGCGACGCGACGCGCTGCGCCGCCTCGGCCTCGTCGGCGGCGGCGTCGCCGCGGGCGGGGCACTGGGGACCCTCTTCGATCGTTCCATCGCCGAGGCAAGCGAACGCGTTGACACCCGTCCGTATAAGAAGAACCCGCCATGGCGTATCGGCTTCAGCAACATCTCAGTGGTCAATACGTGGCGCGTGCAGATGGTCGCGGAACTCAAGTATGAGGCCTCGAAGCACCCCATCAAACAGTTGCTCATCACGGACGCGGGTGGCAACGCGTCCAAGCAAATCTCTGATATCGAGGATCTGCTGGCCAAAAACGTGGACGCGTTGCTAGTCACTCCGACAAGCCCAGACGCGCTGGTCCCGGTCCTTACACAGGCCTACCACGCGGGTGTGGTCATCATCATCTTCAATGCCAAGGTCAACACCACGAATTACACCGCTTTCCTCGCCGCCGACGAAGTAGAGTTCGGCAAAATCGGGGGGGCCTGGCTCAACAAGCAGTTGCACGGGAAGGGCAACATCGTGGCCCTCGACGGTATCGCCGGCAACTCGGTCAGCGCTGATCGATTCAACGGCGCCAAATCGCAGTTTGGCCCTGGCATCAAGATCCTGGCGCACCAACCGGCGGACTGGGCCTACGACAAGGGCAAGGCGGTGATGGAAAACTTGCTCGCTGCGTACCCGCACATCGATGGTATCTACTCGCAGGGCGGCGCGATGTCACAGGGCGCCGTCGAGGCGATCCTTGCCTCCAATCGGCCGCTTGTGCCTATCACGGCTGAGGGGAGCAACGGTTTCCTCAAGATCTGGGCCGCGCGCCACCTGCATAGCATCGGCCCGGACGAGCCCACCTGGCAGAGCGGGCTGGCGTTGCAACTCGCCATCAAGGCGCTGCAAGGCCAGGCGCTGGCCAAGTTTGTCCCGCTGCCCTTGCCTACGATCACGGACGCGACCCTGCATCGGTACGTGCGCCGCGATCTGCCCGATAGCTTCTGGGCGAACACGCACCTGCCGGAGAAAGTCATCGACCAATTGTACAAGAAGTAGCCTGCATGGGCGGGGCCGACCCCACGGTCGGCCCCGCCCATGCGGACACAGCCCGTCGATAAAACAGGAAAGGATGGGGGTATGGCGGTATCGACGCGCGCGCCGGGGCGCAAGGGACCGATCATCCCGAACTGGCTGGCGCGGCAGCAAGGCGTCATCGTCATCTACGCGCTTCTGATCGCGGTCATCGTGGTATCCGCCTCTATCGAGCCGGACTTCCTCGGCCACTTCAACATCAACAATCTCATCCTCCAGGTGGTCGCACTGGGCATCGTGTCCGTCGGCCAGGCCGTCACCCTGCTCATCGGCGGGATTGACCTGTCGGTGGGCTCCGTGATAAGCCTGACGACCGCCCTGGCCTCGACCCTGATGATCCACGACGGCGACGTTCCCCTGGGCATCGCGGCCTGTGTCGGAATGGCCGTGGCGGTCGCCCTGGTCAACACGCTTGGCATCGTGTGGTTACGCGTGGCGCCCTTTATCATGACGCTCGCCACGATGACCATGGTGCAGGGAATCGCTCTGGCCGTGCTGCCCGCACCCGGCCACCCAGTCGCCGCCGGGTTCACCAATTTATCGTATCAACAGGTGGGGCCGTTGCCACTCCCGGCGATTCCGTTGATCGTCACCGTCGTGGGCGCCTTCGTCGTCCTGCGCGTCTCCGGATTCGGCAAGCACGTCTATGCTACGGGGGGGAATGAAGTTGTGGCTCGCCTGTCCGGCATCAGAACCGCGCGGATCAAACTGGCGGTCTATCTGATCTCCAGCCTGTTCGCGTGTCTGGCAGGCCTGACGCTAACCAGCCGCATGGCGTCCGGCGACCCGTTGGTCGGCCAGCCCTATAGCCTCGACTCGGTCACCGCAGCGGTAATTGGTGGCCTCAGTCTGTTCGGTGGCCGCGGCAGCGTCATGGGCGCGTTCGCCGGAGCTGTGGTGCTGACAATCCTGAGCAACGTCCTGAACTTGCAGAACGTTTCGCCATACTATCAGTCCATTCTCAAGGGCGCGATCATCATCATCGCGTTATCGATCAGTTTCGGACGCCGTGGGACGAAGGAGTAGGTGATTATGGCACGAGAGGGTATGCGTCTGTTCGTTCTGGCCCACGGACGCATCGAGAACGACCTGGCGATCAACATCTCCCTGATAAACGCGGGCACGGTGGACGCGCCCCACCGGCCGGCCCAGTGGGTCACGGTCCCGAACCTGACGTGGCTGATCCAGCATCCTGACGCTGGCTGGATCCTGCTCGATACATCATGCCATCCGCGCGCCATGGAGGGATGGTGGCCAGAGGAGAACCGGCGACGTAGTCCGTGGTACGCCGCGCCAGAGGAACACCTGGAGAGTCGCCTCCACCAACTGGGCCTACGGCCGGGTGACATCGACACCGTGATCGTGTCGCACCTGCACCTTGATCACGCGGGCGGGATCAGCCTTTTCGCCGGCACGCGCGCGGGCGCGGGCATCATCGTGCATCGACGCGAACTGGAGACCGCGCTCGCCGGTGTCCACTCCACGCTGGAAGAAACGTGGGGACCCTATCTGCAGCGCGACTTCTGCGACATCGAGGGAATCGCCTACGCTCCGGTGGAGCAGGACCAGGAGTTGGCCGATGGCGTGGAGATGATCATGTTCGAGGGGCACGCGGCAGGCCTGGTGGGACTCATGGTCCACCTGGAGCACAGCGGGACTATTCTGCTCCCGTCCGACACACTGTATATGCGTCGCAGCCTGGGGCCGCCCCCCCAGGCACCGGGTATCATCTACGACCTGGGTGGCTTCTATCGTAGTGCGCGCCGCGTGGAAGCGCTCCAGCGCCGCCATGACGCGACCATCATCTACCCGCACGACTGGGAGCAATACACGACGGAACTCAAGCTGTCGCCCGCTTACTACGAGTAGCCGCATTAATAGGACGGGATGCGCGCCCCATCAATGACCTCGCGCTGGATCTGACCCAGGGTCGCTCCGTCGACATAGTCGCGAAACAGCGCCGCGACGCCGACGGAACCACGGCGGCCGAGCAGCGTCACGGAGCCGAGGCGCGCGGCCAGGTCGCGCGCGGGCTGGTGTGCCAGCGGGCGCAGGCACAGCGATGCCCCCAGGGTCAACGGCCCGCGCGCCGTCTCATTCCAGATAGCCGCGTCGATGACACCGCGCGCGATGGATTGGGGGATGTGCGTGTAATGGACAGGAATCAATAGGGCGTCTGGAAACTCATGCCGCGTCAGCATCTCATGATCATAGGAACTGCGATCGACGCCCACCCGCAATGGTCCATGTCTCGCCGCGTCAGCCGTCATGAGGACGATGAGCGCGCCAGGCTTGTAGTACTGGCAATCAGGAAGGTCCAGGAGGGGAACGAAATCTGCGTTCTCCGCCGATGCGGCCGTGGCCGCGTCGGCGGAGAGCACGATAACGTCACAGCGTCGTTCGAGAAGGGCGCGAATGCGCTGACGTGCTCCCTGCGTGTAGCTCAAGGTAAAGGGGATACCGAGTTCTTCGAAGGTGATTGTCAGCGCGCTGGCGAGACCTTCGTGCTCCGGAGAACTCGGCAGCGGGAGCATGCCGGTCACAGCGGGAAGATGTGCCGCGCGCCAGAGCACCGATGCATTCTTGGCGACGAGGAAGGTGCCCCGCGACGCCTGCGACGAGATCTTAATGGCGCCATTGTAGACAAGCGATGCCAGGGCTTTCTGCACTGTCCCGAATCCCACATCGTGCGCCTGGGCGTACTCCGCCATTCCAGGGATGCGCTCACCAACGCGCAGCATGATCAAGCCACGGGCTACCTCCCGCGCCACCACCGCAGCCTTGCCGAGTAACGCATCATCCATACCCATCAGCGGGACTGCTCAGCGTGCCGCCGCGCGCAAGCCGGAGGGTGCCGGGACATCGTAGCGATCAGCGATCCGTATCAGGTCGCTCACCACCGCGTCGTCGAGGGGGACACCCTGCGCTCGCGCCGCGATCGTCGCACGTTGTTCCTTCTCCCCCGCTACGAGAATCTCCATCGCGTCGTCGGCGCGCGGCGACTCTTTCAGACGCTGGAGCAAGTCGCGGACGCGCTCCTTGAAGGCGGGGGGATCGTCAAAGGCCGCCACATTGATGGCCATGAAAAACTGTCCCAGATTGCTCGGGCTGCCCTCTGTCCACATCGGACTGACGAGCGGACCGTACAGCGCGCCCGGCAGCACCGCCGCGAGGATCTCAATCGCCGTCGCCAGACCGTAGCCCTTGTAGCCAGAGGTGAGGACTCCACCACCCAGGGGCAGGAGGGCGCCGGCCAGGGCGTCCTCGGGGTTCGTCGTTTCCCGGCCCTGGGCGTCCAGCGCCCAGCCCAAGGCCAGTGGGACGTGCCGGCGGGCCGCCACCTCAAGCCGACCGCGCGGCACGACGGAGGTGGCCATATCCAGCACAAAGGGCACAGATCCGGCCGTCGGGACGGCGATGGCGATTGGGTTGGTGCCATAGGTGGGCTGCCGGCCACCGGTCGGCGCGACGACGGGATGTGTGTTGGTGAGCGAGAGGCCGATCATGTCACGCTCCAGGGCCAGCATCGCGTAGTAGCCCGCGATGCCGTAATGGTTGGACTGCCGCACCGTGATGATGCCGGTATCGTGCCGCGCGGCCTTGTCCATGGCGAGCGTCATGGCCTGCACGCCCACCGGGTGTCCCATGCCGTTCCGCGCGTCGAGCACGGCGGTCGTGGCGCTCTCGCGCACGACGACGGGCGCGGCGCGCGGATCGATCGCGCCCGTTTCGATCATCGTCACGTAGTAGGCCAACCGGGCCACGCCGTGTGAGGCGATGCCGCGCACGTCCGAGGCGACGAGCACCCGCGCGGTCACCTCGGCGGCGGCCACACCCAGACCGATCGCGCGCAGGACCGCGTTGGTGAAATCGTATAAGTCACGCTCGGAGACACGCTCGACCGCCGGGTGTTCCGCGCTGCTCATGCTTATCCCCTCTCTTGGTCATCCCTCAGGCGTTGATCTCGCCACAGTCCAAATTTTTTATTAGGCGTCCGGCGCGCGTGCAGACGGAATCCGTTTGGTGTTGGAGGTTACGCTATCAACTGTCTGCTCCCCTCCGCGCTCACTGTTCGTGACACCCTGGAGCCGTACGCCCTGGACGAACCGCGCGTCCAACCAGGGCAGTAGATAGCGTCTTACCGGAGGCTCCGCTACTGTACCGGCTACCACCGTGGTTCATGATGCGACTACTATATCATAATCCTGCGGGCCACGTCACGGGCAACGGGTGCGCCCCACGATAGATGCTGTTGGTAAATGACCAAGGGTTCAAGCGCAGGCGAGAGAGGTGTGTGGTATCACGAAAAAGGACGGCCCACATGAGCGGAGCGCGGCGTGGGCGTGGAGGGATGCGGGAGAGCGCAGACAGAGGAGGAAGCGGAGATGTCACTGCAGTACGATTGGACGACAGCGGTGGTCCCGGAGGAAACGGCGCGGGTGGCGCGGGCAGCGTTCCCTCAGGGCAGCGTGGCGATCTGGATGCGCGACCACTTGGGCGCGTTTGTGCGCGACATCGACCTGGATCGGATATATTGCCTGCGCGGGCGGCCGGTCGAGGCGCCGTGGCGGATGGTGGTGGTCACGGTGTTGCCGTACATCGAGGGACGCGCGGATCGGCCGGCGGCCGACGCGGTGCGCGCACGCATCGACTGGACAGACGCGCTGGGATTGGAGTTGACGGACGCGGGTTTCGACCACTCGATCCTATGTGAGTTGCGGACACGGTTGGTGGAGGACGCGGACGAGGTGGGGGCGGGCTGGGAGGGTGTGCTCCTGAACCGCCTGCTGGGCCGGGCGCAGCAGCAGGGCTGGTTCAAGGCGCGGGGGCGGCAACGCACCGATTCGACCCCTGTGCGCGCGGCGATCCGCACGCTTAATCGCCTGGAAATGGTCGGAGAGACGGTGCGGACGGGGCTCAACAGTCTGGCGGTGGCCGCGCCGGACTGGCTGCGGGCGCACGTCCCCGCGGACGGGCATGACCGCTATGACCGGCGTAGCGAGGAGTACCGCCTGCCCGCGGCCAAGACCGCGCGGGCGGCACGCGCCGCCGCTATCGGCACGGATGGGCTGGCGCTGCTCAGGGCCATCGACGCGCCCACGGCTCCGGCCTGGCTGCGCGCGCTCCCGGCGGTGCGGACGCTGCGCGCGGTGTGGGTGCAGCAATACGATGCGCCCGACGCCACGGGCGCGGTGCGCCGGCGTGCGGAGGCCGCTGCGCCGCCCTCCGCCCTGCTGATCCACGCGCCCCCTGACCCCGATGCGCGCGAGAGCACCACGCGCGACACACACGGGGTGGGCGACAAAGCCCACCTGACCGAGACCTGCGACGAGGACAGGCCCCCCCTGATCACGGATGTGCAGACGACGCCTGGGACGACCGCTGATGTGACGATGCTGCTGCGGGTGCAGGAGAACCTGGCCGGGAGAGACCGCTTGCCGGCGGAGCACATCGTCGACAGCGGCTATGTGGATGCGGCGCAGGTGGTGATCAGTCGGGACACCGACAGCGTCGACGTGGTGGGGCCGGCGCCGGGCGATCAGTCGTGGCAAGCACGCGCGGCCGCGGGCTTCGACGTGGCCCACGTTGCCCTAGATTGGGATGCGGAGCGGGCGACCTGCCCGACGGGGCAGACCAGTGTCACGTGGCAACCGACGCACGACCAGCGCGGCCAGCCCAGTATCACCAGCGCGTTCGCCCGCGCCGCCTGTCGGGCGTGCCCGCAGCGTGCCTCCTGCACCCACTCCGCGGAGGACCCGCGCTGGCTCACGGTCCGCCCGCGTGCCCCGCACGAAGCCCTCCAGGCCGCTCGCACGCGTCAGGCCACGCCCGCCTTCAAGGAACAATACGCGACGCGCGCCGGGATCAAGGGGACCATCTCCTACGCCGTGCATGCCTGCGACCTGCGCCATGCCCGCTATCGCGGCATCATCAAGACGCATCTCCCGCATGTCCTCACGGCCGTCGCGATCAACGTGACCCGCCTGGTCGCCGGGGACGAGGAGACACCGTTCGCCAAGACCAGAACGTCCTCTTTTGCCCGTCTTCCCGGCGCTGCCTGACCATGTTTTTCACCCGCCCCATTTACCAACAGCATCAATCGTGGGGCGCACCCACGGGCAACGGACGGCGCGCATGCCGCTGGCTACAGCCTCGATCCACGGACGTACGCGCAGAGGACATGTGTCGTCGCGTAGTAGTAAAAGGGTCAGGAATTGTCGAGCGCATCGTCCCCTTGCTATAGTGAGTGTCTCCAAAGACCAAGGAGGAGACCATGCGCGGACGAATCTTGCGGGTGGTCGGCGCGGTCAACGAACCGGCCCGCACCACGCGGGAAGGCTGGCTGCGGAGATCGAAAACGCCCGTGGGGCGCGCCAAGCGGGCGCGGACCATCTTGTTGGTGGCGGGTGAATGCGACGCCATGTGGCTGACCGGGTGGGCTTGGCCGAGCGCCATGTCCGTACATGGGCGCGACGGTTCTGGGACCAGGGCGTCGTCGGACTCCACGACAAGCCACGACCAGGCCGCAAGCCCGTTTTTTCCTGAGGTAACGGTACATGCGGTGAACATGGCCTGCGAACGGCCCGACGACCGCGACCGCTCGCTCTGCCAGTAGGACTGTGCGGAACTGGCGCGCCAGATGGTGGTGGAGGGGCTAGTGGACGGCATCTCTGACGAAACGGTGCGTCGTATCTTGGCGCACTACAAGCTCAAGCCCTGGCGCCACCTGATCTGGCTACGTGACTCATCCGGCCGCCTGTATAACATCAAATGAACCACAGTAGTGCGTTCCAGCGTGCAAGGCTTTCGCCGAAGTACTTCATTAGCCGCGCCAATCGTGTCGCCGCACACGACAACCACGCCGCTCATAATTCGGCGCATAGGGATGCAACACGTCGCAGCGCTATGCGGGCACAGTCATGATGAAGCTGCACATAGCACATTGTTACACACCTAAAAAGGAAAAGGCATGTATCCTTGAGAGGGTAAAAGGGCTGCACATAATAATTAGTACAGACCCTACACCGTCCGCCTCACACTAAAACCGACACCAGAAGACACAACCTGCGTTGGTCGCCTGGGGGGTGAGAGACCGCGGGCTAGAGGAGACCATCGGCGGCGTTGTCGTGGAAGAGGGAGCCGGCACGGATGTAGCGGCGGAGGATGGGGAGGCTCTTGTGGCCGGTCTGGGCCATGATGGCGCGCTCGGACTTACCGGCCTCGGCGGCGGAGGTGGCGAAGCCGCTGCGCAGCGAGTGGCCGGCGTAGGTGGCGGGGTCGAGGCCGACCTCAGCGGCGGCGCGCTTGACGATGAGGGCGACGCTCTGGGCGGAGAGGCGGCGCGCGCGCACCGTCTCGCGCCCGGTCTTGGGTTGACGCACGATGGGGCGGAAGAGTGGGCCAGCGGCGATGCGCGCGTGGGTGAGCCAGCGCCGGACAGCGACGACGGGGCAGGCCTCGGGGTCGCGCGCGGGGGGGATGCCGACGGGGCGGCCCGCGCCCTCCTGGTCGGTCTTGGAGCGGCGGATCGTCACCGTCAGGCCGTGGTCGTGGAACGCAAGGTCGGCGACGTCGAGGGCGACGAGCTCGGAGCGGCGGAACGCGCCGGCGAAGCCGAGCAGGAGCAGGGCGCGGTCGCGGTGGCCGGCGAGGGTCGCGGGGCGTCCCCAGGCCATACGCGCGACCTGGGAGGCGCGGGCGGGCTCCTTGCCCCGCGGGGCCGTCCCCTTAGCGCGGCGGATGCCGGCCCAGACGTCCCGCACGGCGGCGTGCGCTGTCGGCGAGGCGTACCCCTTCGTCTTGTGGGCGACGGCGATGGCGGAGAGGCGGCGCTGCAGCGTGGCGACCGTGCGCGTCTTGGCCCGGTCGGTCAGGTAGAGGGCGACGGCCTCGGGCGGCGCGGGGAGCGCGGAGAAGCCCTGCGCGGCGCACCAGGCGGCGAAGTCGGCCCAGTCGGCGCGGTAGGCGCGGCGTGTGTTGGGCGCGCGGGCCTCCCGCGCGTAGTCGCGGGCCTCCTCGGCCACTAAATATAAGGTCGGGGATAGCGCCTCCGCCGGTGGGACGAGGCCCGTAACCATCGACGCCTCGTCCGGCGAGTCGGCATCCTCGGGGAGGGGTGGCCGGTTCGCCTCGACGCCCCCCGATTGTCCGTCGCCCGTCCCCTTATCCATCTATTTCGTCCCCGCCCTCTAGTCCACCTCTCATACGTCTTATTGGGATGGTATCATAAGGGTGCGGCGTGTTCTCGCAGGGCTCGTGAAAAGTTGGCGACGGGCTTGCCCAGTGAGTGACCGGCGTCCGCAACGGACAATTCACAGACCCTGCGTGTTCCTGTGAGGTGGCCGATGCAACGGGTGCCCCGCCGACATAATTAGTCGCCGCGTCTACAACGACTATGCCGCGCGTTGGACCGATCACGGTAGGACGATAAGGAGACAGGGCCAATGTCGCGGCTCCAGCAGCTACTCCAAGACTATATCCTCGGCCCGTATTATGTCGCCCAACAGGAGATAAGGGTCGCGACGCTGCAAGCCAAGGTGGCGAAGCTGGAGGGCGAAGTCGAGCGGTTGAGGATGCGCTGGGCCGTGTCGGAGGTGCAACGCGGCTTGGAGCGGCAGGGGTACGCCATCATTTCAACCGGGGAGATTAGCAACAAGCGCATTCACCCTGGACTATTTGGTGATCCATCTATCGCTGTATGGGGATGGTTCACCGCGTACCGGAGAGAGCCTGACGTGGATCGCTTCGACATCGAGCTATTCGTGTACAACCAGGTGGCTAACAGGGGGGCCGCGCCACCCGAGGATGTGTTCACGAAGGCAGGGGGCTATTTGCGGGCCACCTACCACGACGGGTCCGATTCCATCTATATCGAAGATCTTCAGCCGTCACCGCTGAGGCAGGGGCGCGGATCGATCCTCATCGGCGCAGTGAAGGCCTTGGCCGAAACGCTCGATGTCGCCGCCGTGACCGGCTCGCTTGCCCCGAAGGATGACTATCCGATGAAAGACGACAGGGGCCACTCGATCCTGGATCAGAAAGGGCGGCCCGTGCAGCACTTCGATGTGCTCAAGTCCTTCTATGGCGATAAGCACAAATTCGATGTGCATATCAACGACGAGGAGATCGGACAGCGCTCGGGTAGCATCAAGTGGCTACGGCTGTGATAGGGATGCCGCGCACCGGCGTGACTGTCCCACACCACACCGCACGATTAGCATCTAAAGGGCAGGTCTCGCATGTGGTAAGCTCTATTTTTCAACTAGCGATAAGAGTACAGTATCGCTACTTGATAACCCCGGCGCGACCGCCCTCTCGACATAACTCGCTGATGCAACTGTAAGGCCTCATAATTTCTGCGCACGGCCTCACAATTGCTGCACGTTGTCTCGTCGTGCCTATGGTGATCCGACAAGGGGAGCCACACATCCGCGTCGCTCGATCCCAGGACGCGACCCCACATGAGGTTGTCGCACGTATGTAGACGATGCAGAAACGATGAGACCGTACAGGTAACGCCGACTGCGAACGCGGAGCATGGTGTGCGGCATGTTTCCTCCACTGCGGAAAACGCACACGCGACCGGCCGCCGCCGGTATGTTCGCCGCACGGAACGTCTGCCCCCGTCCCTGCCACGATCATATCCCATCCCATCCCGCGCCGGCCACAGGTCGCGCGACGCCGACCGCTGAGCGAGCGTACAAGCCAGCGTAGGCCGGACGCGATCGCATAGCGTGCCCCACCCCGCGTAACAGAGCGCGGCCCTGTATTATGACAAGTAGCGGCGGTTCGTGTCGATGAGACGCGCGCTAAGGAGGCCCCTGACGCGTTGTCGCCGGGGTCCCTGACCGACGAGACCTGGCGATGACGGCGACCCTCCACACGACTGTGGGACTCAGACAAGGGCACGGGCCACCGGGCGATGCCCCCTCCGCCCGAAAAAGGACGCTACCTTGGTGGACGGCACCGGACAAACGTCGTGACCGCACCTGCGGGAGCAGTCGCGGCGGCCCGACCGGGAAACAAGCTGCCGGACTGATCTATCCTGTCGCCACGTGATCCTTCTCGTCTACCCTGTCGCGGCGCGTCTCCAGCGGTGGATGGACGCGGACGGCATGGATGCGCCACCGCGCGGTGGCGACCCGACGTGCCCGGCCCGCCTCGCTCCGCCCCCGCAGCACGAGCCCGCCGGCGGCAAGGAGGGCCAGGAGACCGCCGGCGATCATGTCCAGTCGCGGCATCCTCCCCAGGAGCGGGGCACACACGCCGACGACGAGCGCGACGACGGCGGGCACGACCAGCCACAGACCGCCATCCACCAGGCGGCCGGCGCGCGCCATCCGCGCGCGATAACGGGTCTCGGCCCCCGGTGGAACTGCGGGCCTGGTCGTTGGCGGGCGTCTCGTCATCACTAGTGTCATCCTCCGCGCGGGGCGTCCCGCGCTTATCCTGTCCCTCTCCTCTAGACGTACCACCCACACGCGATGGGTACCCGCGCTTATCCACACCGACCCCCCCGCCACAGGCACGGTCACGCGCGGCGTGTCCGGCGCGTGTCGCACACGCGCCCGCGCGCACATGGCAGCCGGACACCGCTGTCTCCCGCGTGACGTCCCCTTGTCACGATGCGCGCGACGCGGGCGTGGTGCGCCCTGGACGATGTGCACGTCTGTCTCCTGCCGCGGGTGGGACGGGATGGTCGTGGGCGGGCAGGATGACGCGGAACACGCGAGACGGGGACGCCGCGCGCGGGCGATTGGGTGGCGTGGACAGACGACGCCGCGCCATCAGGCGTCCCTGGGCCGTCGTGACGAGCGTGACCGCGACGGCGGCAACGGCGGCGGCGGCGACGGCGGTGATAGGGGACATCCGCCGTCGTGGCGGATCGCGGGCTACCGCTACCCGGTCACGGGCGGATCGCGGGCTACCGCTACCCGGTCACGGGTCGATGTGCCAGGCGCCCGCCTCGTACACGAGTCGACGTTCCGCGCGCCGCACCGCCAGGCGCGCGACCTGAGCCGGGAGGCCGTCGAGCGCGCGCGCGAGGTCGCCGCGATCCCGGACGCGCACGACGACGAACACCCCCGCCGCCTTGAGTTGGAGGCTGGCGGGGGCCGTCGCCGGGTCTGTATGCGGGTCCGTTGCCGGAGCCTGGTCCGTGTCCGGCCCGATCCCCAGGGCGGCGGCGAGCGCGGGGACGACGCCCGCTGGGGCCGTCGCCGGGGCGACGAGCCGGGCCAGCGGGAGCGGCGGCCCGGCCACGGCCAGCAACAGCGCGCCCCACGGGGGGCGTCTCGTCGGCGCGCGCGGGCAGGAACGCGCGCCGCTCGACCGCGACGCCGACCGCCCCCAGGGCGCCACCGACGCCGCGCCCTTCGCCGGCGTCCGCGCCGCCCCCGAGAAGACCGCCCCCTGGGACCGCCGCACGCCCTACCCGCCCGCCGACGTGGAGCGCCTGCTTGCCGCCGCGACGGGCGAGGATCGCGCGCTCGTCCTGCTGGGCGCCCACGCCGGCCTGCGCGTGTCCGAGGCCCTGGCGCTGCGCCACGCCGACGTGCGCCTCGGCGACGACGAGCTCGACGTGCGCGACGGCAAGGGCGGCAAGGCGCGCACCGTGCCGGTCTCCGAGAGCCTGGCCAGCGCGCTGCGTGAGGGGGCGCACACCGACAGCCAGGATAGCCGGGAGGATGGGCACGCGGAGGGGCGGGTGCTCCGCCTGCGCGACGACCGCCAGGCGCGGCTGCGGCTGCGCCGCCTGACCGTGGCGGCCGACGTGCCCTATCGCGGCTACCACGCGTTGCGCCACTACTGCGGCACCCGCCTCATGCGCGACACAGGCGACCTGGACACCGTCGCGCGCGTGCTCGGCCACAGCTCCATCGAGACCGCCCGCGTCTACGCCAAGTGGTCCGACCACGGCGCCAAAATCGCCATCGGGCGCTGGTAGACCGGGCAACCGTCCTCCCCCCGCGCGGCAGAGGTCGTGGCGCGTGAATGTGCCCGTCGGGCTCGACGACGAGGCGGCGGACAAAGCGTTTTGGTGACCCTGTCTCGGCCCTGTTTTTTCGTTCGTGTATGGAAGGGGTGCCAAGGAGCTATGTGCAGTACCAGCAGCGCAACGGACAGGGATGGTCGGCACAGACGCCCGCCGCCTCAGGGCGCGGGCTCTCCGTCCGGCGGCCCCACCTGCCGCACCAGCCGCCGCCACGCCTCCTGGATCGCCGCCTCGATCGCGTCTTCCGGCCGCGTGCCCCCGCTGTCGGCGCTGCGCCTTTCGGGCAGGACGAGACGCTGATAGAGGGCCTGTCCGTCCGGCCCCACCGCCTCGACCAGCACGCCCGCGCCCGCCGCGTGCTCGTCCGGCCCGCTCACCACCACCGCTGCCTCCAGCGGCGGCAGCCCCCTGGCATCCCCTGTCGTGCCGTCCACGGCCCGCGCCGCCCGCACCACCTCCCGCTGGGCCAGCCACTCTGCCGCCCCGCGATACGTGCTCCGGATCACCCGCATCCTCGCCCCTCATCCCCTGTCCCCCTGCGGACGCATTGGCCGACCGTCGAGCGCCACACACCGCGACCACATGCCCGCCGCTCGCACTGACTTGGCCGCAGGCGAACGCCACTATCAACACGTCCCTGGCAGCGTCAGGATCGCTGGAGGTCACGGCCACGAGCCACCCCTGTACGAGGGCTATCCCCCTCATCCCCCTCATCCACCCCGGCGCACACCCCGTCGTGGCGGACATCTTTGGTGCATCAAGGCGTCTCATCTCCGCGACAGGCGTTGTCGGGCCGTGACAGAGCTGTGGCCGCGTCGTCCCCGCTCAAGGTCATCCCTGGTCAGGCTACCCTCCCAAAAAGCGCCCACGCGCCTCTTAGAAATAGTGTCATCGAGACGCAAAGCGTGTGCGTGGCCGCGACACCTGTACGGTGGCGCGCCGATCACGTCACGCCGTGGCTTTGCCTTTCCGCTTGGTTGTCGCCTTCTCCTATCTATCTAGCCTCATGCACCTTCTATACCATGCTCTCGATAGGGTAGGGTGCACGGTCGGTCACTGTCAACCTGTACCGTCCCGTAGCTCGGTCACGCCCCCGCGCGTAGCGCGCCGCAGCGCAGAGAGACGGCACAGGGTCTGCCTCTGCCGACGGAGCGTCCTCACGGGGCATGCGCAGGGCCCCAACGCCTCCTTCCACCGCCTCTATGACCGCGAGCCACGTCCCACCGCCAGCCGGGACGTGCAGCGGGCCGTGCCGTTGGGTCTGCTAACGTGACCTGTTATGGCCGACAGACCTTCAGGTGAGGCGCGTCGATCCTGGCTTTTTTGGCCGATGTGACAGCCTTGGGCCGTGGAAGGGGCAGGGCATCGATGCGAACGCGTGCGCGAAACGAACAGCTTTCAGGCGCATCAACAGAACCCAACGGAACCTCCGCGACCACACCTGATCGCTTTGAATGCGCCAGAATGCAGCATCAGTGGTGGTCGAAAGCAAAGGACCGATGCCCTTTGTCACAGAACCCACCTATGGGCCGCTATTTTACGACAAAAACGTCATAATTTCGGCGTTCTTTAGTCATTAGCAGCTTACGCAGAGCATGATACGCTAGAGGAGTAACGGCTACGGTGGAGATAAATGGGGCGTCTCCATCGCGGCCTTTACGTTTTTTTAGGCTGCCTTATGACTCGTTCTAGTCAGCCGTATAGGATGCGGCACCTACTTATAACCGCTATCGCGGTGGAAGAACCTCGCGGCGCCGCCGCCGATCAGGTCGTCCACGCTATCGGTCTTGGTCTGAACCGTGAGGTGGTGCAGCGTCTGTTGGAGGAGTTGGTGGAGCAGGGGTTACTCCACTGCATCGGGATTGGCCACGGCGCCGTCTACACACTCAGCACGATGGCCTGACCTCGTGGCGTGTTCCTCCCCTATGTCGCGCGGCGCTGGCCGTCCAGGTACGCGTGCAGCCACGCCTGCGTCGTCAGGCGCACGATGCGCGGCCCCACCATCGTCGTCACCGTTTTGAGGCGGCCGGTCTGCGCGGCCCGATACAGAGCACCTGAAGTCTGTAGGCCGGCCAACCTGCTGGCTTGCGCAAGGGTCAGGTCGTCACTGTCTACGATCACGTCCGTGCGTGGCCTCCATTGTTACAGCTTCCTATTTCTACGGTGTTGCCCCGTCCCTCTCTGCCGTCAGTCGACATCCAGGCCGGCGCGTCGGCGCGCCCTAGACCACACGGATCGCACATCCCAGGCGAGGAGTGCGCTGATACTCCCGACACTGAGGATCGTCGGGTAGAGGGTATCGGGATCGCCCCAGCCCGAGACGTTGGTGACGTCGGCGACGACAGGGGTGAGCACGAGCACGACCGCTGCCAGCCAGAGGAGCGCATCGAACGGTACGCTCTCTCCCCTCGTGCGCGTCACGGCTCGATAGATGACACGCCACCCGCACACGCACAGCGCGATGAGATAGACGGCGTTTAGCGCAACACTCATCCTACTGTTGTAGCGTCATCGCCACAAAATGTACACCGCTGTTGTGCGCAATGCGGGGTGAGAGCGTGACGGCGCGACAGGACGCGGTACTCACGGTCGATAGAGACCGTAAGATTACTGTTGGCGCCTGAGCTGTGCGCTGGCGGTAACCTCGACGGGCCGGACGGGGGTATGGGCTATACCGCGCGTCCGGCCTTTTGATGAGCGCAGCTATGCGGCTTGCCGCCAGCGGATCGGCTGCGGGGTGAGGGTGTGCACCGGCGCTATTAGCGCACGAGGGCAAGCGCAAGCAGGGTGGCGAGCGCGAGGAGAAGGGCGGCGAGGAGCAGCCACGACCAGCGCAGCCGGAGGGCGGGGCGCGGCGGAACGGCACACGACGTCGACACTTTGATGGCCATGGGACGGCGGCGCGCCGGCAGTGAGGGTTGACGAATCATGACATACGCTCCTTCGACGCGCTGTCGCGGCGCGCCATTCCTTTGCGGGGGGACTACCGTGCGAGGTAGTCCTCGATATCCAACAACGCCAGGGCCATCGTCCCGAGCCATGTCAAGGCCTCCTCCGGTCGCTCTGTCTGAAAACGGCGGCGCGCCGACATCCGGACGAACGCCGCCTTGTCCGCGTCGTCCGCGGATGAGAGGAGGAACAAAAGGAGCTGACGCCTCCACCACGACACGTCGGCGACGCGCGCCGTGGACAGCATCGCGTGTAACGCTGTCGCGTCGTCAGTCTCAGGCGTCGGCCAGTATGCGGTAAGGAACCGCGTCACATCCGGATACTCCACGCGCAGGCGTACCGCGTACTCGTCCGTTATAGCGACGATCATCGCTGCCCCCGAGGCGATGGCAATGCGGGATGATGCGCGTGCCCATGATCCCTCGACGCGGCGGTCGAGGGTAGTGCGATGGTGGCTTCCGGTGCGCCACGGATCGGTCGTCTCGGCTCCACGGGAAGCGCGTGTGTCGCGGGTTCATCGTACGCACAGTAGGGGCATAGAGCGTCGATATAGGATGCGTCATGGCACGACGCATAGAAGGGCTGGCTACACTGTTGACAGGGGACGAGGGCCATGGCGGCGCCTCCTTTCTCGCTAGATACGGGGCGGCAACGAGATTATTATAGTACATGCGTTCTATTATAGCAATGGGTTATGCCCAGTGGTGCGGCACCCGCGACTTTTTAGTGCTCTCCTATATGCCGGCTAGCGCGGGGCCGGGCGCATGCGCGGGTCGACGACGCCGAGGAGGACGACGAGCAGGCCGGCGAGGCCCAGTGCCGCGCTCAGGGCGAAGACGGCCGGGTAGCCAGCGCGGTCCGCCAGCACGCCGCCGAGTAGCGGCGCGGCAAAGGCAAACGGCGCGGCAGCGAGGTTGGCCAGGCCGACGTAGGTGGGCCGCTGCGCCTCCGGCGCGAAGTCGACGATGAAGGTGAGCGCGGCCAACTGGATGCCGCTCGTGCCCAGCCCGACGAGCGCGAACACGAGGCCGTAGACGATCGGGTCGCGCGCCAGCAGGGCCAGCAGGGCAGCGAGGCCGGTGCAGAGCGTGCCCCCCTCCACGACGCGCTTGTGGCCGATACGGTCGCCGGCGTAGCCCCACAGGACGTTGCCGACCGTCGAGGCGGCAAGCAGCACGGCGGCATAGGCGCCCGCCGCCGCGTCGTCCAGGCGCAGCGTGCGCTTGGCGTCTACGGTGTAGAACGAGGCGGCCATCCCGGCGGCGGTGATCAGCGCCGTCGCTAGCAGGTAGCGCGCGAAGTTGCGGTCGGCGCGCACCAGCCCCGGCAGGCGACGCCAATAGCCGCGGTTCGCCCCTTTCGTAGGCGAGGCTCGCGCGGGCGCCGGCTCACGGCCAGCGGCGATGAAGACGAAGGAAACGGCCAGGCAAACGGACGTGGCGGCGAAGCAGAGGGCGAAGCCGGTTGGCCAGCCGTAGCGTTGCAGCAACGCGGTCGCGCCGGTCGCGCCGGCCACGCCGAGCAGGCCGCCCAGGGCGGCGGCGAGGCCAAAGAAGCGGCCGCGCCAGTCCGCGGGCAGCATACGCGCGATCAGGTCGATCCACGCCGGCATGCCGATGCCGCCGAACAGCGTTCCCACGCCGAGCATGGCGAAGAACAGCCACAGCAAGAGGGTGGGATGTGCGCCCGCGAGCAGGGGAATGGCCACGGCCAGCGCCAGGTAGGGCAGGCGCTCGAACGTGGTCATGCCGAGCAGGAACGGCTTCTTACGCCGTAGCCGCTCGGTGTAGGGGGCCACCAGGATGGGCGGCAGCGCCGTGCAGACCGAGCGCACGGCGGGGATCAGGCCCAGGGCCAGGTTGGAGGGGGTGAGATGGCTCACGAAGAGCGGCAGCACGCCATAGACCGAGGTGAAGCTGATCCCCAGCAGGAAGATGCTGAAGTCCAACCCCATCACGGTGAAGTTCCAGCGGTAGGCGCGCCGCGGCAAGAGGGTCGTGATGACGGACACGCCTACAGGCTATCAGGTATCAAGGCCGCTATCGTCAGCGGCGGGGGGATCACGGCTGTGTTAACCCTATGGGCCGCCCCGCATTGCGGACGGACACGCATGGATCGCGGACGGGCTGCGGCGCGTGACCGGTCTGAGGGTGCGTGTCGGAGTTTCGCGCCCAGATATGGCATACCGCGCATGTCACCATTTGTCATTGGCCATGTCTTTTGGGTCTCCGGCACTTCTGGTGAGAGCTAGTCAGCACCATCAATCGCTATATGCTGTGCAATAATTGTCTCTTTACTACAAGATTTGGTAGTGCAGCCGTCCCGTTCCCACCGTCCCATTCCGCGTATAGCTATGACCTTGAATTGTCGGTCGCTAGAGCGACAAGACGCGCTTGAGCAGCCGATTTTTCGGCCCAGTCCGCATCACCAGAAGTGCCGGAGACCCTGATAATTTTCCAGGTAGTTGGTCATCTCGCCTTTCCACCCTCGCCAGCACCAATATTGAGTGATGGCATTGCATAACGAAGAGACCGCATGCATTTCTTGAGTGAGTAAGGCGTCATATATCGCTCAAATCGAAAGGGGCTGAGTGGAAAGGGAAGATGGCCAAAAAGGCCGTTTACCTGGAAAATTATCAGGGTCTCCGGCACTTCTGGTGATGCGGACTGGGCCGAAAAATCGGCTGCTCAAGCGCGTCTTGTCGCTCTAGCGACCGACAATTCAAGGTCATAGCTATACGCGGAATGGGACGGTGGGAACGGGACGGCTGCACTACCAAATCTTGTAGTAAAGAGACAATTATTGCACAGCATATAGCGATTGATGGTGCTGACTAGCTCTCACCAGAAGTGCCGGAGACCCAAAAGACATGGCCAGCGACACCATTGCCGTACCACACCGCACGGCACGCCTGCATCAGGCCGTCCTCGCGATGAGATGGCTTGGCTCATCCGGGCTATAAAAGGATCTGGCACACATTTGATGGGCCAGTCAGCTCCTCCAAGAGCGATCAGAGGTGTGGCACCTCAGGCCAGGAGCACGCGCTGGCGCAATAAGTCGTGCTTGGCACGGCCGAACATTTGCCTCTTTAGCATCTATTGACCCTGTTCACCTGGCCCTCGGTTTGGCCCTGGCTCCAGACGAACGTGAGCCCAGCACGAACGGCCGCTTTGTCCCGGAGCAAGCCGTAGGCGAAACCGCGCAGGTCGGGTAATCCGCTTGTCGCGGCCGCCTGGATCCACGCATCCAGGCGGTCGCCCTGGCGCTCACGCACCATAAGGGCGAAGGATTGCACGCGCGAATAGGCAGCGGCGAGGGTTTTGCTGGCCTGCACGAGGTGGACGAGCGTGGTCTTGTTCCCCACGGTCAGCTTAGCGGGGCGCGCGAGGAAAAGCCACACAACCTGCCGTGGGGACAAGGCGGAGGGCGCGGCGCGCCTTGTCGTCCCAGACGCGGCGCGGCGCGCCGGGTGGATCTCGTGCAGGTAGGCGGCGCACGACGTGTAGCTCCCCCCATAGCCTTGGGCGCGAATCTCCTGAAAGAGGATGGTCGCCGTCCGGCAGCCCTCCTGCCAGCGGCGCTGGAGGTGGGGCGCGTAGCGGTCGATGAGACGCCGCCGTTTTGCGCGCGTCTGGATACCGGGCGGGCCGTCGGCGCGGAGGTAGGCGCGCACTGTGTCGCGATTGAGGTGCATGGTCTGCGCGACCGCCCGCTGGGAATAGCCCTGCGCGACGAGGGGCGGACCTGCTCATAGCGGGCCACGCGGGCAGCCAAACGCGCGCGCTGCTGACGTTCCGCTTTCGTTTGCCGTCGCGCGGCCGCCTCTGGCGCAAGAGCCACGGCGTCCGCCTCCACCGTAGCGTCCACGTCCGCTTGCGCGGCCTGCCGCAAGGCGGCTTGTTCGTGTGTCACGAGGCGCTCGAGCGCCGCCCCCGCGTTCTGCAGCACATGCCACCGGTCCGCGACCTGGACGGCCTGGGGCGCGCCGCGCGTCGTGCCCTCCCCGGTAAGGGTGCCCGCGGTCGCGGCTCACCACGTCGATGGTCGGGTGTAGCGCCAACCACGCCGCCCACGAGTCGGCGGATCGCTCCGGCAGCAGGTCTACGGGCCGATGACGCACGAGATCTTTCTCGGACTCCTTTCGTCTGACGCTCAACGACGGCTCAATTGACGTCTGCCCTATACATTCATCCACGCGTAAGCAACCATTTCGCGCTGTGCGCGATTGCGCCCGACCTGCACCTCTCGGTCTCACTCGCTAGCCGCGCTCATTCGATTCGAGGCGCATTCGGGCGCGCGGAGCCGTCGCCAACGGTGTTTTCGCTCGGGTCGCTTGCTTGTTAATAATGCACGCCTGTATAGGGTAGACGTAAGAATAGGGGTGATTAAGCTCTTTGCGCTTGAGTCCCACTATCATGGTCACAGACGATGGTCCCGTACGTCCGCCCCTTGCGCCGCGCGAAGTCATCGACGCCGACCACGGTGAGGTCCTCAACCGGCGGGCAGGGCAGGGCGCGAACCAGCCGCAGCAGCGTCGTGCGGCTCACCGGCGTGCGTTGCGTCGCGGCCGCCCGCGCCCCGGCGCGCCCCGCCAACGCCAAGCCGATACGCTCCAGGGACGCCCGCGCGTGGTGCGTCCGCCGTCCGTAGACGGCAACGAACGACGTGAGTCGTTCGCAGAAGATCTTGCGCGCACAGGCCTCGACCGGGCACTCAAAGCGTCGCGTTTGGACCCGCACGGTGACGGCGGCATCACTCCATGGGAGGTCCGCGACCGTCCGCGTATAGTACGAATGCACCGTCCTGGAGCGCTGCTGACACAGCGGGCAGGCGGCCGTGGCGCGGATCGCCGTGACCGTGAGGACGATGTGGCCCTCGCTGACCTCGATGTGGTCGAAGCGCAGCCCTTTAAGGTGGGGCAGGAAGCTGGCCGGATTGATGCGCATAGGAGACTCCGTGGTGAAACCATCGCGCCACAAGTGCGGCGCATCTTTATGGTCTACCCCTGTGCCCGACCCATCAAATGCGTGCCAGATCCCTATAAAACAGCCGTGGATGAGGTAAGCCAGGACAGGGGCGTTCAACTCCATAGCCGGATGACGCTCGTAGCCATCACAGGTGTCGCTGGCGATTGGCATGGCACACTCCTCACGGGCGAAACGATAGGGTCGGCGGCCGTCTGTGCGCGTGATCCGTGGCCGGTGCCACTCCATACGGTCCAGGTTCACGCCGGCGCGCGACGAGGGGGACAATCTGCCTTGGGCGGTCTCTGCCGCGGCCAGCACAGCGTCCTCACCATCGTCGTGGAACCTGTCCTCAATACACGAGCCAGCTCAGGTTATCGTGGTTGGGGCGCAATGCGCAGTACGTGCGCCGGCGCATCCGACAGACTCTCCGGGAGGGTAATGGCTAAGTGGTCGTTCCAATGCAGCCACGTTGCCAGTGCCTCCTGTCCTAGCAAGCGGATTGTGGTGCCTGGCTCCGCTGTTAGCCCCTGGATTGCCACATCCCTGTGAGGCGGTGTACCAAGCAGAATAGCGTACAGGACGCCGTCGTGCTGTGTGAAGCGCACGGGGATTCCGTCACTGGTGCGTCCCTCCGCCCTGACCCAGGGGCGCGTCCGGTAGATCGCCGCTCCATTGGTCCCCAACCATTCCCCGAGGGCTAGCAAGCGACGGCGCTGTTCTGTGGGGATAAGCCCCGTTGCCGTCGGCCCGACATTCAGGAGCAAGTTGCCGTTCTTGCTCACGATATCGACGAATAGATGGATGAGCCCGGCGGTCGAGAGCATGTGTTCGGGGGCCTCATTGCGGTTGTAACCGAAGGAGTGGCCAAGGCCGCGCGTGGACTCCCACTTCTCTGCCGCGATTGTGCTGTAGGTCGTGTATTCGGGCGTGCGAAAATCGAGATGCGGGGTAGGTGCGGTGCCCAGCACGGCCAGAGGGTCGCTGGGTACCGCGGTCGTTCCATCCGGGCGCGGTTGGCCGAACCGGTCATTGATCACCCCGTCTGGAACTCGATTGTAATAATAGGCAAAGAGCTCGTAGAGATTGGCCGCGTGTGGATAGCCAATGTCGTTCCAGAGCACGCTCGGAGCATAGCGGTCGATCAACTCACGTAGGTGTGTGGTGGCATAGGAAACATACTCTGCCTGCTGGGGAATCGCACGAACCAAATCCGCGCCTTCCACGATTGGTCGGGCGTTGAACGTCCAGTCCAGCCCCGCGGAATAGTACAGTCCCATCCGCAGGCCCTGTGCCCGCACCGCCGCGGTCACCTCACCGACCAGATCCCTCGTCGCCTGATACCCCCGTTGATGGGGGTTAGGATGGATGCTGGGCCAGAGCAAGAAGCCGTCGTGATGTTTGGTCGTCAACACGGCATAGCGCGCCCCGGCAGTGGCGAACAGAGCGGCCCATTCGCCGGGATCCCACGCCTTGCTCGCCGCGTCAAACTGGGGCGCGAACTGCTCGTAGGTGAAGTCGGCCGAGTAGTGCGCGGCATGATAGGCGGCCGAGGGGCTGTCTGGGATGCGGATGGAGTTGCCGTACCATTCAGCGTAGGGATTGCGCGCGAACCATGCGTTCCATCCCTCACGCGCTACGACGTCGTGCGGTGTGCCGTTCTGGGGCGCCCAGCCAGGCACGGAGTAGAGTCCCCAGTGCACGAAGATGCCGAGCTTGGCGTCGTGGAACCAATCTGGCGCCTGATGCGTGCTGATCGACTCGCGGGTCGCCTCGTACATTTCGCTACTTCCATTCACTTGGGCGACATCACGATCACGGATGACGCCACATAAAGATAACGCCCAGACAAGAGGTCGGCTCCCGGTCGAGCATGCGATAGACGTCCGCCGCCTCGCGCGGGCTCGCGCGATGGGTGATCAGTTCGCCAGCATGCAGTGTGCTGTCGGCGAGCCACGTCAGGCATTGACGCTGCTCATGGGGATACTGGCTGCACGGAAAATACAGGGCGGGTTCTTTGTGATGGGCCCGATGCCCGTCGATCTGATGGGGATCTGGATACCAGCCTTGCGCCAGAATCTGGCCGCGGGGCCGGATGCACTCCACACACCAGTTGATGGCCTGTGCATGGCCAGTCGTATCCACCGCAATATCGACGCCGTGTGTCGCGAGATCGTCCAAGCTGCCCAACAGCTCACGGTGCGTTCCGGTCACCGCGCGATCGGCCGAGAAGCGCGCCGACAGCTGCTGGCGGACCGACGCCAGGTCGGCGGTATAGACGTGCACGCCGTGGGCGCGCAGGATCTGCGCCGAGAATTGGCCCAGCATACCCTGTCCGAGCACGATTGCTGTGTCGCCGAGCCGGGTGTGCAACATCCGGAAGCCGCGCAGCACGACCGCTGCCAGGGAAGAGAACACCGCCTGTTCGCTCGATACCGGCATCTCCACGCGCACAGCATCGTGAGCGTGGGCAACGAGCGTCGCAAGATGACTGCCCATCCAACTGCCATCGAACTCCTCGGGCAGGCGCGACCGCCTAAGGCACACATAGTCTCCGACGCGCAGACCCTGCACGTCAGCGCCAATCGCGCTTACGCGACCAACCGCCTGATAGCCGGGCACGGCCGGGAAGCGGATATCCTGCGGGCGCCGGCCCTGGTAGTACCAGAGTTCCGTGCCCGCACTGATGCCCGACACCTCGGTCTGCACGACGATATCCGCGGGGCATGGATCAGGCAGGAGCACGGAACAATACTCTACGTCGCGCACCCCGCGAAAGACAACAGCCTCGGTCTCCAGCATGATCGCTCCTCCTATGCGCTCAGTACTTGCGACTACAACCGGGTCCTTACCGCTCCAGTACGACCATGGCATGGCCTTCTATGTGGGGCACGACCATGCAGGCGTATACGCCGTCCATGGTGACCGCCAGGGGACTGCGCTGGGGGGCGAGATAGGCGGCGCTCGGCTGCCACTCTGTGCGTACGGCGAGCCCCACGTTGTCCAGGCCAACGACATCCTCCACCAGGTCTAGGTCGGGCGTACGTCGCTGCGGCACGTAGTGCAAGATATGGCAGATCAGCCGCTCGCTGTACTCCGCACGCACGGGCGCGGTCTGGCGTAGCAGGGTCACCTCGGCGGTGGTGGGCAGCGTCGTCCGGAGCAGTGGCTCTGGGAGCAGGCGGCGCAGGAGCGCTGCCACCAGCTGGCGGTAGACGGGATAGCCGTGCCGGTGGTAGGCACGAAAGAGGGGGTGCGAGAGGTAGGCGACCCGACCGCGCAGCGTCACCGTGGCCAATTCGGGTCGAGCGGTCGGGTTCGGTGGCGTTTGGGCATGCGAATTGAAATGCTCCCATGTGCGCGAGAAATAGGGCGGGACGAGCATGCCGAGTTGCTGCGTGCCCGGCCGTGCCCGCACGGCGCTCCCCCGCTCGTACAACGCGTGATCCATGGGTGGGATCTCCGCCTCTAGGCCATTGACAGGGCGCAGGAACTCCACATCGTCGCGACCGGGGCCACGGTAGTCGAGCCCCATCTCCTCATCCAGCAGGAACCCCTGACCGTCGATCGCCAGTCCGGATTCATGGTTGAGCAGGAGTGCGCCGCCTGCGGCCAGATGCGCGCGCAGTCGTGCCGCCAGGACGGGATCGAGCCGCACACTGTCCGGTGCGATGATCACGCGATAGGGCGCCAGATCGGTGTCGCGATCGATCACCTGAAACTGCGCGCCAAGCTCCATGAGCATGTGCAGCGCGCCCTGCTCGCTCGCGAGGCCGGCCATTTTTGTGCCGCTATCGGCTTGTGGCGTCAGCAGCACGCCGATCTCCGCCAACGGCTGCGCACCCCGGCACCAGGGCTCCTTGGCTTCCACGGCCGCATAGGTCTGGCCGATACGGCGATACGTTTCCGGATTGAGGCGTCCGCGCGGGTGGAGTTGGTCGCCGATGGAGCAGGCTGCGCCGGTGGCCAGCATGCGGAAGCATTCATAATCCAGCGCGGCCTGGCTCTTGACCGTGCCGAAGTCGGCCCAGGAGCGATGAAAGGCCGCCGTCATCCCCAGAATGGGCTTGCCCAGCGTCTGAAAGTAGCGGTTATAGAGCGGGAAATGCGTGTAGCCCCAGCCGCCCGAGGCCAGCGACTCGATCTCCCAGTGGCTGTAGTAGTCGCACTCTGGGCGGTTCCCCAAGGCCGGATCGCCGGTCAGGCGCAAACGGGCATTGAAAAACAGCGTCAGCTCAGGACGCAGCGACCTGACGAGTCGGCTAATCCGCTCCATGAAGCCGCGCTCCACACGTAGGGCATAGCGTCGCAGGTCGTCATCATTCTCCGGGTTGAGCCCAGCGGCGCTCATGCCCTTGAGGCAGTACGCGCAGACGCAGCCCGGTGGGACCGTCATGACGATGTCCAGGAACAGCCCATCGACGGGATAGCCGCGCACAACCTCCTCCACGGAGGCAGCCAGATGATCGGCAAAGGGGCTATTCATACACAGCCATTGCCAATCGTGCAACCGAATAGGGCCGATGGGTCGGCGACCGGCGGGGAACCCGTCCTTGCCGATCTGACGCCACTCCGGATGCTGGTTCGCCTGCTCCTCCGACCAGACCACCGGCAGATAGCCGGGCGCACGGATGCCGTGGCGGTGGCACGCCTCGATCTGTTCGCCGAGAAGGTCGCGCGTGAGGTGCGGATGCACGGTGCCAATCTTGGTCGGATAGTAGCTCAGGCCGTGGTGGCAGACGGCGAAGCAGGTGATCGAGTCGATGTGGGCATCGCGCAACGTGCGGGCGAACACGTCGGGATCGAAGTCCTCCCCGACGCCGGGAATCAGGGGCGACGTGTGGAAGTCCAGATGGACCTGGCGCAGGCGCAGATCCGGGACCGGGGGCCGAACCGTAGATTGCATGACCATCATTACCTTTCACAAAGGGCGGCTATTCCTCTATGCGCGTAGGCGCGCTCGGCACAATCGGCTCTCAAGCATGACCGGGCCCCGCGTAGGGGCGCTCGAACGGCAGCGAGAACGGCTCCTCGAAGGGACGGAACGGCACCATCACCGCGATCTCGTCCAGCCGGCGCAGCACCTCCTCGGGCAGCGGACCTTTCTCCGCGGCCGCGACATTGGCCTCCACCTCGCCGACGGAACGCGCACCCATCAGGGTCACATGTATGGCAGGATTGGATAGCACGAAGCGCAACGCCATCTCGGGGAGCGGAATGCCGGTCTCATCCACCAAGGCATAGAGCCGGCGATATTGCTCGCGGCGCGGCGGACTCAGCCAGCGTGCCCCGGCACGCATCTCCTCGTCGTAGCGCTTCGCGAGCGCTCCCTGCTGTAGCGGCGAACCGGCGATGACGCCTACGCCCTGCCGGATGCACTGCGGCAGTACGGCGATGGTGGCCTCGCGCCAGAGCAGGCTGTAGTTGAAGGCGGTGAGCACCACATCGTAGCGCCCGGTGGCGATGATCGCCGGCAATTCATAGGCTGTGGTGCCGCCGAGGCCCGTGAAATGGATCACGCCCTCGGCCTTGAGCTTGTCCAACACGTCGTTCACAGGCCCCTCATAGGCCACGGGATCTCGCCACCAGTTGTACTGCCCCGGCCGGTCGGGCTCGTGGATGATCAGGATGTCGATGTAGTCGCGCCTCAGCAGCCGCAGGCTCTCCTCGACCGAGCGCCGCAGCGCGTCGGCGGGTTCCATTGGGGCCTGCTGAGATGACGCGTTTTGGCCGAAAGACCATCGGAGTAGCCGGTGGCGTCGGCACGATTCGACCTTTCGTAGGTGCCAGAAATTCTCGCGCAACTCTGTTTTGGCTGGTCAATAGGGCCCACTCCGAAGGTTTTTCATCTATCTCAGCAGGCCCCAATGGAACCCGCGAAAGTCCTTGTTCGGGACGAGATACCGGAGGCGCGCGAAAAACTCCTGACGCGTGAAAGGCGACTTGTGCCACATCATGTCGTGGCGCGGCAGGCCGGAACGGTGTGTCACCAGATCGTGGGGGTCATGCGCTCACTAGCGACGGGATCGTGGAGCGTGAAGTCGGGCAGATAGGTCCTGACCGGGGTGTCCCAGTCTAGTTTTCCCTCATCGGCCAGCATGCCCATCGCCATCGTCGTAAACGCCTTGGCGCAGGAACCGATGACAAAGAGGGTATCCGGCGTTACCTCTAGCCTGGATTATTCATGAAAACATTCATCGAATTGGATTGGTTGCCGATGGCGGCCTTGCAGGCTCCCAGAGTCCACTTTGGGTGCCAAAGTCGGCTCTACGGCCGCTTCTGCCGGTCTACAGAGGTGGGTGTTCAGCCAAATGCGGTCAATCTAATTAGACCAAAATGCTCGTGAATAATTCAGGCTAAGTACAAGTTGGTAAGTTCCTGCACGAGGTACACGCTGGGTTGCGCGTCTACTGGAGCCTGTTTGGCTTGCACGAACATACCGACACCTACTTAGTACTACAACGTTAGGTTTTTGGGGTTGGGGTAGACTGGGGGGAGGAGGATTGCTCATGATTGCCGCCTACGCCCCCTTGGTCGCGCCGCCCTCGGCGCAACCGCCCACGCCCAACCTGGCGC
>JAABUJ010001352.1_pt1 | contig 36951 bp, 37 predicted proteins | sample 5559131 | NCBI WGS metagenome assembly JAABUJ01 (sample SAMN10711875, study PRJNA513366) | rock metagenome | isolation source: Antarctica rocks | place: Antarctica: Victoria Land, Mt New Zealand nord | collected 2016-01-07 | reverse complement strand
GGTTGGCTGGTCAAGCATGCTCATGGCACCTACGGGGCGCCCGGCCAAGCTGGCCCTATGGCCGGACCGATGGACGAGCAACCGTCCGGCCAGGCCACCTCCCTAGGCCCGATGGACGGCCGGACCACTGAGGAAGTGACGTGAGCGCCCGTGACCTTCGCCTCGAGGCGGTCTTCCTCGCCGTCGCCGCTCGCGCGCACGGGCAGGCGGGCGCCGGATGGGCGCGCCACGCGCGCGTTCGCCTCGAAGCCGGCGAAGACACCTACGGCGAGCGGTGGAGCACGCTCGGCACGGAGGCATTGCTCGGCGAGCTCGCCGAGGAAGCCGCCGACCTCGGCGCATGGGGCGCACTCGCCCGCCAAGCGCTCGACCACGAACCCGTCGACGCCGCGACCCTCCACCGCCTCGCCGCCGCGCTCGACCGGGCGGCCGAGGCCGGCGCCGCCGCCTACGCCGCGCTGCTCGACGCCCGCCAGGCGCTCGACCGGAGTTCCCGACCATGAGCGCCCGGTCGCGCCGCAAGGGCGCCCGCGGGGAACTTGAGGTCCTCGAGCTACTCCGTGCGGACGGGTGGGCTCGCGCGCATCGCAACTTCGGTTCGGGCTCGGCCGGCGGCGGCGACGTGACCGACGGGCCCGCGGGCGTCGTGCTCGAGGTCAAGCGCCACGGCGGCCGGCTCGACCTCCCCGCCGCGATCCGGCAGGCCGAGGCCGCGTGCGGCCCGGGGGATCTTCCTGTAGTCGCACATCGCCGCGACGGCGAACCGTGGCGGGCGACGCTCCCGCTTGAGGAGCTGCTCGCGCTGCTCCGGTTCCGGGAGACGGCGTGAGCCCCGCCCTCGCCGCGGCGTTCCTCGCTGACCTTGACGATGCCGCCCTCGACGCGCTCGCCGAGCGGCTCGCGCCCCGCCTCGCCGACCGGCTGGCCGTAACATCGGCCAGCGGGCCGCCCGGCTATACGGTCGCGACGCTCGCCGCCGAACTGGGCGTCAGCACGAAGACCATCCGCGGAGCGGTGCACCGCGGGGAGCTGGCCGCCACCCGCTCCGGGCGCTCCTACCTCATCGCCGCCGACGCGGTGCGGGACTGGCTCGACGCCCGCGAGCCCTCACGCTCACGCCGCCCGTCACCGGCCCGCAAGAGCACGCCTCGGGCCCCGCTACGCGACGCGCTCGCCCACCTCGAGGAGTAGACTCCATGCCACCGAAAGAGCGGCCCGGCGGCGCGCCAACGCCCCGGGCCATGGCACAGGAGAGCCCTCCCATGCACCCGCACCGTACCGCCGCGCGTCCCGCCGGACGCGCCAGTCTTGTCCTCGACGTTCTCGCTGCCGAGGCTGACCGATGAGCGTGGAGAAGGTCAACCGCTCCGCCGGCCCGGTATGGCGAGTGCGCTGGCGGGAGGGTGGCCGCAACCGCGCCCGAACGTTCGACCTGCGGCGTGACGCGCTGCGCTACGAGACCGAAGTGCGTCGCCGGGCGCAGCTTGGAAGCCTCGCCCAACTCGACGCGGGCGCCGAGACGCTCGACGGCTACGTGACCGGGACGTGGGCGCCGACGCACGCCGTCGCCCTCGCCGCGAGCACCCGCGCCGTTTACGCGCACGTCTACGACCGCCATCTCTCCCCGCATCTCGGTTCGCTTGAGCTCCGCGCTATCACGCCCGAAACGGTCGCCCGGTGGCAGGCGCAGCGGCTCGCGGCCGGCGTTGGGGCGCACGCCGTACGCAAGGCCATCACGGTTCTTGGCGCAATCCTGCAACGCGCCGTAGAGGCGCATCGCATCCCGTACAACCCGGTCCGCGCGACACGGAAGGCGAAGCTTCCCGAGCGCGGCGAGGTCCGCCCGCTCGCTCCGCGTGACGTCGAGGCCATGCGTGCGTTTCTGCTCGCCGGCGGCTCCGAGCACCCGCACCGCGACGCGTGCCTCGTGTCCGTGCTCGCCTACGCCGGCCTACGACCCGGCGAGGCGCTGGCGCTGACGTGGGGGAACGTGCTCGACGGAACGCTCGTAGTCAACGCGAGCAAGACGGGAAGGCGGCGCAGTGTTCGGCTCCTCGCCCCTCTGGCCGGCGACCTACGCGAATGGCGGCTGGCGAGCGGGCGCCCCGGGCCGAATGCGCTCCTCTTCCCGGCGTCCGACGGGAAGCCGTGGAGCCATGAGGGATACAAGAGCTGGGCGCGCCGTGCCTTTCGTCGCGCCGCGATCTCCGCGGGCGCGCCGGACGCGACCCCGTACACGCTGCGCCATTCGTTCGTGTCCTTGCTCCTGGCCGAGGGTCGCAATCCGCTCGACGTCGCCGGGCAGGCCGGGCACCGGCCGAGCCTCTCCCTTGACGTCTACGGGCATCTCTACGCCGAGCAGGATGGCCGCGAGCGGACCGACGCCGAGACGCTCATCCGGACCGCTCGCGAAGGCTCCGGTACCCGTCTCGTACCCGCCGCGCCGGTCGCGGCCGAACGGTAGCGCGGCTGAGAGGCGCAAGTAAGCGAGCCCTTTGCAGGGCATTCGTCCGAAAGCCCTCTTCCGGACTCGAACCGGAGACCCCTTCCTTACCATGGAAGTGCTCTACCAACTGAGCTAAGAGGGCGTCGCGCGCCAGCCTAGCGCGTCGTGGGCGCCCTTCACGGGCACGCTCCGACGCTTGCATCGTCGCCCCCGCAGTGAGCCTTACCCCCGCTCTGGAGGACGCACGCTTCTGCCCTCGCTGCGCGGCCACGGCGACGGTCGCCTTCCTTCGTCGGGGGTTCGACCCGGGGGCCGGCCGGCGGACTTTCCCGGGCGGCTTCGTCGACCTGGGCGCGCTGGTCGGCGTCTACTCGCGACGGGAGGATCGCGTGGTGCTCATCGTCTATCGCGGGCGAGCACTCGGCGAGGCGCGGACCACCAAGGAGGCAGTCGAAGTACGTGCCTTCGCCCGCGACGCCCTGCCGTGGGACGAGCTGGCCTTCTGGTTGACCCAGGCCGCCTGCGCGACGCGACCGCGAGCTGAGCGGCACGCGCCGTCGGCGCGCGTCGACCGAGTCGTCGGCACCGATCGTCACGGGCTTGCCCTGGCCGAGCTCGCCCGCCGTGATGCTCGACGATGTCGCGGTCGGTGATCATGCCCTTGAGGCGCCCATCCTCGCCGCAGATCGGCATCGCGCCGACGTCGAGCTGCTTGAGGCGCTTGGCGGCGTCAAGGATGGAGTCCTTCTCGCCAACGCACTCCGTCCTGCCGGTCACCACGTCACGGCCTTTTGGGCCATGGTGGCTCCCTTCGATAGCTTGCGGAGCTTGCGTTCCCCCGAACCGACGGGAGCAAAACGGAGGCGTTGGGAGCCGACGGCATGGGAGCCGAGATGGGGGGAGCAGGATTCGAACCTGCGTAGGCAGAGCCAACGGGTTTACAGCCCGTCTCCTTTAACCACTCGGACATCCCCCCGAGGCGCCGCGGCGGACCCGCGGCGGAGCGGGATTCTAGCCGCGCCCGAAGCGCAGGACGGGCCGCGCGCCCGCGGCTACCCTCTGGCTGCCGCCCCCGTTCTGAGCATGTCCGACACCGCCGCCCTGCCCACCCCGGTCGATGTCCAGGCCTCGCCGCCGGCGCGGGCGCTCGGGCTCTCCCGGGTGGGAGTCACCGGGGTGGAGAAGGTCATCCGGATCGGCCGCGGCGATGGCGAGCGGCTCCTCTCCGCCCGGCTCGAGTGCGTGGTCGACCTCGGCGCGGCACAGAAGGGCGCGCACATGTCGCGCTTCGAGGAGGTCGTCAACGAGGCGATCGGCGAAGTTGTGCTCGGCGAGGGCACGTTCCGGGCGGAGGCGCTGGCGGCACGGATCGCGCGGCTCGTGCGCGAGCGCCAGGACGCCCACCGGGCGGAGGTCACGATCGAGGCCCGCTACCCCGAGTACAGGCCCGCGCCGGTGTCGGGCATCGCGACTCAGGAGATCTACACGCTGGTCGGCTCGGCGGTCGCCTCCGCGTCCGGCGTGCGCCGCCTCATCGGCGTGGCGGCACAGGGCATGACCGCCTGCCCCTGCGCCCAGGGGCTGCTCGCCGAGCGCTCGCGCGACCGACTCGAGGATGACGGCTTCTCCCCGGAAGAGGTCGACCGGATCCTCGAGCGCGTCCCCGTGGCCACGCACAACCAGCGCGGCGTGGGGACCCTGCAGGTCGGCTGTCCCGAGGACTCCACGGAGACCGTCGACGCCGAGGCGCTCCTGGCCATCGTCGAGGACGCCATGAGCTCGGAGATCTACGAGCTGATGAAGCGCGGCGACGAGGCGGCCGTGGTCGAGAAGGCCCACCGCCGGCCGCGGTTCGTCGAGGACTGCGTGCGCGAAATGATCGCGGGCGCCGTGGCGGCATTCCCGGCGCTCGACGACGACGCGTTCATCTCCGCCCACCAGCGCAACCTGGAGACGATCCACCAGCACGACGTGGTGGCCGAGCGCTCGGGCCGCCTCGGTGAGCTGCGCCGGGAGCTGCTGAGCGGAGAGGCCACCTCGCGACACGCGACGTTGCGCGGCTGGCTCGACGGCGAGTAGACGACCGATTCAGGCGGCCGGCGTGTCGACGCTCCGGGCGCGCTCGGCCTCGGCGAGGCGCCGGCGGATCCCGAAGACGTAGTCGAAGCCCGAGAGCAGCGTGACGGCAACCGTGACGTAGACGAGCGCCACGAGCCATACGGGCCGGCCGGCGACCGCGATGAGCGCGATGACCGTCCCGACCTGCACTACGGTCTTCACCTTCCCGAGCGCGCTCGCCGCGACGATCACTCCCTGCTGGGAGGCCGCCATCCGCATGAGGGTGACCGCCATCTCGCGCGCGATGATGACCATCGCCACCCAGGCGGCCAGGCGGTTCAGCGAGACCAGGGCGATGAGCGCCGCGATGATGAGGAGCTTGTCGGCGAGCGGATCCATGAGCTTGCCGAACGTCGTGATCGAGTCGCGGCTGCGCGCCAGGTAGCCGTCGAGCGCGTCGGTGAGCGACGCGGCGGCGAAGACGAGGGCGGCGAGGAGGTCGCCGTTGGCCGAGTGGTCGAGCAGCGCGACGATCACCACCGGCACGAGGAGGATCCGCAGCACGGTGAGGACATTCGGCGCGTTCAGCGGGACCATGGCCAGAGGAAGGTACCGCGGCGGCGCGCCTCCGAGCGGCGGAAGTCGTGAGCAGGCGCCCATCGGGCGCCGTCGGCTCAGGCGTTCGAATCCGAGTGCTGGTCGGTGTCGCCGGCCTCGGCGTCGTCGTCGGTCGGAGCCGCGGGGAGCTCCTCCTCGCTTTCGCTCGACCCACCCTCGGGGCCGGGCTCGTTGTCGCGCTCTTCGGGGCTCTCGTCGGAGAAGTTCATGCCCCGTCCGTACCCCGGCCGGCGGCCGGGAAACCGAACATGGCGCCCTTCACGCCTTCAGGCGCCGTCCCGTCGCGAAGAGCCATGCGCTCCAGGCCACCACGATCGCCGCCAGCACCGCGGTGACCACCAGGCAGAGGGCGACCGGGACGTCGCCGCGGCCGAGGAATCCGTAGCGCACCGCGTTGATGAGGTAGAAGATCGGGTTGGCGTGCGAGACCTCGCGCCACGGGGAGGGCAGGCGGTCGATGGAGTAGAAGACGCCGCCGAGGAAGCTCAGCGGCAGGATCACGATGTTGTTCACGAACCCCGCCTGATCCCACGTGGAGGCATAGATCCCCACCACCACGCCGAGCGAGGAGAAGAGCACGAGCGCGAGCAACACCGCCAGGGCGAGGATGAGCGGGTGGCGCACCGGCACGTCGGTGACCACCAGCGCCAAGCCGCAGAGCGAGCCGCCGATCAGCAGCGCCCGCACCGCCCCGCCGAGCGAGAGGCCGACGTTGACCTCCCACGGGCGCATCGGGGCGGCGAGGATGTCGTTGATGTAGCGGTCGAAGCGCGCCTGGAAGACCGAGGAGGAGTTGTTCTGGTAGGCGGCCTGCACCATCGCCATAGTCACCAGGCCGGGCACGATGAACACGTCGTAGGGAACCCCTTCGACGCTCTTGATCCGGCCGCCGAGCGAGATCCCGAAGACGAGGATGAACAGGAACGAGGAGACGACGGGCGCGGCCACCGTCTGGGTCCAGAGCTTGAGCACGCGCAGGACCTCGCGACCCGTGAGCCAGGCGAGGCCACGGTGGCGCTGGAGGAGGGCGCTCACGCCGGTGCCGCCTCGGCCGGCGGCGGCGCGGCGGCCATCGCCTTGACGTAGACGTCGGCCAGCGAGCGGGCGTCGTAGGCGGCGCGCAGCCCGGCGGAGGAGTCGCGGGCCACGAGCCGGCCGCCGCGGATCAGGCCGATCTCCTCGCAGAGCTCCTCGGCCTCCTCGAGGTAGTGCGTGGTGAGGAGGATCGTCGTGCCCTCGCCGTGCAGCCGGCGGATGTAGCGCCAGAGCTCGAGGCGCAGTTCGAAGTCGACGCCCGCGGTGGGCTCGTCGAGGATCACGAGCGGCGGCTCGTGCATCAGCGCGCGGGCGAGGAGCAGCCGGCGGCGCATGCCGCCCGAGAGCTTGGGCGCGCGAACGCTCGCCTTGCCGCGCAGGTCGAAGACGTCCATCATCTCCCCCGCCCGCCGCTTGGCGCGGACGCGGTCCATGCCGTAGTACCCACCGTGGTAGAGCAGCGTCTCCTCCACGTCGAGGAAGCGGTCGAGGTTGACGTCCTGCTCGGAGAGCCCGATGAGCTTGCGCGCCTCGAGTGAGGCGTGCTCGCGGCCGAAGACGCGGATCTCCCCGTCCGTGAGGCGGATGAGGTTGCACACCGCGGAGATCAGCGTCGTCTTGCCGGCGCCGTTGGGACCGAGCAGCCCGAAGAACGCGCCGGCCGGCACCTCCAGCTCGAAGCCCTCGAGGGCGAGCAGTCCGTCGTCGTAGCGCTTGGTCAGGCCGCGCAGCTCGAGCGCGGGCGGCGTCGTCGTCACCTCGTCGAGGCTAGCGGGGCGGCTCGGAGGCCCAGGCGTCGACGGCCGCCGGGAGCGGGACATCCGGCGTGCGCGTGACCATCCCCGCGGTGACGACGAGGTGCCCGCCGCGGCGCGCGCGCTCGCCGAGACCGGGGTCGGCGGCCATTTGCTCCCGACGGTCGAGCAGGGCGAGGACGGAGCGGTAGACCTCGGCGTGGGGAGCGCCGTCGTCGCCGACGTCGCAGGCCAGGCGGGTAAGCGCGAGCGGCTCGTCGGCCTGGGCGCCGCGAAAGAGCGAACCGATGGCGAGCACCAGATAGGTGTGCACGCGCTCGAGCAACGGGTCGCGCAGAAGGCGGTCGGTGCCGGGCGGCGGCCCGAACCGGAGCGGCTCCTCGCGCGCCAGCAGCCGCGCGGTCTGGGCGCCCGCGACGCCCCGGAACTGCTCCTCGCTCAGACCCACCTGCAGCGCGCAGCGCATCGCCCCCGCCATCGTGGCGAGGGTCGTGCCGTAGGGCACGTCCGAGCCGAACAGCACCTGGCCCGGCGGCACGAGGGCGAAGAGCAGGCAGAGGTCCACCGCGCTCCACCACGCGGTGTCGAAGTACAGGTTCGGATGCTCCCGCGCCGCGCGCCAGATCCAGCCGAGGTCGGAGAGACCGACGTGGGCGAGGATGAGCCGGGCATCCGGATACTCGCCGGCCAGCGCGACGGCGTGACGGCCGAGTGCCGGAATCCCGCGACCCGCGTGGATGATGATCGGCAGCCGCTCCTCATGGGCGAGCGCGACGAGGGCGCGCACCGCCGGGTGGTCGAGCGTGAAGCCCTCCGCGCGCGGGTGGAGCTTGATGCCGGCCACGCCGGCGTCCAGGCACCGCCGGGCGTCGGCGAGCGCCGCGTCGCCGTCGTTGGGATCCACCCGGCAGAACGCGGTGAGCGTCTCACCGGCCTCGCGCGCCTGGCTCAGGACCCGGTCGTTGGCCTCCGCGTAGCCCTCGGTCTCGGCCATCGGGAAGACCACACCGCGGGCGGCCGCCTGGCCGAGGGCCTCGAGCAGCTCCTCGGGCGCGCACGTGAAGGTGTCGGGATCGTTGAAGCCAAGGTGCGTGTGGACGTCGACGATCTCGAGGCCCGGGACGGTGGCCGTGACGCACTCGAACCAGGGGCGGAGGAGGTCATCGGCGTACACGGGCGGCGGCGATCATAGGCGCGGCCGGCGGACTCTCGCGGGCCGCCGCGGGCGAGGGCCTACCCTTGCCTCCCCCACCCCGCAAAGGAGCGGCCATGCCCCTCGTCCCCATGGTCATCGAGCGCACGGCGCGCGGTGAGCGCGAATACGACATCTACTCCCGGCTGCTCAACGAGCGGATCGTCTTCCTCGGCACGCCCGTCGACGACCAGATCGCCAACCTCATCGTCGCCCAGCTCCTCCACCTCGAGTCGGCTGACCCCGACAAGGACATCTCGATCTACATCAACTCCCCCGGCGGCTCGATCTACGCGGGCATGGCGGTCTACGACACGATGCAGTTCATCAAGCCCGACGTGCAGACGATCTGCGTCGGAATCGCCATGAGCATGGGCTCGCTGCTGTTGGCCGGCGGCGCGAAGGGCAAGCGCATGTCGCTGCCCAACTCGCGCATCCTCATCCACCAGCCCTCCGCCGGGTTCGAGGGGCAGTCCACCGACATCGAGATCCACGCGCGGGAGATCCTCAACACACGCCGGCGGATCGACGAGATCTACGCGCATCACACCGGCCAGTCGATCGAGCAGGTGCACACCGACATGGAGCGCGATCGCTTCTTCAAGCCTGAGGAGGCGGTCGAGTACGGGTTGATCGACCGGGTGATCCACAAGCACTGAGCGGGGCGCCGGGTCTTCGGTCAGGCGACGGAGTGCTCGATGGCGCCGAGGCGCTCGATCTCGATGCGCACGACGTCGCCGGACTCGAGGAAGCGGGGAGGGTCCATCGCCATCCCGACTCCGCTCGGCGTGCCGGTGAGGATGAGGTCGCCGGGCTCGAGGGTGCAGGTCTCACGCACAAAGGCGACCAGCTCCTCGGGGCCGAAGATGAGATCGGCGGTACTCGCGTCCTGGCGCAGCTCGCCGCCGACCCAGGTGCGCAGCGTGAGGGAGCGCGGGTCGCCGACCTCCTCGGCGGTGGTGATCCACGGGCCCCAGGGGCAGAAGGTGTCGGCGCCCTTCGCACGCGTCCACTGGGGCTCGCGCTTCTGGAGGTCACGGGCGGAGACGTCGTCGGCCACCGCGTAGCCGACGATCCGGCCACCGGCGCCCATGACGATCGCGAGCTCGCCCTCGTAGTCGAGCCGGCGCACCACGTCCGGACAGCGGATCGGGCCGCCGGGCGGCGCCGAGGAGCTCGGGAGCTTCATGAAGACGATGGGTCGCTCGGGGCGCTCGCCCCCGGTCTCCGCGGCGTGCGCGCCGTAGTTCAGGCCGATGCCGAAGATCGCGCGCGGACGTGGCACGGGCGCGAGGAGCTCCACGTCCGACAGCGGCCAGCGCTCGCCGTCGGCGGGGCCGGGCGTCGCGCCGCCCGAGAGACGGTCGAGCACGGTGCTTCCGTCCGCGAAGGCGACAACCTCCTCGCCGCGGACCTCGCCGGCGAGCGCCGCCGCGCGACCGGGCGCCAGGAAGGTGGCGAGCCTCACGCCGCGGCGCTCCGCCCGGCGAGCGAGGCGAGCGCGGCGCGGATCTCGCCGTCGGCGCGCTCGGCGTCCTCATCGGTCCACCTCCAGCGCACCCCGGCCTCGATCTCGAAGCGGGGCTGGTCATGGTCCTGGATGCGATCCACGTTCAGCGCGACCGCGACCACCCTGTCCGAGACCTCCATCGGGTCCTGCACCACCTCGGCGCGGGCGTGCGCGGTGAGCGCGACGCCGCCCTCGGCCAGCACGGTGAGCGCGACGCGCGGTTCCTCACGTAGCCGCTCGAGCGACTCCCGCCGCCGTCCGAGAGCGAGGAGAACGCGCCGCTCGCCGGCGCGCACCGCCGTCGAGACGGGAATGGCGTGAGGCGCACCAGCGCCGGTGGAGAGGATCGCCACGGTGCCGGGCGGCCACTCGGGCAGCCCATCCAGATCGAGGGACGGCACGGCGGGCACCGTACCGCGCGACCCGGGGTCAGGCCGGCGTGCCCGCGCCCGGCGCCTCGACGGGAACCGGCGCCTCGACGTGCGTGACCGGCAGCCCCAGCGCGCGCGCCTTGCTCACGAGGTCGAGCTTCAGCCAGCGAGAGAAGCGGCGCGGGAGCGTCGAGACGATGATCTCGTCGAAGCGCTCGCGGTTGTTCGCGTCGTGGATCGCCGAGAGCGGCTGCCCGTCGCCGATCTCCCCGGTGACCTCGCTCCCGGCCGCCTCCCGCAGACGGGGCAGGGCGGCCTCGAGCGCTTCACGCGCCTCGTCCTCGCCGTTGTCCTCGGGATCGACCACGCGGTGGAGTCCATGGGCGCTCGCGGGCACGACGAGGTGGAAGCGAGCGTCCCCGCGAGCGGCGCGCTCGCGCACCGCATGGAGCAGGGCCGGCGTCGCGGCGGTCTGATGGGCGACGACGAGAACGCGACGGTTTGGCTCGACCATGGAACTCACCTCTCGGACATGGATGTGCGCTTCGGCACAAGCGTAGCCTTAACCGCTGTCCCGCTCAACCGCGAAGGACGATCAGGTCAGCCGCTCCGCCCCCGTGTAGACGTTCATCGCACCGCGGCGCGCGAAGCCGCACAGCGTGAGGTTGCGGTCGGCGGCGAGCGAGACGGCGAGCGACGTGGGGGCGCCGACGCCCACGAGCACCGGCGCGCCCGCGCGCACCGCCTTCTGGACGAGCTCGAAGGAGAGCCGGCCGCTCACGCAGAGCACGTGCTCGCTCAGGGGAACGAGCCCCCGCTCGAGCGCCCAGCCGACGACCTTGTCCATCGCGTTGTGGCGTCCCACGTCCTCGCGCACCGCCACGAGCCTCCCGTCGGAGGTGAACAGTCCCGTCGCGTGCAGACCTCCGGTGCGCTCGAAGCCGGGCTGGCGGAGGCGATCGGGGAGTCCGGCGACCAGCGCGCGCGAGAGGAGCAGCCCGTCCGGCACGGGCGGCGCGTGGACGGCCACCTCCTCCAGCGCGCCCTTGCCGCACACCCCGCACGACGAGGTGGTGTAGAAGCGCCGCGCTCCGGGGTCCCGTGCCAGCGGGCCGCGGACCTCGACCGCGTTGCCGGCGAGGTCGGGCGTCGGCCCGACCTGCGGCGCCCCCTCCGCCAGCGCCTCTCCCCACAGGAAGCCCGCGGCAAGCTCCTCGTCGTGGCCGGGGGTGCGCATCGTGACCGCGAGCGGCTCCCCGTCGACTCGGATCTCGAGCGGCTCCTCGACCGCTACCTCGTCCCGAACGCCCTCGCGCTCGATCACGGCGTGGAGGCCACCCAGGCGCACCGGCGTCGGCATCAGCAGGCGCCTGGCCGCCTACCGAGCCGCCGCTTCGGGTCGCTCGACGGCGGTGACGTCGAGCTCCCCGTCGGCCAGCCTCTGGCGCAGCACCTTCTTGTCGTACTTGCCCGTGCTCGTCTTGGGCACCTCGTCGATCATCGCCCACGCGTCGGGCAGCCACCACTTGGCCACGCGGGAGGAGAGGTGCTCTCGGAGCTCGTCCGGTCCCGCCTGGGCTCCCTCACGGAGCACCACGCACGCGAGCGGGCGCTCGGCCCAGCGCTCGTCGGGCATCGCCACCACCGCGGCCTCCTCGACGTCGTCGTGGCCCACCAGCTCGTTCTCGAGATCGACGGAGGAGATCCACTCCCCGCCGGACTTGATGACGTCCTTGGAGCGGTCGGTGATCCGGATGTAGCCCTCGTCGTCCATCGCGGCGATGTCCCCCGTGCGGAGCCACCCGTCGTCGAACTTCTCGTCGCCGCTCGGGTCCTCGTAGTAGCGCGACGCGATCCACGGGCCGCGGATCTGGATCTCGCCGGTGGACTCGCCGTCCCACGGGACCTCGCGACCTTCGTCGTCCATCAGCCGGATGTCGAGCATCGGCAGCACGCGGCCGGCCTTCGAGCGGTAGGCCCAGTGCTCCTCGCCGTCGAGCTCGCGCGGCGGGTGGGCGACGGCGGCCAGCGGGCTCGTCTCCGTCATGCCCCACGCCTGGACGATGTGCATCCCGTGTCGCTCCTCGAAGGCCTCCATGAGCGAGCGCGGCACCGCCGAGCCTCCACACACCACGAGGCGCAGGCTCGAGAGGTCGGGCTGATGCTCGTCGGCGTAGCGCAGCAGGTCGAGCCAGATCGTCGGCACCGCGCCGGCGACCGTCACGCGCTCGGACTCGATCAGGCGGGCGAGCGGCTCCGCCTGCAGGAAGTGGCCGGGCATGATGAGGTCCGCGCCCACCAGCGCCGCCGAGTGCGCGAGCCCCCACGCGTTGGCGTGGAACATCGGCACGACGGGGAGCACCCGGTCGCGGGCGCTGATGCCCAACGTGTCGGCCAGGCACGTACCGACCGCATGCAGCAGCGTCGAGCGGTGGGAGTAGAGGACGCCCTTGGGGTTCCCGGTGGTCCCGCTCGTGTAGCAGAGGGCGGCGGCCGAGCGGTCCTCGAGCTCGGGGTAGTCGAAGCCGCCCTCCTGACGGGCGAGAAGCTCCTCGTAGCCGACCGCCGGCTCGAGCGAGCCGGCCTCGCCCTTACCGACGACGACGTAGTGGCGCACGGTCTCGAGCTTCGACGCGACCTTCTCGAGCAGCGGCACGAGTCCGTCCCCGACGAGGATCACCGAGTCCTCGGCGTGGTTCACGATGTACTCGAGCTGCTCGGGGAAGAGCCGAGGGTTGAGCGTGTGGAGCACGGCGCCCATGCACGGGATCGCCAGGTAGGCCTCGAGGTGCTCCTGCGTGTTCCAGGACAGGGTGGCCACCCGGTCGCCTTCGCGCACCCCGAGCTGGGCGAGACCCGCGGCGAGACGGTCGACGCGCTCGGCGATCTGGGCGTAGGTCGCTCGCCGCGAGCCGTCCTCCTCGAGCGTGACGACCTCCGAGCGGCCCACCACCCGCCGCATCCGATCGAGCACGTGCTGCAGCGTCAGCGGATGATCGTGCTGGACGAGCCCTTCGAGCATGAGTCCTTCTCCTCCCTCGGGAAACCTCTCCTCGGCCAGAGTATTCCCGACGAGGGCCGGTAGCCTCGCCGGTCCTCCCATGGCCGATCACCTGCGCTCCTACCGGGCCAAGCGCGACTTCGCGGCGACCCCCGAGCCTTCCGCCGCGCCAGACGGCGCGCAGGACCCCGCGTCGGGCGAGCGCTTCGTCGTCCACGAGCATCACGCCCGGCGCCTGCACTGGGACCTGCGCCTCGAGCGCGACGGCGTGCTCGTCTCCTGGGCGGTGCCCAAGGGCATCCCCGAGGACCCGAGCGCGAACCACCTCGCGGTCCACGTCGAGGACCACCCGCTCTCCTACATCGACTTCCACGGGGAGATACCGGCCGGCAACTACGGCGCGGGCGAGGTGAAGATCTGGGACGAGGGAACGTACGCGGCCGAGAAGTTCCGCGAGAACGAGGTCATCGTCGTCTTCCACGGGGAGCGGCTCAAGGGCCGTTACGTCCTCTTCCAGACCCGCGGCAAGGACTGGATGATCCACCGGATGGACCCGCCGGCCGACCCGGCGCACGAGCCCCTCCCCGAGCGGATCCGCCCCATGCTCGCCCGGGCGGGCGAGCTCCCCAAGGGCGAGGGGGAGGGCTGGGCGTACGAGGTGAAGTGGGACGGCGTACGCGCACTGGTCTGGATCGAGCACGGGGAGCTTCTGCGTGTCGAGAGCCGCACGGGCCGTGAGATCACCGCCCGCTACCCCGAGCTCCGTGGCATGGGGAGGGCGCTCGGCGCGCGACCGGCGCTGCTCGACGGGGAGATCGTCGCCCTCGACCCCGAGGGGCGGCCGAGCTTCGAGCGCCTCCAGGGTCGGATGCACGTGGCCTCGGAGGGAGGGGTGCGGCGGCGCATGGAGTCGACGCCCGTGACCTTCATGGCCTTTGACGTGCTGCACCTCGACGGCCGCTCCACGCTCGACCGTCCGTGGAGCGAGCGCCGCGCGCTGCTCGACGGGCTGGAGCTGGACGGGGCGAGATGGAAGGCGCCCCGCGCCCACCGCGGCGCGGGCGCTCCCTTTCTCCAGGCGACGCGTGAGCAGGGCCTCGAGGGCGTGGTGGCCAAGCGCGTGGACTCACCCTACGAGCCGGGGCGGCGCAGCGAGGCGTGGCGCAAGGTCAAGAACCACGCGCGCCAGGAGCTCGTGATCGGCGGCTGGCTGCCGGGCGAGGGCCGCCGCCGCGACCGCATTGGCGCTCTGCTCGTCGGCTACCAGGAGGACGGAGCGCTGCGCTACGCCGGCCGCGTGGGCACCGGCTTCACCGAGGAGGACCTCGGCCGCCTGGGCGAGCGCCTCGCGCCGCTCGTGCGCGACTCAAGCCCGTTCGCCACCGGAGGCGCCTCGCTCCCGCGAGGCGCGGTATGGGCGCAGCCGACGCTCGTGGCCGAGGTCGAGTTCACGGAGTGGACCACCGCGGGCGTGATCCGGCATCCCTCCTTCAAGGGCCTGCGGAGCGACAAGCCGGCCTCCGCGGTGGTGCGGGAGGGCAGCGAGCCCGCGGAGCCCGACGGAGCCGACCCGGCCGGCGAGCCGCCCCCGGCCGCTCCCGCCCGGACGGCCGCGCCGGGCGGCGCGCTCGAGATCGAGGTCGACGGCCGCACGCTCAAGCTCTCCAACCTCGACAAGGTCTTCTATCCCCGGACCGGCTTCACCAAGGGCCAGGTCATCGACTTCTACGTCCGCATCGCCCCGGTCCTCCTCCCGCACTTGCGCGGGCGCCCCCTCACCCTCAAGCGCTACCCCAACGGCGTCGAGGGCCAGTCCTTCTACGAGAAGCAGTGCCCCAAGCACCGCCCGGACTGGGTGGCCACCGCGCCGATCTGGAGCCGCCACAACGAGCGCGAGATCTCCTACTGCCTGGCCGATGATCTCCCCACTCTGGTGTGGCTGGCGAACCTCGCGGACCTCGAGCTCCACACCTCCCTCTCGCTCGCCGCGGCGATCGAGCGCCCGCGGTCGCTCGTCTTCGATCTCGATCCCGGTCCCCCCGCCGACGTGATCGACTGCGCGCAGGTCGCGCTGTGGGTGCGCGAGCTCTTCGCCGGATGGGGCCTCCGGAGCGTCGTGAAGACGTCTGGCTCGAAGGGCCTTCAGGTCTACGTCCCCTTGAACTCCCCCACGAGCTACGAGCAGACCAAGCCGTTCGCCCAGGCGGTCGCCGAGCGGCTGGAGCGTGAGCACCCCGACCGCATCGTCTCGCGCATGGCGAAGAACCTGCGCTCGGGCAAGGTGCTCGTCGACTGGAGCCAGAACGACCAGCACAAGACGACGGTCAACGTCTACTCGCTTCGCGCGCGCGAGCACCCGACGGTCTCCACGCCGGTGGCCTGGGCGGAGGTCGAGGCCGCGCTCGCCGCGGAGGACCCCGCCCTGCTCACCTTCGACTCGGCCCGGGTGCTCGACCGCGTCGCCTCCCGCGGCGACGAGTTCGCTCCGCTGCTCGAGCTCGAGCAGGCGCTTCCGGCGGCCTCACCGCGGGGGTAGAGTGCGTGAACCATCTCCGCTGACCCCGAGGGAGCCCCATGACCGACGTCGCTAGCCAGCCGCCCGCCTCCGACGACGACCGGGGCCAGCTCACCAACCGTCAGGGTCATCCGGTCTACGACAACCAGAACCAGCGCACCGTCGGCGAGCGGGGGCCGGCGACGCTCGAGAACTACCAGTTCCTCGAGAAGATCTCCCACTTCGATCGCGAGCGGATCCCCGAGCGGGTCGTCCACGCCCGCGGCACCACCGCGTTCGGCTTCTTCGAGGCCACGGGCAAGTGGGGCGATGAGCCGATCTCCAAGTACACGCGCGCCAAGCTCTTCCAAGAGGCCGGCAAGCGCACCGAGCTGGCCGTGCGCTTCTCCACGGTCGCGGGCGGCCGGGACTCCTCGGAGGCCACGCGCGACCCGCGCGGCTTCGCGGTGAAGTTCTACACCGAGGAGGGCAACTGGGATCTCGTGGGCAACAACATCGCGGTCTTCTTCATTCGCGACGCGATCAAGTTCCCCGACTTCATCCACTCGCAGAAGCCCGATCCGGTCACCTTCCGTCAGGAGGCCAACCGGATCTTCGACTTCATCTCCCAGACGCCCGAGTCCATGCACATGGTCACGATCGTCTTCGGGCCGCGTGGGATCCCCGCGAGCTACCGGACCATGCAGGGCTTCGGCGTGAACACCTACAAGTGGGTCAACGAGCAGGGCGAGACGGTGCTCGTCAAGTACCACTGGCTGCCCAAGCAGGGCGTCGCGAGTTGGACGGCGGTGGACGCCGCGGCCGTGCAGGCCGAGGACCTCGGGCCCCACAGCAAGGACCTCCACGAGGCGATCGAGCGCGGCGAGCACCCCGAGTGGGAGCTGAACGTGCAGATGATGAGCGACGAGGAGCATCCCGAGCTCGACTTCGACCCGCTCGATGACACGAAGGTGTGGCCCGAGGAGGCCTTCCCGCTCAAGCCGATCGGCCGGATGGTGCTCGACCGCAACGTCGCGAACGTCTTCGCCGAGAACGAGCAGATCGCCTTCGGCACGGGCGTCCTCGTCGACGGGCTCGACTTCTCCGACGACAAGATGCTCGTCGGACGCACCTTCTCCTACTCCGACACCCAGCGCCACCGGGTGGGGCCGAACTACCTCCAGCTTCCGGTCAACCGGCCCAAGACCCACGTGCGCACCAACCAGCGCGACGGACAGATGGCCTACGACGTCGACGAGGCGGGCGAAAGCCCGCACGTCAACTACGAGCCCTCGATCACCGGCGGCCTACGCGAGGCGCAGTACCCCACGCACGACGACCAGGGCCCGGAGATCAGCGGGCGGGTGACCCGCAAGCGCATCCTCCGGACCAACGACTACGCCCAGGCCGGCGAGCGCTACCTGATGTCCGAGCAGTGGGAGAAGGACGACCTGGTCCTCAACCTCGTCACGCTGCTCGGCCAGTGCGACCAGGCGATCCAGGAGCGGATGGTCTGGCACCTGCTCCTGTGCGAGGACGAGCTCGGCCTGCGAGTCGGCGAGGGGCTCGGGATCGGCCTCGAGGACGTCAAGGACCTTTTGCCGCTGCAGAGCCAGACCCTCTCCGAGGATGAGCTCCGGCGCCTCGAGAACCTCGGAAGCAACGGTCCGCGCGACGTCGAGGGCCACGTGATGACCCACTGCGTTCCCAACGAGCGGATGACGGTGGCCGACGCTCCCGAGCCGGTCGTGGGCTGATACGAGCTCAGCGAGCCGCGCAGTCGACGCTCAGTCGATCCGGCGCTCGGACTCCTCGATCGGGTAGTCGTTGATGCTCGCGTCGCGCCGGGTCATGAGCCCCTCGTCGTCGAACTCCCACAGCTCGTTGCCGTGGCTGCGCCACCACTGGCCGGCCCGGTCGCGGCACTCGTACTCGAAGCGCACGGCGATGCGGTGGCTGCCGAAGCTCCAGAGCTCCTTGCGCAGCCGGTAGTCGAGCTCGCGCGACCACTTCCGCCGCAGGAAGTCCTTGATCGCTTCGTGGCCCTCGAAGAACTCCTCGCGATTGCGCCAGCGCGACTCCGCGCTGTAGCTCTCGACCACGACCTCGGGGTCACGGCTGTTCCACGCCTCCTGAGCCGCGTGCACCTTCTGGCGCGCGGTCTCCTCGGTGAACGGAGGCGTGGGGCCGGGCATCGCGTCAGCGGCGGAACGTCTCGGCCGAGCCCTTGGCGTCGACCGCATCGGAGATACGGGAAAGGGCGTGCGCGTAGGCCGCGGTGCGCAGGTCGATCTCCTTCTCGGCGCCGAGCGCTCCGATGCGCTCCGCCTCGCTCGTCATCCTGGCGCGCAGGCGCTGGCGCACCTCCTCGAGGGTCCAGTAGAGGCCGGAGCGGTTCTGCACCCACTCGAAGTAGGAGACGGTCACGCCGCCGGCGTTGGCGAGGATGTCGGGCACGACGGAGACGCCGCGCTCGGCCAGGATCGCGTCGGCCTCGGGGCTCACCGGCCCGTTGGCCACCTCCACGATCGCGCGCGCCTGCACGGCATCGGCGTTCTCCTCGGTGATCGCGTTCTCGAGCGCGGCGGGGATGAGCAGGTCGACGTCGAGCGCGAGCAGCTCCTCCCCCGAGATCTTCTCGTGGTCGACCTCCTCGGGCTCGGACCCGTCGCCCGAGACCGCACGCAGCTCGCCCGTCTCCTCCTTGACCCGACGCACGCTTGGCGCGTCGAGGCCCTCGGCCCGGTGGATCGCGCCCTGCGAGTCGCTCACCGCCACCACCCGGAAGCCCGCGCGGTGCAGCAGCTCGGCGAGGGTCGCGCCCGCGTTGCCGAAGCCCTGCACGGCGACGGTCGGCTGCGCGCCGAGCTCGAGCGCCTCGCGCAGCGTGACGATGACGTCGAAGGCGCCGTCGGCAGTGGCGCTCGTCCGGCCCGCGCTGCCGCCCATGGAGAGCGGCTTGCCGGTGATGACGGCGGGCTCGATCTTCCGGTGGATGATCCCGTACTGGTCCATCATCCAGCCCATGACCATGGCGTTCGTGTAGACGTCGGGGGCGGGCACGTCGACGTCGGGGCCGATGAAGTCGGCGATCTGGTTCACGTAGCCGCGGCTCAGGCGCTCGAGCTCGAGCTGCGAGAGCTCCTTGGGGTTGACCGTCACCCCGCCCTTCCCGCCGCCGAAGGGCAGGTCGACGGCCGCGCACTTGAACGTCATCCAGAACGCGAGCGTCTGCACCTCGTCGACGTTGACACCGGGGTGGAATCGGATGCCGCCCTTGGTCGGCCCGCGCGAGTCGTCGTAGCGCACGCGGTAGCCGGGGAAGGTGCGCAGGGTCCCGTCGTCCATCCGCACGGGGATCGAGACCTTGAGCACCGACTTGGGCAGGCGCAGGCGCTCGAGCGTGTCCTCGGAGACCTCGGCGTGGCGCACCGCGGCGTCGAGCCGTCCGCTCGCGCCCTCGAACAGCGAGCTCATGCCCCGCTCCGGACGAGGAAGGAGAACTTCTGGGCCGACTCGAACGCCGCCTCGGCGGCGAGCTGGGCCACGCCGATGCCGATCGTCGGATAGACGTGGATCGTGTTGGCGAGGTCCGCGAGCTTGAGCTTCTGGTCGATCGCGAGCGCGAGCTCGTGGATCATCTCCCCCGCCCCCGGAGCGAGCACATGCGCGCCCACCAGCCGCTTCTTGGCGGTGACGAGGACGATCGCGCCCTCCTCCGCGCTCTCGGCGCGCGCGCGGTCGGAGTGGGTCAGCTCCTGGCGGAAGACCTCGACCGCGCCCGCGCCGTGCTCCTCCTCGGCCTGGGCGACGGTCAGCCCCGCGTGGGCGAGCTCGGGGTCGGTGAACGTGCACCACGGCACCGCGTAGTCGCCCTTGCTCGAGCCGGGAAAGAACATGTTGCGTACGGCGCGCACCGCCTCGAAGCCGGCGGAATGGGTGAAGAGGTAGCGGCCGGCCACGTCGCCGGCAGCGTAGACGGATCCGACGTTCGTGCGCAGCCGCTCGTCGGTCTGCACCCCGCGCGGGCCGAGCTCGACGCCCAGCTCCTCGAGCCCGAGCCCCTCCACGTTGGGCGCGCGGCCGGCGCCCACGAGGATCTCCTCGGCGCGCCAGCTCCTCGCCCGACCGCCGTGGGTGCCGTGCACGACCTTCTCGCCGTCATCCACGGCCACTCGCTGCGCCTCGACCCCGGTGTGGAGCCGGACGCCCTCCTGCTCGAGCTTGGTCGCGAGCCGCTTCACGAGCTCGGGCTCGTCGCGAGCGAGGATACCGTCGGTGAGTTCGAGAACGGTGATCTCGGTGCCCAGGCGTGCGAAGGCCTGCGCCAGCTCGATCGCGATCGGGCCGCCGCCGATGATGGTCAGGCTGCGGGGCGCGCGCTCGAGCTCGAACACGTTCTCGCTGGAGAGGAAGCCCGCCTCGCGCAGTCCTTCGATCGGGAGGGTCGCCGGACGGCTTCCCGTGCAGAGCAGCACGAAGCGCGCCTCGAGCGGCTCCCCGTCCACCTCGACGGTGCTGGGTCCGGTGAGCCGTGCCGTGCCGTGAAGCACCTCGACCCCCATGGCCCGGAAGCGCTCGGGGTCGTCGTCGCTCGCGGCGATCTCCTCTTGGATGCGATGGATGCGCTGCCACACCTTCGCGGTGTCGATCTCGGGCTCGACCGCAGAGAGCCCGTAGCGGTCGGCGTGGCGCATGGTGTGCGCCGCCTTGGCCGAGGCGAGGAGCGCCTTGCTCGGTACGCAACCGGTCCACAGGCAGTCTCCCCCTACACGGCCGCGCTCCACGACCGCGACCTTGACGTCGAGCGTGGCGGCGAACTCGGCGGCGACCATACCGCCCGAGCCCATGCCGACGATGATGAGGTCGTAGCGCCGGGCCATCGCCCGGCATCATCCTCGACCGGCGCGCGCGGCGGCAGCCCGGCCGCGCGCCACAATGCCGCGATGCGCCTCTACCCCGCCGCCCGATCCCCGCTCGTCACGACGCTCGCCCGCGATGCGGCGGTGCTCCTCGCCTTGATCCTCCTCGTGTGGCTCGGGTTCAGGGTCCACGACGGCGTGGACCGCCTCGCCGGCCTCGGGCGCGGCGTGCGCGACGCGGGAGCATCCGTGCAGCAGGGCTTCGACACCGCCGCCGGAGCGCTCGGCGGAGTTCCGGTCATCGGCGGCCAGCTCAGCCAGGGGCTTCGCGGCGCCGGCCGGGACTCGGGCGGATCGGTCGCCGCGGCGGGCGCGAGCGGAGAGCGCGAGGTCCACCGACTCGCCAACCTGCTCGGCTGGCTCACCTTCGGGCTGCCGGCGTTGCTCCTCCTCGGCCAGTGGCTCCCGCCCCGCGTGCGTCAGGTCCGCCGGCTCACCGCCGCGCGACGCGTGCTCGCCGGCACGCTCGACCCCGAGCGCCAGCGTCTCGTGGCCATGCGGGCGGCGTTCGAGCTTCCCTACGGCGTCCTCCTGCGTCACACGCGCGACCCGCTCGGCGACCTGGGCGCCGAGCGCTACGAGCCGCTCGTCGCCGCGGCGCTCGAGGACGCGGGGATGAGCGCCCGGAGCGTTCGCTAGCGGGGAGGCTGAGGTGGGTTGGGCGTTGGGCCGCTGGCCTTTCGGGGTGAGGATGACGCTGTCGTAGTTGGTGGCGAAGAAGTCGGTGTCGGCGTCGGCCGCGTGGACCTGTCCCAATGCGTTGGTGGGACGTCTTGCCAACGGCCGGGCTGCCGAGCCACGGCGTTGCGCCGGGCTCTGAGCGAGTGGCTCGCGCGCCTCGCCCAGCGCGAGGGGCAAGCTGACTCATGACACGGAGCCCCTGAGGGCGATCGCTCAGGGGCGGGCGCCGAGGATGAGCCGGCCGCGCTTGAAGTCGATGGCGGCCATCCCGAACAGGCGCAGGATGTCGGAGCCGATCAGGCCCTGCAGGGCGATCTTGCCCATGGCCGCGGGCATGGGCACGCTCAGGATGGTCCGCCGAGGAAGGCGCACCGAACCCGCCCGCCAGTTCGTCACGAAGATCTTGTTCGCGGAGACGATGCTGGAAAGTCCGGCGACCCTTCCCCCCTTGCCCGTGATGGGAATGTGCAGCCGCCGCACGAGCCCAGCGTCGATGACCGACCGCGTCGCGCCGGTGTCGATGGCGAAGCGAAAGGGCCCGCGACCCTCGAGGTAGATCGGGACGAGCGCAAGGGTGGCGCCGCTCTTGCCCCGCACGATGGTGATGCGCACGACCTTCTCGGCCGAGGACGGACCGCGCGCCGCTCGACCGCCGCGGCGGGCCGACACCGGCGGCGAGCGGGCGGATGTACTCGCGCCCGACGAGGTGGCGTGCCCACTCATGGACGGCCTTGCCCTCTCGCCTCCGCAGCCCCACACGAGGACCGCCAGGATCAAGAGCCCGGCACTCGCCGCCGGACGCCGGGCACGCCGCGCGAGGCTCATGCGGCAAACGCTACCGGGGAGGAGCCGCCGGCTCAGCGCAGGCCGGAGCGCCAGAACGAGGTGCGCATGCGCGCTCCCGCCCAGTTCAGTCCGACATGGACGTGGTTGCGATGCCCGAGCGTCGGGTCGACGTGGGCCTTGCGACGACCGTGGCCGTCGTAGCAGACGGAGTAGGGCTGCATGCCGCCATCGCCGCCGAACCACGCCTGGCAGTTCCAGATGATCTCCTGGATGCCCATGCGGCGGGCGAGCGCGTGGGCGTTGCCGGCGCGGTCGGAGGCGAGGAAGAGCGAGATGAGCCGGGTGGCCTCGCGGCGGTCGGCCGGGTTGGTGACGTCGAGGTGCCAGTCGAGCGCCCGCCCCTCGGAGTGCAGCGAGTAGTCGGTGCGCCCGAGCCAGGCCTGAAGGGCCAGGGTGCCGCGCTGCGGGCCGCGCAGGCAGTGACGGGCGTAGTCGTAGGCGTAGGAGTCGATCGGCTGGGCCGCGAGCCGATTGGCCGGGTTATGGGCGACCGGGCCGAAGACGGCGGGAAAGGCGTGGGCGGGAGGCGGCGAACCATCCTCCGCTGTCATCGCCCCGCTCAGGCGTCGCTTGAGGCGCGCGCGCTCGCCGCTAGCGTCTGCGGCCGTGCGAAGGCTCGCTCTGGGTGTGCTGCTGACGATCGTCGGGTTGCTCGGGCTCCTGGTGGTCGAGGCCGTGATCGCGCGCCTCGGGCCGATGGACCGCTTCGTCGGTCCCTCCCGGGCACCGCGCGCCTTCGGCGGCGCCGGCCCACGTCTGAGCTACGTGGTGCTCGGCGACAGCACAGCGGCCGGCCGCGGCGCTCCGTACGAGAGCGGCATCACCGTGGCCACGGCGCGACATCTCGCGCTCTCGCGCCGGGTCACCATGACGAACCTCGCGGTCTCCGGGGCGCGCATGGGTGACCTGGTGCGCAGCCAGGTCGCGCCGGCAGCGAGGCTCCGCCCCGATGTCGTCCTCATCGCCGCCGGAGCCAACGACGTGACGAACCTCACTTCCACGTCCTCCATCCAGCGAGACCTGCGCACGCTCGTCGACCGCCTGCGCGGCGCCAACGAGGGGATTCGGATCGTCGTCACCGCCTCTCCCGACGTCGGCTCGGTGCGCCGGCTGGCCCAACCGCTCCGGTGGGTCGCCGGATGGCGGACGGAGCAGATCAACGCGGCCATCGAACAGGTCGCCGCCGAGCGGGGGCTCACGCTCGCGCCGATCGCCCAACGGACCGGTCCGCTGTTCCGGAAGGACCCCGGGCTGTTCGCCGGCGACCGCTTCCACCCCAACGCCCGGGGCTACGCGACGTGGACGCCGGTGCTCGACCAGGCGCTCGACCGCGCGCTGGGACGGTGAGCTAGGAGCCGAGCACGGCGCCGAGCCGGCGCTCCAGCGCGTCGCCGAGGACCTGGCGCACCGGCCCCTGCTCGAAGCGCTCGACGAGCGCCTGGAGGAAGCCCTCGACGATGAGCCGGTGAGCGGCATCACGCGAGAGCCCGCGCGACTGAAGGTAGAAGAGCTGCTCGGCGTCGACCTGGGCGATCGCGGCGGCGTGCGTGCAGCGCACGTCGTTGGCCTCGATCTCCAGGCCGGGGATCGCGTCGGCGTGGGCGCGCCGGGAGAGCAGCAGGTTGCGGCTCTCCTGGAAGGCGTCAGTCTGCTGGGCGCCGGGGTCGACGCGGATCATCCCGCGCCACACCGCGTTGGCGCGGTCCTGGAGGACTCCGCGGAAGGCCAGGTCGGAGAACGTGTTCGGCGCGGCGTGCTCCTGCGTGGTGTCGAAGTCGAGGTGCTGACGGGCGTGACCGGCGTAGGCGCCGGTGACCTTGCCACGCGCGCCAGGACCGGCGAGCTTGGTCTCCATCCTCACCTTGCCGCGGGCCGAGCCGAACCCGAGCGCGACCCAGTCGAGCTCGGCGTCGCGCTGCACCTCGGCGCGCTGGGAACCGAAGATCCAGGAGCGCTCGGAGAGCCCCTGTCCGCAGACATAGCGGAGGTGCGCGTTCGGGCCGACCGCGAGCTCCACGACGGTGTTGAAGAGGGCGTCGACGTCCTCTCTCGAGGAGAGGTACTGCTCCCACACCTCGGCACGGGCGCCCTCCTCGAGCACGACGAGCGTGCGCCAGTTGAGCTGCGTGCCGTCGGCGTCCTGGACCACGGAGAGCACGATCGGCTGCTCGATGGTGACGTTGCGCGGAACGTAGACGAGCGCGCCGCCGGTCCAGTCCACCTCGTTGCGGGCCACGAAGGGGTCTTCCGCTGCGACGACCGTGCCGAGGTGGCGCTCGACGATCTCGGGATGCTCAAGCGCAGCCTCGGCCAGCGACATCACGACGACGCCCGGGGGGAGGGCCGAGGCGCCATCGGTCGTGGCGATCTCGCGGGCGTCGACCTGCGCGAGACCCAGCGGGGAGTCGAGCCCTTCGAACACCGCCGGTGCGCGCTGGGCCGCCGACTCCTCGCCGCCCTCCGCGGGCGCGTAGTCGCCGAGCTCCAGGTTGCGGATGTCGGTGAACTCCCAGCCCGCCGTCCGCGCGTCGGGCAGGGGAAGCTCTGCGCAAAGCACGGCGCCGCGCTCGCGCCGCGCGACCAGCCACGCGGGCTCGGCGCGACGTGAGGTGGTCTCGGTGCTCATCGCGGCGCCTAGCCTAGCCACCGTGCTCAGCGCGCGAGCTCGAGGCGCGCGCGCATTCCGGGAGCGTTGGCCAGGCGCTCGTCCAGGGTGAGCAACGGAGCCTCGAGGGCCTCCGCGAGCGCGACGTAAACGGCGTCATACGCCGTGACGTTCGTACGCAACTCCCAGATTCGCGGCAGGAACGGGGTATGGGCATAGCGGATGGCCCGGAGCGCGGACAGATCGGCGAGGACACCGCGCGCCCGGTCGGCCGAGAGCCGTCCCGCGGTGCGAGCCCGGCGTAGAGCGCTGATCACCTCGAGGTCGAACAGGTGAGGTACGTGCACCGTCTCCTCGGGACGCGCGAGGCGCGAAGCGACCGGCTCGCCGCCACCCCCGCCGAACAACCAGGAGACGCCCGCCGAGGCGTCGAGGACGATCAACGCTCGTCTCGGTGCTCCCGGACCGTGTGAACTATCCACTCCTCATCCACGTCGGTCGCCCCTCGAGCTGCGATCCGCGCCGAGAGCTCGGCGAGGGTCGGTCTGTCCGCGACCGCCCGCACCTCGGAGAGCAGGTAGTCGGAGAGCGTCATGTCAGCCTCCGCGGCTCGCACCTTCAACCGCCGATGCAGATCGTCCGGCACGTTGCGAATCTGCACCATCTTCGTCATGCGATCCACCATATCGCATGTGCGCTACATGTAATGCTACGGCGGACTCACCCACACGATCCGACGAGCGGCTGGGCGCGCCTGCCCAGGAAGGGAGCGGGGGACAGTGCGCAAGCACGGACCCCGCTCCGCTGACACCGGCAGGCGCGTCGAGACGCCGCCGGATCAGCCGATGGAGCCTTCCATCTGGAGCTCTATGAGCCGGTTCATCTCGACCGCGTACTCCATCGGGAGCTCCTTGACGATCGGCTCGATGAAACCGTTGACGATGAGCTTCGACGCCTCCTCCTCCTCGAGCCCGTGGCTCATGAGGTAGAAGAGCTGCTCCTCGCCGATCTTCGAGACCGACGCCTCGTGGCCGATGTCCACCTCGTCCTCGTTGATCCTGATGGTGGGGTAGGTGTCCGAGCGCGAGTTCTCGTCGAGCAGCAGCGCGTCGCAGACCACCTTCGAGCGCGAGCCCGTCGCGCCCTTGGCCACCTCGAGCAGCCCGCGGTAGGAGCCGCGGCCGCCGTCCTTGGAGATCGACTTGGCGAAGATGTTCGACGTCGTGTTGGGCGCCACGTGGACGATCTTGCCGCCCGCGTCCTGGTGCTGCCCTTCGCCGGCGAAGGCGATGGAGAGGATCTCGCCGTGGGCCCGCTCACCCGTGAGGTAGACCGACGGGTACTTCATGGTGAGCTTGGAGCCGAGGTTGCAGTCGACCCACTCGACGGTCGCGTCGCGCTCGGCGACCGCGCGCTTGGTGACGAGGTTGTAGACGTTCTGCGACCAGTTCTGCACGGTCGTGTAGCGGATGCGCGCGCCCGGCTTGGCGATGAGCTCCACTACCGCGGAGTGCAGCGAGTCCGACGAGTACGTCGGCGCGGTGCAGCCCTCGACGTAGTGCACGTAGGAACCCTCGTCGGCGATGATCAGCGTGCGCTCGAACTGGCCCATGTTCTCGGTGTTGATGCGGAAGTAGGCCTGCAGCGGCATCTCGACTTCAACGCCCGGCGGCACGTAGACGAACGAGCCGCCCGACCACACCGCGGAGTTGAGCGCGGCGAGCTTGTTGTCGTTGGCGGGGATGATCGTTGCGAAGTACTCACGCACGAGGTCCTCGTGCTCACGCAGCGCGGTGTCCATGTCCATGAAGATCACGCCCTGCTTCTCGAGGGCTTCGTTGACCTGGTGGTAGACCACCTCGGACTCGTACTGCGCCCCCACGCCGGAGAGGAACTTGCGCTCGGCCTCAGGGATCCCGAGACGGTCGAAGGTCTTCTTGACGTCCTCGGGCACGTCGTCCCACGAGCGCTCGGCGCGCTCGGAGGCGCGCACGAAGTAGTGGATGTTGTCGAAGTCGACGCCGGCCAGCATCGGGGAGCCCCACGTGGGCATCTCGCGCGCGAGGAAGTGATCGAGCGACTTGAGGCGGAAGTCGCGCATCCACTGCGGCTCGGACTTGAACTCGGAGATCTTCTCGACGATCTCGCGGTTCAGGCCCTTCGGCGCCTTGTAGAGGTAGTTCTCGGCGTCGTGGAAGCCGAAGCGCTCCGTGTAGTCGGAGTTGATGCCGGCGAGCTGCTCGTTCTCGGTGGGAGCGGGGATGACTTCGGGCGTGGCCATGGTGTTCAGTCAACCTCCAGCTTGATCATGTCGTCCTCGACGAGGACGGGGAACGTGTCGACGGGTGCGTAGGCCGGCAGAGTGAGCGGACGGCCCGTGCGCAGGTCGAAGAGCGAGCCGTGGCGCGGGCACTCGACGGTGCACCGCGGCTGGTCGAACTCTCCCTCCACAAGCGGGCCGTTGTCGTGCGAGCAACGGTTCTCGATCGCGTGGAGGGTTCCGTCGCAGTTGTAGACGCCGATCTCGAGCTCCTCCCACTCGACCATCCGCATGCCTCCGGGCGGGAGATCGGAGAGCGGACAGACTTCGATGAGGGTGGTTTGCGGCAAGCGGTGCGAAGTCCTAGCGACGAGATCGGATTTATCCATCGAGTGTAGCGTGGGGATCGCTCTCCGTGGGCCTGGATCAGCGCTCGCCGGGCCGATGAGGAAGCCCGACCGGTCGGCACCGCGGCGGCGTCGACCGCCAGCGTCAGTGCCCGGCCCGCGAGCGACGAAGGATCCGTTCCCAATCGGAGCACGTTGCGGCGAGGAGCGCTCAGCGCGCCTAGGCCTCCGAGGCCGGCGTGGCCGGCTCCCACTCGACCGCGGCGCCCAGTCCGGCGCTCTTCAGCACCTTGAGCGAGAGCAATGCGCACTTCATGCGCGTGGCCGAGATGTCGATCCCGAGCAGGTCGAGCACGAAGCCGCGGTCGAGGCGGACGAGCTCCGCCACCGGCATCCCCTTCACCTCGTCGGAGGCCATCGACGCCGAGGCCTGGGAGATCGCGCAGCCGTGCCCGGAGAACCGGACGTCCTCGATCCGGCCGTCGTCGTCGACCGCGAGCTGGACGCGGAGCTGGTCGCCGCACAGCGGGTTGACGTCCTCGTACTCGAGGTCCGCGCGTTCGAGCTCGGGCGCGGGCGGGCTCCAGTTGTGCGGGCGCTTGTAGTGCTCGAGGATGTACTCGCGGTAGAGGTCGTCCATCAGAGCTCGAAGACCCGCCGGACCTCGTGCAGCGCGTCGATCAGCCGGTCGACGTCCTCCCGCGTGTTGTGCACCGCGAAGCTCGCCCGCGTGGTCGCGGGCACGCCGAGGCGGCGCATGAGCGGCTGGGCGCAGTGGTGCCCGGCGCGCACGCACACGTTCTCGCGCGAGAGCAGTTCGGCCACGTCGTGAGGATGGACACCCTCGAGCGCAAAGGAGGCCAGCGCGCCGCGATGCTCGGCGGCGGGGCCGAAGACGGTGAGGCCCGGCACCTCGGCCAGGCGCTCGAGCGCGTAGGCGGTCAGGTCGGCCTCGTGGGCGCACGCGGCGTCGATGCCGATCCGGTCCAGCCACTCGATCGCGGTGCCGAGGCCGGCAGCCTCCACGTAGGGTGAGGTGCCGGCCTCGAACTTCCAGGGCAGGTCGTTCCAGCTCGACTCGTACCAGTCGACCGAGCGGATCATGTCCCCGCCGGCGAGGAACGGGGGCATGGCCTCGAGCAGCTCGCGCTTGCCGTAGAGCACTCCGATGCCGGTCGGACCGTAGACCTTGTGGCCGGTGAAGCCGTAGAAGTCCGCGTCGATCGACTTGACGTCGACCGGCCGGTGGGGAACGACCTGCGCCCCGTCGACCAGCGCCACGGCGCCGGCCGCGTGGGCGCGGGCGACGATCTCCTCGACCGGGTTGATCGTGCCCAGCACGTTGGATACGTGGATGACGCCGACGAGCTTCGGCCCGCGGGCCAGGAGCTCGTCCAGCGAGTCGAGGTCGAGCCGTCCGTCTTCGGTGAGGGAGACGTAGTCGAGGTGAGCGCCGACCTCTTGCGCGAGGAGCTGCCACGGCACGATGTTTGAGTGGTGCTCCATCGGCGTGAGGACGATCCGGTCGCCCGCGCCGATGTTGGCCCGTCCCCACGAGTAGGCGACTAGGTTGATCGCCTCGGTGACGTTCTTGGTGAAGATCGTCTCGGGATCGGTGGCGCCGATGAACCGCGCCACCGTGGAGCGGCCGGCCTCGAAGCGCTCCGTGGCCTCCTGGGCCAGCGTGTAGACGCCGCGGTGGATGTTGGCGTTGTGGCGCGTGTAGGAGGCGACCATCTCGTCGATGACGGCCTGGGGCTTCTGGGAGGTCGCGGCCGAGTCGAGGTAGACGAGCGGCTTGCCGCCGATCTCACGACCGAGGATCGGGAACTCCGCCGCCACGGCGGCGCCGAGCCGCGGAGAGGCGGCGGTGGCGCTCACGCGGCGGCCTCGACCTCGTCGCGGATCCAGCCGTAGCCCTTCTCCTCGAGCAGCGTGACGAGCTCGGGGCCGCCCTGCTTGACGATCCGCCCCTGGTAGAGCACGTGCACCTCGTCGGGTTGCACGAGATGCAGGATCCGCTGGTAGTGGGTGATGATGAGGATCCCCATGTCGTTGCCGGCGACCGCGTTGACCCCGCCGGCGACGATGCGCAGCGCGTCGATGTCGAGGCCGGAGTCGGTCTCGTCGAGCACGGCGAGCGCAGGCTTCTGCAGGGCGAGTTGGAGGATCTCCATACGCTTCTTCTCACCGCCCGAGAAGCCCTCGTTGAGGTAGCGGCTCGAGAACTCCTTGGGGACCTCGGTGAGCTTCATCGCCTCCTCCACCGTCTGGCGGAAGTCCTTGAGCGAGATCGCCTCCTCGCCGTGCGCCTCGCGGTGGGCGTTCATCACCGTGCGCAGGTACTTCGTCACGGTCACGCCGGGCACGGCGACGGGGTACTGGAAGGCCATGAACAGACCCATGCGGGCGCGCTCGTCGGTGGCGGCCTCGGTGATGTCCTCGCCCTTGAAGAGGATCTGCCCCTCGGTGACCTCTAGGTTGGGGTGGCCCATGATCACATTGGCGAGCGTCGACTTGCCCGAGCCGTTCGGTCCCATGAGCGCGTGGATCTCGCCCTTGTCGACCTCCAGGTCGACGCCGCGGAGGATCGGCTTGTCCTCGCCGGCGCGGACGTGGAGGTTGCGGATCTCGAGTTGGGCCATTGGTTCCTGTTCGGGAGGGGTGGAGGGCTAGGCCGCGGCGGCGGGCTGCGCGCTGGCGTCGCGCTGGGAGAATTCGATCAGCTCGGCGAGCGTGGTGGTCTGGAGCGCGCGGATCACGCCGCCCTGCACGCGGGTCCACAGGAGCTTCGTCGCGCAGGCGCGCCCAGCGTCGAGCGTGTGTGAGCACAGGACGCCGTGGGTGGAGTCCTCGACGAAGCAGTCCATGGGCGCGACCTGCCCCTCGAGCGCCTGCACCACTTCGTCCATGGCGATCTCGGCCGCGGGGCGCGCGAGCCAGTAGCCGCCGTATGCGCCGCGGGCACTCTGCACGAGTCCCGCCTTCTTGAGCTTGGCGACCACCTGCTCGAGGTAGGCGAGGGGAAGCTGCTCGGCCTCGGCGATCGTCTTCAGGCTCGTGGGACGATCGGGGCTCTGGCGCCCGAGCTCGACCATCAGCCGCACGCCGTACTCCGCCCTGGAGGAGAAGATCATCGGGCCAAATCCTACCAATAGGGTAGGCAATGCCCGGCGGCACGGGGCGGCTCGGCCTGCCAGGATCCGGCGCTCGATGAGCGCGCGAGAGATCAGCCCAGGGATCGTGCTGCTGACGGGTCGTCCGGCGTACCGCATCAACCAATACCTCGTCGACGACGTGCTGATCGACGCAGGCCCGCCCGGGCTGACGCGCCGCCTGCTGCGTGACCTCGGCGGCCGGCCGCTCAGCGCGCACGCGCTCACGCACGGCCACCCCGATCACTACGGCTCGAGTCGCGCGCTGACCGAGCGGCTCGGAGCGCCGACGTGGTGCCCGGCCGGCGACGCCGAGGCGGTGCGCACCCGGCGCCTGCCGCACTCGAACCACCCACTCGGGCGCCTGATGGGGCGCATGCCCGCGCCGCCGCCGCCGGCCATCGCCCGCGCGCTGCACGAGGGCGACGAGGTCACCGGCTTCCGGGTGCTCGACACCCCGGGCCACTCGCCGGGGCACGTCTCCTACTGGCGCGAGGCCGACCGGGTGCTGATCGTCGGCGACGTGCTCTTCAACGTCGAGCCGCTCAGCGGACGCGTCGGCCTGCGCGAGCCGCCGGTCGCCCTCACCGTCGACCCGGCGCGCAACGGTGACGCGATTCGCCGCCTCGCGGCGCTGGAGCCCGAGATCGCCCTCTTCGGGCACGGTCCGCCGCTGCGCGACCCGGCGGCGCTGAGCGCGTTCGCCGCCAGCCTGGCCGGCTGAGAAGTCATTCGAGCAACTCGAGCACGCGCTCGGGCGGCCGGGGCGAGCACGGCCCGCTCACCGCGCTCGACGATCGGGCGCTGAAGCAGCTCGGGGTGCTCGACGAGGAGCGCGATGAGCTCGTCATCGCTCAATTCACGCCCGGCGATCCCGAGCTCGCGATAGGCGGGCTCCTTGACGCGGAGAACCTCGCGCGGGCGAAGCTTCGCCTTGGCCAGCAGATCGCGCAGCCGCGGCTCATCGAGCGGCTCGACGAAGTAGTCGACCTTCTCCACCTCGACTCCGCGCTCCTCGAGCAACGCACTCAGCTTGCGGCAGGTCGTGCACGTGCGCTTCTCGTAGACGGTGAGCTCGGACATCGATCAGCGAATGCTCACACGACGGGAGTAGGCGTAGCGCGAGCGGTTGCCGAGCCGATCAGAGGCCCGGACGCGGAAGCGGTAGACGTGTCCGCGGCGAGCGCGATAGCGCAGCTCCGGCTTCCGCCCACGGGGTCGGAGCCGCCGGTAGTGGCGCCCGTCGCTCGTCGCCTGGACGTCGAACGCGCGCAGACCGACTCCCGCGTCTCGTCCTCGCCAGGCGACCCGGATCGTCGTCGAGTGGGCCGACAGCCGCCGAGCGGAGACGGCCACGCGCGGAGCCGTACCGTCGACCCGCAGATCGCTGCTCGCGTTGGAAGCGAAGGTCTCGCCGTACCGCGTGGCAGAGGCGGTCACGGCGAGCCGCTTGAGGCCGTCGCTGGTCCCTTGCACCTTCCAGTGCACCACGCGGGTCGACCCGGGCTGCCCCGCCTTGGCCACCGTGCCGAGCGCTTGGGTGGCAGCAGCGGATCCGCGCGCAAGCGTCGCGCCCGACGGCAGGTGCAGGCTCGCCGTGGCCGACTCGGCGGTCAGGTCGGGGGACGGGTTGGCGATGGTCGTCGTCAGCTCGACGGGAGCCCCGCGCCGCGCCGTGCGGCTTGAGATGGCGCTCGTCACCGTCGGCTGCGGGTTGGCGAGCGGAGTGACTTGGCGGCGAGCGGCGATCGCGTAGGGCTCGGCGCCGAGTCCGTCGACGGCCGAGCTCGCCCTGACCTTGTAGATCACGGAACCCGCGGCGGGAGCGCGCACCTGCTCGACGTTGTCCTTGTCGCTCGCGCTCAGCGCCCCGCGCGCCCCGCTCGCCGCGTCGAGAACCTCGAGGTCGAGGTTGGTCAGCGCGGAGGCCTTGGGGGTGATGCAACCGGCGATCAGGCAGCTCGTCACCCGCCGGTTCCAGACGAGCGTCGCGCGATCGCCGGGCTGGACGGAGGCGGCGTAGAAGCGAACGTCGCCCCCGGGCACGGTGTCGGTGTAGAAGTTGGTGCGCTCGTTCAGGGCGTCGGCCAGGTCGAGCTCGCCCCAACCCCAGTCGGGCTGCCAGGTCGTCTGGGTGCCCATGGGCGCCGAGGGCGTCGCCCGGGCCGGCCGCGCGGAGTCGAGGAGGATCGCCTTCTGGGCGAGCGGGTCGGTGATCCCCGAGCCGGCGAGGAGCGTCGCCGCCGCCGCCGCCTGGGGAGCCGCGTAGGAGGTGCCCGTCTCGAAGCGCCAGATGTGGTGCTCGCTGCGCCAGAAGGAGTTGGCCACCGGGCTCACGGCGACCGCAGCGAGGTCGGGCTTCTTGCGACCGGCGGGCGTCGGGCCGCGCGAGGAGAAGTCGGCGATCTTGTCGTCGGAGGGATCGTTCGTGAACTGCGGGTCCACGCCCGCCGTGCAGATCGTGTCGTAGGCGATGCAGGGACTGCTCACGGACTGCTTCGGGCCGTCGTTGCCGGCGGAGAGGGCGTAGGCGGTGCCGTATTGGGAGGGGAGGGAATCGGTCCCCTGCAGTTCGTGGCTGTCTTCCGAGCCGACGTCGTAGCTGCCGTAGCTCCCGCTGAACACGTTCGCGAGGTTGTGCGCGCCGGCCAAGGGCAACCCGCCCAACGGGTCCGTCTGGTCGATGCCCAGCGACCAAGCGGCCGCGTCATAGTCGCCGGGCATGTGGGCGTCGAGCAGCTTGTGGATCCCGTAGCTCACCCCGATGTAGGACGGACTCACGTCATCTCTCTGGCACGTGTAGTCCTGCGGGCACGACGTCGTGCCCTGACTGACCGCCATGCTCGCCACGCCTGTGCCGTGCAGGTCGCCGTCGGCCGGAGTCCGCTCGGGACGCTCGAAGAGATCGGGCCGGGTGGCGAAGGCGGGATGCGTCTCGTCGACCTTGTCGCTGAGGATCGCCAGGTTCGCCGGCAGGCGATCGCTGCGGCCCGTTCCTCCGAGGAAACCGGCCTGCCAGAAGCTCGGCGCCCCCACCGTCGCTGCCGAGGTGTCAAGCCCCAGGCGCTTCAGCGCGAACGCGGGCACGACCCGGGCGACCGCTTCGTCCCTCCGCAGCCTCCCCAACGCCTCGCGGGGAACGAGCGCCGTCACGCTCGCGCCGAGCAGGTCGACGCCCACAACAGAACCGCCGAGACGCCTCACCGCTCGCACCACCGGACGCAAACCGCGCTGCGTGGCAGCGGCGGTGGGCTGAAGCTCGCGCAGCACCACACTGCGCTCGCGCTGCTTGCGGGCGAACAGCGCGCGCGCCGCGCGAGGATCGGGCGTCCCCCTTAGCTCGGCGAGCTCCGACCGGCTCAACCTACCCGCGAGCTGCCCGGCTTCACCTCGGCGCACGGAAGTCTGGACCGGCGAGGACCGGCGTGGCTCGACGCTGACTCGCACAAGGGTCTCAGGCGGCGAGCGATGCGGTCGAGCGGCGGTGTGCGCTCTCCCCTGGGTGACGTCGTTCACCGTGAGAGTCGCGTCCGCGAACGTCGGCACCCCCACCACGGCGGCAAGCGCGGCCGCAGCGCCCCCGAGGGTGCGCCCCAGCGAACGCCTGCCCAGCCGCAACCGCACTCCTCCATTCTGCCGCGTTCTCCGCCTCAGCGCCACAGGCAACCGGCTACGGGCCGCGGACAACCACGGCGACCAGGCCCGAGCGGCCGGGCTCGAACGGGTAGCCGCTCTCGCGGGGCACCCGCGCGCGGAACTTGTATCTGACCACGCCGCTCGTGGCTTCGAAGCGGTAGGAGTAGGACCACACGCCGTTGCGGTCGCTGCGCGGGGTCGCGAACGTGATCCAGCGGTCGCGACCCGGTACGTAGGCCTGAAGCATCACGAGCTTGCCCGCAGACGGGAGGTACCCGCCGCGCAGCCGTCCGGCGAACAGCACGCTGTCGCCGTTGCGCACCCGACTCCGGTCCACGCGCAGCGTCGTGCCGGCCGCGACGAGCAGCGCCGCGGCGCTCCCCGACGGCCGGGTCGTGTCCGTCCCGGCGTAGGAGAACGACAGGCTGCCCGACGGCCCCGGGGGCGTCCGGAACGAGAAGCGCCCGCCCGCGTCGGTATGGACGACGCCGAGCTGGCGCACCCGCGCCGAGCCACGTGGCTGCTGAGTCACGACGACCGGAGCCCCGGCGACGGGCTGATCTCCGTCGGTGCTGCGGAGCACGCCGTCGACCGTCGTGCGGCCACCGGCGGCGAGCCGGATCGGACCGTTCAGGGGAACGATTCGCACGGTGCTCGCGCAGCGCCGTCCACGCCGGCCGTGGCGATGGCGCACGGGTCGACACGAGACCACCCGGTGGTTGCGGCCCAGGCGCAGCGCCGTGGGCAGTCGCAGCGGGAACTGGAGGATCGCCGCCACCCCGTCGCTGCGCTGGGTGCCGACCGCCAGGTTGCCGGCCACGTCGCGCACCACCGCTCGCAGCTCATAGGAGCCGTCGGGAAGCGCGTCGTTTGCGACGTAGGCGTCGAGGCGCCCGTCGGCCAGACGGGTCGGGAGCGAGCTCCAGTCGCCGGTCCCGACGCGGTGGATCTGCACCAAGCCCCCGGCCACGCCGCTCGTGCGGTCGCCGACGTCGACGAGGACCCGGCGGGGGTCGGCCGGATCGGGCGGATGGAAGGCGATCGTCTCCGGGCCGGTGCGATCGACCTTGAACGACGCGGCGCGCTCGACCGAGTCGTTGCCCGCCGCGTCGATAGCACGGTAGGTGACGGTGTGCTGGCCGTCGGCCTCGACGGTGACCTCCGCCGTCGCGCCGCGCACCCGCTGGGCGGGGGCGCCGTCGACCTGGTAGGTCATGTAGGCGCCGTGCTCGATCTGCGGGTCGCTCGGACCGGCGGCAGCCATTCCCGAGAGCTCTGCCTGGTCCTCCCCTCGCAGGTGGAGCGTTGTGGGACTCGCCTGCCAAGTACTTGGATCAGGAACTCCCTCGACGGCGGTGGTGGGCGCCAGTCTGTCGATGCGAATGTCGGTTGCCCCGACCGCGGCCGACGGCACGCCGGAACCAGAGATGGCTCGCGCCCTGAGACTATGGATCCCGTTAGAGAGACCAGCAATCGGGTAGCTCGCCGGGTCGCCGGCAGCATCTGCGGAACCGTCAGGGTCGGTGCCATCAACCGTAACCGAGTATCCGGCGATACTCGAGGGCGGCCGATCCGCCCCGGCGGCCAGTTTAATCTGTTCAGGCCGCGTCGCCGCCTCCACCGCGTTGATCCACCCGTTCCGCTCCTGCGGTCGCGCCTGCCCCGGCGCCGTGTCGTCAAACCGCAGGTGCACGGGCAGGCTCTGGGAGTCGCGCGTGCCGTTTCCGGCCGCATCCTCGAGGTGAACGCGCATGACCCAGTCGCCGACCGGCGGGCGCAGGCCGTCCACGCGCGAGATGCCCGACCCGGCGATGCGCGCGTTGAAGCAAGAGCCTCCCGCGGCGGCGCAGATCTCGATGTGCGCGGCGACGATCGGCGCGACCTGGCCCTCCGGGTTGCGCCAGGCGACGGAGAAGCCGTTCTGGGAGCGCCAGCCCTCGCCGCCCTCCACGTGGATGTCCGACACCGGCGCCGGGGCATGGTTGTCGACCAAGACCGCGCGCTCGACCGCGGACTCGTTGCCCGCGGCGTCCGTGCTGATCGCGCGCACGCGGTTCGCCCCGTCGTGGAACGGCGCGTCGGCGGTGTGCAGCGGGACGGCGCCGAAGGGCACGTCGGGGCACGGTCGCGGGCGCGTGGGATCGCATCCCTTCGTAGGAGTCACCGCGACGACATGGCCGTTGGCCTCCACTCGGGTCGAGGTGATGCCGCTGGCGTCGGACACCGCATAGAACGCCGCGCCGACGCCGCGGTACCACGTGAACGCCTGACCTGCGTAGAAACCGCCGAAGCGCGGCCCGGCCGTGTCCTCGACCGTCACCTGCGCGTCGTAGAGGTTCGCCTCCACCGCCGGAACCGACGCGGGGCCCCGGGTCCGACAGCCGCGCACCTGCGTGCAGATCGCGATCAGCCGGACCCACCGCGCGCGGTCGATGCCCCGCTTCGCGGCGGGAACCGGCCGCAGCCGCGGGCAGCGCCCCGGCGCCTGCCCGCAGTCGAAGACCGGTCCGCGATCGGAGTCGAGGCCGACCCACCAGCCCCCGCTGGAGCGGGTGAGCCGAGCGTTGAAGTTCGCGCCGACGATCGACGTTCCCTCCGGAGCGGTGAACCTGAACTCCGCGTAGCTGCCGCCGGGCACGACGCTCGCGCCGGTCGTAGAGCTGGCGACCACCATCCCGCCGCTGGTCTTGCCGCGGCTCGGGCACTGCACCGAGGCGCGCATCGACTTCCCGGCGCGCGGCGTCCAGGAGGAGTTCACCCCGCGCGGCGCCACGTCGCACGCGGGCACCGAGTACGTCCGGGCGCGCGCGGAGGACGCGACGGCGAGACCGAAGAGGACCGCGAGCGCGAACGCGGCAAGGAGCCCGAGGAGGAGGGACCGGCGGTGAGGCGAGGTAAGGCGCATCGGGTCTCCAGGTTTCTGAGTCGAGGAGGCATCAGGGCCACTACGCCGCCCTGGAGCGAGCGACGAACGGCAGCCCTGCATGAGAGGACGCGGGAAGTATGTATTCACGACACG
>JAABUJ010001351.1_pt1 | contig 36975 bp, 28 predicted proteins | sample 5559131 | NCBI WGS metagenome assembly JAABUJ01 (sample SAMN10711875, study PRJNA513366) | rock metagenome | isolation source: Antarctica rocks | place: Antarctica: Victoria Land, Mt New Zealand nord | collected 2016-01-07 | reverse complement strand
GAGCGTGGTCGCCAGTTGCCGAGCGCAGGGGCGTGGCGTCATGGAATTCCTCACAAAGGCTATCATGGCTTACCAGGATCAGATCGGAAGGCCGTCAATACTGCCACTGGGGCCGTGAACGGTTACAAAGTTTTGTATCTGTGCGTCTTCGCGGCTGCTGCGATCTTTGTCCTAGAGAAATCCAAGTTTGCGAGCAATGCGACTAATTACGTCAGCGCCATAACATTTATTGTGATATTATGTGGCAAAGATTCGTCATTGTTTAAAAATATTATTATCTCGTCATTCATGATTCTTACAAACTTTTTATTAATTAGGATTTACGGTAAAGCCCGGTGTCAGTGGTTTCCGCCGCGCCGGGAGAACCAGAACTGACACCGGATCACTCGAAAAAACCAAGTCTGACCCGGATGGCACTCCCGTTGACCGTGGTGTTGCTGGCGGGGGTGGTAATGGTGAGCGTCTGGGCCTGCGCGATGCCGGCGGCCCAGGAGGCCAGGACGGCTCCTAAGAGGACGCGGGCGAGGATAGATCGATTCGTGACACGCTTCATAGTGCAGTCTCCCTGGTGTGCTTCGCAAAAACGTGGGACCCGATGGCGTGGGCACTTCTTCAGAAGGGATCGCCCCCGATCCCTTCTCCGCCCGCCCTGGTCCCGAGCGCGGCCCAGATGCGCGGGTCGATCGAATCCTTGACGAAATGGACCCCGCCATCCATCGTCAGGACGTGAGCACCCCCCCCATGGAGGCTCGCCACGGTCGCTGCATTCATGCTCTGCGCGGCGACGCAGGATGGCCGATCCGGCGTCAACGCGTGGTTATATAGGGTGTAGCACATATTGCCCTGGAGCCAGAACTGCCCCTTGAAGGCGGTGAATTGCTGGATGTCGGGGGGGTCCAGGGCCGCACAGGAGCGGGCGAACGATTCGAAGTCGCCTGGCGCATCGGTGTATGCTCCGCGCAGCCGGTAGTTGGAGCCCAAGCGTGAGGCGTGATCGCTGGTTCCCGGCCCGACCACCCACTCGCCGACGCCGGCGGTCTGACTGAGTCCGTCCGCGATGTCGCGCGGCCCTAGGGGGAGGCTGATGAAAACCCCCGCGCCATTGACGGGCGTCCTCCCGGCGTTGCCGGCATAATTGGTCGCCTGAGCGGATTCGGGCGCGGAGCGAGCGGAGTCCGATGGGCAGAGGAAGACGCCCGGCGTGATCATCGCCGCGGTGTTGTTGCTATTGTCCTCGATATCTAAAGTAATATTGATTGCATTATATAAGGGAATTTGTTCGATATAGGGCAGGATCTGATGGAGAAACGATGCACCAAAGGGCCGGGCCACCAACCCGGCGGGGAAGGCGTTCCGCGAATCCGCATGATTGTGCACCGCCAACCCAATGTTCTTCATCTGGGAGGCGCATGTCGCCCGCCGCGCCGCCTCCCTCGCCGCCTGGACGGCGGGCAGCAGTATCGCGGCCAGCAGCCCGACGATGGCGACGACGACCAGCAACTCGATGAGCGTGAAGCCCCGCCGCTCGGTGTTCGTGGTCATACCCCGACCCCCGGACATGATTAGGTTCGTGACAAAGACGCAATTCATAAGGATGGAGGGCTCGCCACGCCGAGGCTGCCTGACCCCGGATGGCGTGTGGGAGGGGAGTTTAACCCGGGTCAAACGCTCGGTCAAGAGAGGCGTCGCAGGGGTCAGACTTGGTTTTTGGTTTCTGGCCGGGACGGGAAAACCAAAAACCAAGTCCGGTTGGCGTCGCAGGGGTCAGACTTGGTTTCTGGCCGGGACGGGAAAACCAAAAACCAAGTCCGACCCGAATGACACTCCGCGAATGGCACTCCGGATTCGATACTTCGAGGCTTGGCACTCCTTCCAAGTCCGACGCCGGCTCGGCGAATTCCGAGAGGTTGCCGAGATCGTGTGTTAACCGACCCCTCGCCGACACGATCTTATCAAGGATGAGCCGCAGGGCCGCGATCCGATCTCCGGGCCGCCCCGTCCGCTCCGCCCTCGGCGAGGAGTCAAAAGCCATGAATCGGGAGACCAATCCGCGGGTTCGTCCGAGAAATCATCGCCGAACAACAGACGCGCAATTGCGTTCGATCAGTCAGGCGATCCCGCGCGGTTCTTGGGTTCGTCCGGCTGCGCGGTTCTTGGGTTCGTTTGGCTAAGTGGTCCGCCACCCCGGCCTTGCCCCCGCCCACCGAAGGGTGAGGCGGGTCGAGCACGAATCCGTCCGTGGCGGGGCGTTGCAGTACCTGGCCGCCTGGGACCTGCGGCGGGGATACGTCATGGGCCGATGTGAGCCGAAGACCGGCATCAAGCCGTTCGGGCGGTTGGTGGCCCAGGTGATGGAGCGCGAGCCCTATTCGGCCCGACTCGTCTTGGGTCCGTTCAGCCGCGCCGGAATTGGGTTCGATTGGTCATCGGCACTCACTGTGCCCAGGTGAGGGATCGGATCAGCTCGGGCCCGTTGGGTTCGTTTTTCCCGTCGGCCGGGCCGAGCCGGTTTGGCAGGCGGGTCCGGCTGGGCTCTGGGTTCGTTCCGCGCTATAATTTGTCGGAAGCTCCCTCCGTCCCGACCTCCCCACTGGAGCCGACCATGGACCATCGCCCTTCGGAAGACCTCCTGGAGTCGTCCCACCCATTCCCGGGGACTTATCAGATCAAGGCGATCGGGATGGCGGAGGACGACTTCGTCGCGCGGGTGGTCGAGGCCGCCGCCTCGGAGTTGGCGACCCCGGGCGAGCTGGACCACTCGGTCAGGGTCACGCCGAACGGCAAGCATGTGTCGCTGACGCTGGAGATGAATGTGCAGAGTGCCGAACAAGTTCGGGCGATCTATGCCCGGCTGCGCGAGGTCAAGGGGATTACCTTGCTGTTCTGACCGGGCGTCCCCGACGGGTTGACCCGGCGACGCGATCCGACTTAAATGATGGCTCCGAACCGGCGAGGCCGGTCGTCTCTCGCGCCACTCCGGCGAATGTCCCGCGGACCGGGCCCGACTCATGGCCGAACGGATCGATCTTTCCCGGGCCGACGACCCCCGCGACGTCGTCCACCGGGCCGTCGCCTGCCTGGCCCAGGGGGGCGTGGTCGGCCTCCCGACCGAGTCGGCCTACGGGATCGCCGCCAGCGCCCTCCACGCTCCGGCGGTCGATCGGCTCCGTCGGGTCGGCCGGCGCGGCAGGTCGACAGCCGCCCCGCCCGACCGATTCCCGACGCTCCTGCTCCGGGGCCCGGGCGAGTCCACGGACTGGGCGAGACTCCCGTCGGAGTCCGGCTGGAGGCTGGCCCGAAGGGCCTGGCCGGGGCCGGTGACCCTGGTCCTGCCGGTCGGCGGGCGGAGTCTCACCGGCCGATTGCCGGAGGGTGTCCGCCGATTCCTGGTTCCCGAGGGCCTGATCGCCCTCCGTGCCCCGGCGCACCGGATGGTCCGCGAGATCCTCCGGCTCACGCCTGGTCCCCTGATCCAGGCCGACCCGCTGGCGCCGCTGGGGGGCCGGGCCCCGACGGTCGCGGATGACCTGGCGGGCCTGGATGACCTGGACATGATCCTGGACGTCGGCCCGACCCAGCTCGGCGGCCCGGCGACGGTCGTGGGCTTCGAGGGCGACGGGTGGTCGATCGCCCGGCCGGGCGTGATCCCCGAGCGGGCGATCGCGCAGATGGCGGGCAAGATCCTGCTGTTCGTCTGCACAGGAAACACCTGCCGGAGCCCGATGGCGGAGGCTCTCTGCAAGGCCCTGCTGGCTCAGCGGTTGGGGTGCGAAGTTGGGGGGCTGCTCGACCGGGGCCTGGTGGTCCTTTCGGCGGGCGTCTCGGCGTCGGACGGGATGCCCGCCGCCTCGAACGCGGTGACCGTGGTCCGGTCCCGGGGCGGCTCGCTGTCCGATCATGCGAGCCGGAGGGCGTCGCCCGACCTCGTCCGCCACGCCGACCACGTCATCGCCATGACGCTCGACCATCTTGACGTCCTGCTCGATCAGGTCCCCGAGGCTGCGCCGATCGCCCGGCTCTTGGACCCCGACGGCGACATTGACGACCCCGTCGGCTCCGACCTCGCGACCTACCAGAGGACCGCCCGCGAGATCGAGCGTCACCTGGCCCGGCTCCTGGACGAGATCGGGCTCTGATCCGGTACTTTTGGATGATGGGTGAAGGCAATCTCGGGAAAGCGGCCGAAGAGACTTCGGATGCACGTCGCTTATCCGTTGTTAACCATCAGCCATTTTCGATCCTGGATCGATTCCAAAGGGTTCTTCCGTCGAGATCAGGCCGGATCGGCCGGTCCCAGGACGTGGACGAACGGATCGGCCAGCCCCTCGACGGCGACCTCGACGATCGAAGGAGTCAACCCCCTCGCTTCGAGCAAAGAGGCGACCCGGGGGTCGGCGGCGACGGGACGGGTCAGGACGAGCTGCCCGCCCTTCCCGAGGGCCGGGAGGCGGACCGCGACGCTGACGGTGGTCCCGAAATAGTCGAGGTGGTCGTTCAGCGTGGCGACCATCGCGGGCCCCCGGTGGATCCCGAGGCGGGGCCGGAGTTCGCGCGTGGCCTCGGACTCGGCCAGGTCGCCCGGCAGGGCCAGCGCGGCCCGGACCGCTGCGGCGGGGTCGGCGAAGGCAGAGAGGGTCCCCTCCAGGATCGTCTTGACCAGCGCCCCGCCCTCGCGGCGGACCCGCCCGTCGATCCGGAGGAACTGCTCGCGGACCATCGCGAAGGTCCGGGCATCGCCCAGGTCGGCGTAGAGGTCGCCGGGCCGGTCGAGGTCGGTGACCAGGAGCGTGACCGTCTCCAGGTTGATCAGCTGCCCGGGCGAGAGGATCTCGCCGGGGAACAGCTCGCGGAACAGCGCCAGCGACGAGGCCCGGGCGGCGGTCAGGGCGTCCTCGCGCGGGGCGGTCCGCTCGACCCGGACGAGGATCTCGCGGTCATGGCCGTTCGAGAGCGCGAGCACCTGCCCGCCCGCCCGGAGGGTCCTGGGGAGGTCGGGGGACGGGCCGGCCTGGAGGTCGACCTCCCATCGGCGGGCGGCGGCGGCCGGCTCGACCCGGAAGTCGATGGCGTAGGGGAGTTGCGGCCCCCGGAGCCGGTAGGTGCCCGACTCCAGGGTCAGGTCCAGGGCCACCCGCTCGCCCGGGGCGATCCGGGCCTGGGCCGCGACGTGTGGCGAGTGCGACGGGCTCCCCGCGCAGTAGGTCGCCAGGTCGGTCGCGCGGATCTCGGGGTGGACGCGGAAGATCAGCTCGACCGAGTTGGCGAAGTCGAGGTCGAAGTCGAGCTGGCAGGCCTGGCAGTTCCCGTGCTCGCGGAGGTTCCGGAGGGTGTCGATCACCTCCGAGGGGATCCGGCAGATCGGGCAGAGGATGTCCCAGAGCAGGACCAGGACCCCCTCGGCCGCCCCCCGGAGGCAGGCCGAGACCACGGCGTCGGCGGGGAGCCCCAGCCGCCTGGCCAGCGCCAGCGGCCGGATCCGCGCGACCTCCTGCGCGGGGGCCAGCTCCAGGAAGTCGCCGAGCCGCTCGACCACGGCCGGGTCGGACCCCCGCTCCCCCAGGGAATCGAGCCACCGTTCGAGCCGCCTCCTGTGCTCTCCGGAGAGCGGCTCGGGGGCCTCGAAGGGGTCGACGATCGGGTCGCGGCCGAGCTTGCCGGACAGGGTGGCGTCGATCCGGCGATAGACCCGGTCGATTGCCTTCCGGCCCCTCGTCCCGATCTCGACCGCCGCCAGGGTCCGGCCGACCAGACCCCGGGGCTTGACGCGGACCTGGTGCCGGAGGGTGGTCCCCCCGCCCGACCTGGGCGTGAGCTCGACCACGCTGACGAACCACTCGAACGGCCCGCGGTCGAACTCGCGGACCACGCCCAACCGCCGCCCCTCGACCCACTCGAAGGGGTGCTCGCGCCAGGCGAAGTCGATCCCCGCCTTCCGGAACCGGCCCGACCGCTTCGAGCCGCCCGAGACTTCGGGATTGTCCTCGAACCGGGCGGAGTTCAGGCCGATGGCCCGGTTGAACCGCTCGGTGTTGGAGACGAGCGGCCAGAGCGCCCGGGGCGACGCCTCCAGGTCCCACCGCCAGTCGTGGACGGACACGTCGCGGGGGTCGCACTCGGGGAGCCGGGGGTGGACGTCGAGCCCGGTCGGCTCGCCCCGGAGGAGCCGCTCCAGGTCCAGGAGCATCTCGCCAGCCACGGCGTAGCGGTGGGCGGGCTCCTTGGCCATCGCCTTGGCTACGATCGAGGCGGCGGCGTCGCTGGCCGACGGGTTGATCGCCTTGAGGTCCGGGACCGGCTCGAGCCGGTGCTTGGCCATCACAATCATCGGCGAGTCGCCGGTGAACGGCGGCCGGCCGGCCAGGAGGGCGAACAGCGTGGCCCCCATCGCGTAAACGTCGGCCGTCGGGCCGATCCGGGAGTCGCCGGCGCACTGCTCGGGGCTCATGTAGAGCGGCGTCCCGATGATCGCGCCGTAGCGGGTCAGGACCAGCGACTCGGACTCGATGACGTGCCGGGCCAGCCCGAAGTCGGAGAGCTTGACCCGGGGCAAGTCCCCGCCGAGGCCGGTTCCCGCGACCACCAGGATGTTCTCGGGCTTGATGTCGCGGTGGACGATCCCCCGCTCGTGGGCTGAATCGAGGGCCCGGGCCACGTCGGCCAGGATCGCCATCGCGGGACGCTCGTCCAGCCGGCCCCGAGCCGCCATCCAGTCGGCCAGGTTGGTCCCGGCTACGAACTCCAGCGCCAGGAAGTGGATCCCGTCGTCCTCGTTGACCTCGATGAAGTTGGCGACCTGGGGGTTGTTCACCTCCGCCAGGAGCCGGGCCTCCTTGTGGAACCGCCGGAGGGCCTCGGGGCGGCGGGCGATGTCGGGTCGGAGGACCTTGATGGCGGCCGAGGAGCCGTCGGCCAGGTCCTCGCCCCGGTAGACCGTCCCCATCCCCCCCTGCCCCAGCGTCTCCAGGAGCCGGAACCGGCCCAGCCGATCGCGGTCGAGGCCCGGCCCGGGTTCGCCCGGGTCGGAATCCTCGAAGAAGCCCGTCACCGACGAATCCCCGTCGAGGCCCGGACCTCCGACCGCCGCCCGGGTGGTGACCATGTCGGCCGCCAGTCGGAGGGCCACCGACCGCGCGGTCGGGCGGGCGGTCGGGTCCTGGTGGAGTATCTCGCGGAGGAGCTTGGCGAAAACCGGCGAGACCCCGGCGACCGAATCCGAAGGCCCCCGGGGATTCCTCGCCAGGATCGTCCCCAGCGCGTGGACATCCGAGGCCGCGTCGGGCACGGCCGAGCCTGGCGGAGCCGGGGTGTCGTCCAGCCCGCTCCAGTCCAGGGCCAGTCCGCCGCCTTCGCGGAGGAGGATCGTCGACGGCCCGAGCCGCCCGTGGGCCAGGCCGAGCCGGTGCCCGGCCGCCAGCGCCTCGGCCAGCTCGATCCCCCGGGCGATCGAGCCAAGTCCTTCGGCCCCCGACTCGGCCAGGGCCCGGCCTTCGATCCACTCGCGGGCCACCAGCGGCGGCGAGGCTTCGAGGTCCAGGGCCACGAGCCGGACGGCCGAAGGGTGCTCGATCAGGGCGGCGGTCCGGAGCCGCCGGGCGATCGACGGCCACCGGGCCGGGTCGTCGCGGGCCCCCGAGAGCATCGTGACCTCGACCGTCGCCCCGTCCTGCCGGTCCGAGGCCCGGTATCGGACCCCGTCGCGGCCCGAGCCAAGCTGGCTGATGAGGCGGAAGCGGCCGAAGCTCATGGGGGGTCCGCGGGGAGTTGGGATTCGCGAGGTCGATCGGCTCAGGCTTTTCGCTCGGACCGGGCCGGGAGCGGGGGCTGGCCCTTGGCCCGCTCGACCCGGATGGCCCGGATCCGGGTGGGGTCGGCCCGGGTGACGGTGAGCTTGTGGCCCTCGACGATCACGCTGTCGCCGGCCCGGGCAAGCCGGCCCAGGAGGTCGAGAATCAGGCCGCCGGCGGTCTCGGCGTCGGTCTCGGGGACGGCCACGCCGCAGGCCTCGGCCAGGATGTCGAGCGGGCAAGTGGCGTCGACCTCGAAGGCGTCGTCGCCCAGGGGGGACACCTGTGGCGTCTCGCGGTCGAACTCGTCCTGGATCGGGCCGACCAGCTCCTCCAGGACGTTCTCCAGGCCAACCATCCCGACCACCCCGCCGTATTCGTCCAGAAGCATCGCCAGATGGACCCGGTTCCGCTGAAACTCCATGAGGAGCTGGTCGAGCCGCAGCGAGACCGGGAGGAACGGGACCCGCCGCGCCGCCTTCCGGAGGTCGGGCCGGGGGTTGGAGGCCCCGCCGGCTCGGAACAGGTCCTTGACGTGGATCATCCCGATCACGGTCGTCAGGTCGTCCTCGCAGAGCGGGTAGCGGGTGTGCCCGGCCTGGCGGGCGACCCGGAGGTTGTCCTCCAGGGGCCGGGAAAGGCTCAGGTAGACGATATCGGGCCGGGGGACCATCACCCGCTTGGCGGTCTTCTCCTCCAGGTTGAGCACGTTCTCGATCATCACCCGCTCGTTCCGCGAGAGGTGCCCGCCGGCCACGCTCTCGGCCACGATGTGCCGCAGCTCCTCCTCGGTGTGGGCCACCTCGGTATGGTCGGAACTCCCCAGGCCGATGGCCCAGAGGGTTAAATTACTGGCATTATTGAGCAGCCAGATCAGCGGGAAAAAGATGTGATAGAACGCGACCAGGACCGGCGCCGTCCAGAGCGCGATCGTCCGGGCCGACCGGATCGCCAGGCTCTTGGGCGCCTGCTCGCCCAGGGCCATGTGCAGGAAAGTGATCGTCGAAAACGCCATCATCCAGGCCAGCGGGAGCGTCAGCGAGCCGACCCGCCAGTCCCCCACGCCTAGCCCATGCGTGAACGAATCGACCACCTTGTCGATCTCGTACCCCAGCGCCAGGCTGGCCACGGTGATCCCGAGCTGCGAGGCCGAGAGGTAGGCGTCGAGGTGGTCCAGCGCCCGGCTGGTCAGCTTGGCCGCCCAGTTCCCCCGCTCGACGAGCTGGTCGATCTGGCTGGTCCGGACCTTGACCAGGGCGAACTCGGCGGCGACGAAGAAGCCGTTGATGAAGATCAGTCCGGCGATGACCACGAACTGAGCGACGTCCATGGGGCGGGGCGTCCGATCGAGGAGGGGGCCCGGGGGCCCTCGCGACCGGGACTCGTCCCGGCCACCGCGACAACCCCCGTGCTGACACGAGATTGTAATCGATCGGCCACCCCGCCGCACTTCGAAAATCGCCCGGCGCGAATCCCCGGCCGATCGGCCAACGATTTCGATTGCCCACCCCAACCGGACCCTTTAGGCTGCACACCATCCATCGATCCATCGGCCGAACAAGAGCCGAGGCCCCCGGAGCATTCCCATGCCGACGACCTTGAGGACGGCCCGACTCGCGGCGATCCTGGCCCTGACCCTGATCGGACCAGCCATCTCCCTCGCCGACGACCCCGCGCCCAAGTCCGAGCCCCGGAAGGCCGAGGAGGCGATCAAGCCCCTGCCCCCCGTGGCCATCCCCGACGACCCGCCGCCTCACGAGGGGGCGATGATCGACATCCCTTATGTCATCGAGCCGCCCGACATCATCGTGGTCGAGTTGCTCGAAGCCCTGCCCGGTCGGCCGATCACGGGCGAGCGGCTGGTCAAACCGGACGGGACGATTTCGCTCGGTTTCTATGGCGACCTCCACGTTCGCGGGCTCACCATCCAGCAAGCAAAGTTGAAGGTGATCCATCACATGAGGGAATTCGTCATCGATGATGTTTTGGATCTGAAACAGTGGACTATTGACCAACTCAAGGTGCGCCCGCTCCCGAAGCCGGGGACCGTCGTCCCGAACGAGGAAATCTCACCGCGCTCACCCGCCGATCCGCCACCCGCCAAACCGAGGGACGAGCCTCCCGTCCCGGAGGAGGTTGATACCGATCCGAAACCGCCGACCGCCGCGCCGCCCAGATTGAGTCGCGGATCACGCGGGTCTCTTCGATCCGGACCGGGTTCGACGGTCCGGTCGAATGCGCGGAAGGATGCGAGTCGACGTCTCCGCCCCGTGAATCCGTTGCTCGGCAATACCACCGAATTTGAACGACTGCTGGATCGTTTGCTCGGTTATACGACCGAGTTTGAGCGACTGCTGGCACAGCCCGAGGAGCAGCCCTTAGAGGTTCAACGGGATCAAGACTTCAAGGTTGTCTACCGCGATCCTGCCGAGTCGAGCCGGGTGTTCGTCGACGTCACCTCGTTCAACTCGAAGGTGTATTTCGTCCAGGGCGACGTCGGCGTACCCGGCCGCCTTCCGTTCACCGGCAAGGAAACGATCCTCGACGCCCTGAACTACGCGGGGGGCTTGTTCCCGACCGCCGAGCCCAAGGACATCCACCTCTACCGCCCCGCCCAGGGCGGCAAGCCGGCCAGGGATTACGCGATCGATCTGGAGGCGATCCACAAGGGAGACGTGAAGGCCAACCTGCAAATCTTCCCGGGAGACCGGCTCATCGTCGGTCGCAACGCGACCGTCAAGAAGACGGTGGACCTGGATCGCGCGGCCGCACCGATCAACAGCGTCATGAATACGATCCTTCAATACACCTTCACGGCACGCTCTCTGTCCGCCCTCGGGGCGCCGGTTTCCGGCAATACCGAGATCAAGGTCAACGGGCAGACCTTACCGCTCCCTGGCGGTGGGACTCCCCCGATGACGGCTGCCCAGCGTGATGCCGATTTCAAGGCGTGGTTCGAGTTCCTCTGGGACCTCTCGTCCCGGGAGGGCGGCAAACTGCTCGACGAGAAGGCGCTCCGCGACGCAGTCATGAAGAAGCTCTCCCAGCCTTCCACCGGGGAGCCCGTGAAGAGGTGACGCCCGGGCCGGTCGACGCGGGGCTCGCGTCGACCGGCCGCATCGGCGTCACTCCGGGAGCGGTTTCCCCTTCGTCTCGGGGGCGAATGGAAGGGCGATCAGGCCGATCAGGAAGACGCTGCACATGGTCACGCCAGCGTAGCGGAAGGGGAGCGAAGGGTCGACGCTCTTGTAGCCGGCGTAGACCTGGCTGGTCAGGAGGCCCAGGGCCGAGGGGCCCCCGGCGGCCACCAGCCGGCCCACGTTGTAGCAGAACGACGTCCCCGTGCTCCGGAGCCGGGTGGGGAATAGCTCGGGGAAGTAGATCGCGTAGCCGCCGAAGAGGGCGAGCTGGCAGAATCCCATGATCGGGATCATCCAGAAGATGTCATAGAAGTCGTCCAGGAACCAGAACGTGAAGGCGGTCGCGGCCATCGCCAGCACGAACGAAAGGGCGAACGCCGGCTTCCGCCCCGTATAGGCCGTGATCCGGCTGAAGGCGTAGATCCCGAAGAACGCCCCGAGGTTCTGGAGGAACGACGTCACCCCGGTCCAGAAGGTCAGATTCCCCCCGACGAACTTCTTGAGGGCGTCGCCGGTGAGGCCCTGCCTGGTCCCCAGGTCGGTGAAGTGGGCGTTGAAGATCGTCCGGATCAGGTCGAAGCTGAAGAACCCGATCCCCCAGAGTCCGACCACCCCGGCGAACGCCAGGAGCATCCCCACGATCGTGTTCCGCCGCCACCTCGGGTCGCCGAAGAGCTCGCCGATCGAGCCGGGCCTCGGGCCGTCCCCGGGGGATCCCGATTCACGGTCGGCCAGCCGCCGGGCGTTGGCGGCCTTCCATTTCTCGGGCTCCTCGAGCTTCTTGAAGATGAACAGCGAGAGCAGCGCCGGCAAAACGCCGATCACGAACATGGCCCGCCAGGCACTGCCGATCACCCCCGACTTCTCCGCCTCCCCGAGCCCGATGCTGAGGACCGCCGCCAGCATGTTGCCGACCGCCGAGAGCGCCTGGAGCCAGCCCAGGGCCATCGGCCGGGCCCGGTCGGGCATGACCTCGGCCACCAGCGAGACGCCGACGGCGAACTCGCCGCCGACGCCCAGGCCGGTCAGGAAGCGGTAGAAGGCGAAGTCGTAGAACCCCGTCGAGAAGGCGCTCAGGCCGGTGAACAGCGAGTACAGCAAGATCGTCAGGAGCATCGTCTTGGCCCGGCCGATCCGGTCGCCCAGGATCCCGAAGGCCAGCCCGCCCAGGGCCCAGCCGATCATGAAGATCGTGGTGGCATAGCCGGCATACTTGTCGATGTTCAGGTCGCCGGGACTGGCGTGGATCAGGAACGTGACCGCCGGCTTGCGGGCGAGGTTGAAGAGCTGCTGGTCCATCGTGTCGAAGAGCCACCCCAGCGCCGCGACGACCAGGACGAACCAGTGATATTTCGTGAGGCCCTCGTACCAGGGACCGGACTCCTTCCCGGGTTCCGCCTCGGGGGATGGGATTTCGCTGTCGAAGTGCATGGCGCGGGCTCTCCGGGGCGGCGGACGGGGGACGGGCCGGGTGGTCCGGGCGTGGGGCCGCTCGAAGATAACACCGTTGGCTAGGGGTTGCCCCCACCCACCGGCCGATTTTCCGTCGCCTCGACCGGCGGGTTCCCGTCGGATACGATCGTCCCCATGCGACGAACCGCCTTGATCGTGGTGGCGGCCGGGGCCGCGCTGGTGGCGGGGTTCGCCGGGGGCCTCCGCTCCGAGGTGTTCCCGCTGGGCGTCCCGGGCGAGTGGGAATGGCTGCGGGTCCGGCCCGCTCCCTCGGCGTTTCCGTTGGGCTTGGCCCTGGCGGCGGTGGCCGCCTATTCCGCTTTCGTCGCCGCGGGGTTCCGGTCGATCCGGACCGGGGCTCGGCCGCGTGAGGCGGCCTGGCTGGCGGGCCTGATGGTTGCGGCGACTCTCGTCCAGGGGTTCGCCCAGGAGGGTGCGCCCCCGGGATACGGGCTCTCCAAATGGATCTTCGCCCTGCACGCCCCCGGGTCGAGCGGTTATTTCACGGTCGCCAGGACGCAGATGGCCGACCCCGGACGCTTCCTGGCCGAGTACCCGGCCTGGATCGCGAAGCAGGACGCCCTCCACGTCGGGACCCACCCGCCCGGGCTGTTCCTGGCGTCGCGGGCGATCCTGGGGGCGATGGAGACCAGCCCCGGGACGGCCCGGGCGGTGACGGAGTGGTCGCCGCCTTCGGTCGGCCTGGCGATCCGGGCCCTCCGCGAGGGGGCGGGGATCTCGCGGGCCGAAGGTGCCGCGCTGGCCTTGACCGGGGCCTTGACGCTCCTGGCATGTTCGGCGACGGTGGTCCCGCTCTATCTTCTGGCCCGGTCGAGCCTGGACGCCCCGGCCGCCTGGGCGTCGGCCGCCTTCTGGCCGCTGGTCCCGTCGGCCTTGCTGTTCCAGCCGACAGCGGATACCGCCTTCCCGCTGCTCTCGACCTCGGCCCTGGCGCTGGCGGCCTGGGCCCGGCGATCCGACGGCGGGCGAGGGTTGGGGTTAGTCGTCGCCTCGGGGGTCGCGCTGGCGGCGGGGATGGAAGTCACCCTGGCCTTCCTGCCGGTCGGGCTGGTGGTCGCCCTGATCCTGGCCCTGCCCCCCGGCCCGGGGTGGGGACGCCGCCTCGGGCTGATCCTGGCGACGGGGGCGGGATTCCTGGCCGCCACCCTGGCCTGGTGGGCGGCGACCTCGGCCAACCCGTTCGTGGTCTGGTGGTGGAACCAGCGGAACCACGCGCGGTTCTACGCCGAGTATCACCGGAGCTATCGGGCCTGGGTCGCGGCCAACCCGGTCGAGCTGGCCGTCGCCCTGGGCCTCCCGGCGACGGCGTGGGCGGTGGTCGGTTTCTCCTCGATCCGCCGGGCCCCCCGGGCGGCCTGGGCGACCCTGTTCGTCCTGGCCTTACTCACCCTGGGAGGCCGGAACCTGAGCGAGGTGGCCCGGCTCTGGCTCCCCTTGATGCCCCCGCTCCTGGTCGCCGCCGGCTCGGGCTTCGACCGACTCAGAGCCGGACCCGGTGCGCTGGCGATCTCGGCGGCGATGGTCGGGGTCGAGGCCCTGATCCTCCAGGCGACGATCCAGGTCGTCTATCCGATCTGACGGGGCTTTCCGCTGACGAGAAAGGTTCCCGTCGGGTGGCTCCGAGCGGAGCGAGGCCCACCAGCCCTGATCGTTGGTCGGTGGGTCTCGCTCCGCTCGACGCCGCCCGACGCCCCGGATCATAAGAAGACGTGCGTGACCCGGACGCCCAACTCGGTGTCGATCTGGACGAGTTCCCCCCGGGCGATCAGCCGGCCGCCGGAGGTCAGCTCGACGGGCTCGCGGGCGTGGCGGCCGAGTTCGAGGACGTCGCCGGGCTTGAGGTCGGCGACCCGGCCGATCGGGAGGTTGATCCGGCCAAGCTCGACGGTCAAAGTCACCGGGACGTCGGCGGGGGCGAAGGGCCCGGCCGGGGGGCTCGGGGACGGGTCGAGGGGGGCGGGCATGGCGTGGCTCTCTCGGGGTCGGGGCTCCCGGCCGATCCGGGATTCGAGAATCAGGCGGGCAGCGGCGGAGTCGGGTGCGATCCGGGCCCGGAAGTGGGAACGGCCCGATCGGTCGGACAGGGCCAGCTCGACGGGCCCTTCGGGATTCCGGGACGTCCCCCGGAGCGGGGCCCCGTCGATTGGCAGGAGCGACCCGGGGCGGAGCCGGCCCAGGCCCCGGGGCATGGCAACCTCACCGGCCTCGGCCCGCCAGGTGCCCGAGAGGTCGCCGAGCCGGCCGATCGGGACCGGGGGGCGGGATCCGGGGTCCGGGTCATCCCCGAGCCAGTCCGCCAGGAGCGACTCGGGGATCCAGAGCCGGGCCGATCCGGTCATCGGCCCGATCCGGGCCCGCCAGCGCCAGGTGACGACCGGGCCCAGCCCGGCCGGGTCGAACCGGTCGGGGCCGACCCGGTCGATCATCAGGTCCCAGGGCCCGAGCGGGCCCGGCTCGCGGTCGAGGCGGTCCAGCGCCCGGGCGATGGCGAAGGAGAGGACCCCCCACTCGACCGGGGTGACCTGGAGCCGCCCCTCGGCCGGGAGCCGCTCGAAGCCGAGCAGGCGATCGACGACCCCATGCGCCAGTGCCGGCTCGAAGGCCAGGCCGACCCTCGTCCCCATCCTCGGCCAGGTCAACTGCGCGATCACCCCCGCCCGGCTCAGGCCCGACGCCCGCCAGATCACCTCGAAGCGGTCAACCGAGGCACCGGCGACCAGGAGCTCGGAGACCCGGGAGAGCAGCAGGGCGGGGCCGGTCGACGGCCCGGAGGGGCCCAGCCGCTCCTCCATCCGGACCTGGCGGCGGCTCAGGCTCGGCAGGTGGTCGAGCGGGCCGGCGTCGATCCCGGGTCGGCTGGGTCCTCCGATCGCCGGGTTCGAGTCCAGCCCTTCGGAGAGGTTCATGGCGGGTCCCCTCGGCGACCGACCATCCACCCCTCGGAGAGCAGCCGGGCCCAGGCCGCCTCCAGGACCCACGATTCCCAGACCGCCAGCGTTCGAGTCGAGAGGGGCGGAGTCCCCTTCTCCCGCATCCCCTTGAGGATCGGATACGGGACGTGCTGCATCGCCCATCGGGCCCGGTGCGGCTCGGCCCAGGCCAGGAGCCGGCCCAGGGTCAGCAGGCCGAGCCGCGAATGGCCGCGTCGGCGGTCGTCGCCGATGATCTCGAGGTCGACTCGCGTCGCCGCGATGAGCCGGGGGTCGGCCACCCCGATCAGGCGGCGGAAGAAACCGAGGCGGACTCGATCGGGCGACGACATCAGGACCAGTGCCTCGTCGGCGGCCGACGGGCCATGCCCTGCGACGGCGAAGGCGTGCTTGGCCTGGCCCGAAGCCTTGACCAGCCGGGCCAGGTCACGGGGTTTCAGGCGGGTCACCGCGACCACGACCGGAGGGTCGTCGTCGCGGTCGGGGACGTCGCCGACCAGCCGCTCGGCCCAGAGCGCCAGGGCCCAGCCGAGGGCCTCGGGATCGGGCGGGTGGGCCGGCCCCGGGGGCGATCCCGCGGGCCCGAGGCCGGCTCGGATCGCCTGGGAGGCGTGGTCGAGCACGGCCTGGCGGACCGCGGGCGACTCGGGGCGGAGGGCCCGGACGAACCAGGACGGGTGGATCCGGGCCGGGTCGGGCCGGCTCGAAGCCGCGTGGTCGCGCCGGAGTCCGTCGCGGGCCGCCTCGGGGTTGAATCGGCAGGCCGAAGGCCAGGCCGCCCGGAGCCGGTCGCGCCAATCCGGAGAAAACCGCGACCAGGCGGGATCATCCCCCGGGTCGCTCCAGGCTCGGACCGCCCGGAGCAGCGCGAGGTCGGCGGTGCTCGGCGATCCCTCGGTCCCGGGCAAGCCCCACCCCCGATCGCTGGCCGATCCCCGACGGGGCCGAGGGTCGCCCCGCCCCGCTTCGCCCTGCCCCGCACCTCGGCGGGAAATGGTGATGGTTGGTTATTTGCCGGGGCCGGTCAAGACCTTGGCGGCAAGAGGCTGGTCATGACGACCTGGCCAGCCGAGTCGTTGCAGGCGACCTCGTCGAAGCGGCCCCGGGCGATCAGCCCGCCGAGCCCCTCGGGATCGCGCGGGGGGTCGCCGACGAACCAGCCGGACTCGTCGCGGAGGGTGAGCACGACGGACCCGCCATCAAGGCGATGGTGCAGGGAGGCGACCAGCCCGGCCCCGTGCCGGGAGCCCCAATCGGCGGCCCTGGCGGCGAGTTCGAGGAGGACCCCGTCGGACCGCCGGGCGGCGTCCTCGGAGATCGTGGTCCGGCCGAGCAGGAGGCTCCCGAGCCGGGAGATCTCGCGGAGCCCGGCCACGCCGCCGGCGGCGTCGAGCGGGATCCGGCCCTCGGAGCCCCCCTCGTCGAGACGGCGTCGCCAGGCGCCGGCCTCGGCCATGGCCTCGAAGATCTGGTCGGGAGTGTAGGGCTTGGGGACGTACTCGGTGGCGCCGGCCCGGAAGCCCTGGACCCGGTTCTCGGCGGCGAGTCGGGCCGTGACCATCACCACCGGGATCGACGCGGTGGGCCGGCTCCCCCGGAGTTCCCGGCAGACCTCGAAGCCGCTCATGTCGGGCAGCATCAGGTCGAGGAAGACGATGTCGGGGCGGACCCGGTCCACCTGCTCCAGGGCCTCGCCCCCGGTGAAGGCCGAGGCGGTCTGGTAGCCGCGGAGTTGCACCAGCATCGCCAGGAGCTGGTTGGCTTCGGGCTCGTCCTCGACGATCAGGGCGATCGGCATCGAGTCTTCCCCTGGCGTCGACGGCGGGGGATCCGGCGGGCCCAGGCGGCCCCTCACCCTCGGACCCCCGGCCCGGCCTCCGCCGACGCATCCGGCAGAGTCAATTCTACGCCATCCCGCCGCGATGGGAACGGGTGGCGGGGGAGTCGGAGGGCGATCCGCGTCCCTTCGCCGAGCCGGCTCTCGGCCGAGACCCGGCCGCCGTGCAGCTCGACGAACTGGCGGACGATGCTCAAGCCCAGGCCCAGCCCGCGCTTCTGGAAGCCGAAGTCCCCCGAGGAGTGCCGGCTGGGGTCGAACTCGGTGAAGAAGGGCTGAAACATCTGGCGGAGGGCCCGGGGCTCGACCCCGATCCCCCGGTCGGCCACGACGACCTCGGCCTCGTCGGCGGTGATCAGGCGGGCCGAGAGCGCGATCTCGCCGCCGTCGGGGGTGAACTTGATGGCGTTGGTGAGCAGGTTCAGGACGGCGTCGCCGATCTTGGCGGCGTCGAGCTCGAAGGCGCCGAGGTCCTCGGCGACGTCGACGACCAGGTGGTGCCGCCGGGCCCCGACGAAGGGTTCGACCCGGCCGGCGGCGTCGCGGAGGAGGGCGGCCAGGTCCACCGGCTCGCGGCGGAGGGTGTCGCGGAAATCCTCGGTGCGCATCAGGGTCAGGGTGTTAGCCACGAGCCGGGCGAGCTGGCGGGCGCTCCCGGCGATCCGCTCGACGACCTCGCGCTCGCGGGGCTCGCGGTCGGGGTTGAGCAGCCGGAGGAGTTCGCTGAGGCCCAGGACCAAGGTGATCGGCGTGTTGAATTCGTGGCTGGCGACCTCGATGAAGGCGCTCTTGAGGACGCCCGACTCGGCCAGCTCCTGGTTGGCGTGGGTCAGGCCCTCGTTGGCCTCCTGGAGCTGGACGACCAGCCGGTTCCGCTCGGCGACCAGCTCGTACTGCTCGACGGCCTGGCGGATCAGGGCTTCCAGCTCCATCGGGTCCCAGGGCTTGAGGATGTAGCGGAAGATCCGCCCCTCGTTGACGGCGTTGATGACGGCCTGGATGTCGGCATAGCCGGTGAAGAGCATCCGGACCGCGTCGGGCCGGGCCGCCCGGGCCCGGGTGAGGAAGGCGTCGCCGGTCATCCCGGGCATCCGCTGGTCCGAGAGGATCACGTGGACGTCCTCGCGGGCCAGGATCTCCAGGGCCGGTCCGCCGGCCTCGGCCGTCAGCACGCGATAGGCGCGGTGGAACAGGTGCCGGAGGCTCTCCAGGACGTCGGGCTCGTCGTCCACGACCAGCAGGGTATGTCGCCGCCCTTGCATTACCGTCTCCCCATCCTCCGGACGCCCCCGAGATCCGCGTCGGGGGCGGTCGTCGCCCCCCGCGCGGGGGGCCGGCGACCCGGCATGGCTGGCCCGTCCCTCTGGCTGGCAGAAGTCCCACGGATCCCCGAAAGCAATGGCCTCATTCCCGATCCCGGGTCTCAGATTGCAAATTCAGGTCACGAAACCCTTTGGGATCTGAAATCGCGACTTTATCTTCCGAAATCCGTATCCGACGCTCTCCAGGATCGAAAAGGGTCAATGACTGATGGTTCACGATGGGCGAGAGCAAATGGATCCGAGGCCCCTCGGGCTGCTTTTCCGGGCATTCCTTGACCTATCAACCACCGCCCATTTGCCATCACCCATTGCCGCGACATGGAAAAACGAACGGATGGACTTTCAGCTGGCGGCGGCCGGGTTGCCCCCGAGCCGCCGGACCTCCTCCTCCAGGGTTGCGACCCGATGCTGGAGGCCGGCGATCTCGGTCCGGAGCTTCTCGCCGTGGTCGGCATCGGAGATCAGCCGCTCGTACTCGACGGCGGCCTGCCGGACGGCCTCGAGCAGCTCCTCGGGCTGCCAGGGTTTCTTGAGGAACTGGTAGACGTGCCCCTGGTTGATCGCGGCGATGATCGACTCCAGGTCGGCGTAGCCGGTGAAGAGCATCCGGACGGCCTGGGGGTTCTTGGCCTTGACCTTGGTGAGCAGCTCGACGCCGGAGACCTGCGGCATCCGCTGGTCGGTCATGATGATGTGGACCTCCTCCTCCTGCATCAGCCGGTAGCCCTCCTGGCCGCTGTGGGCCTTGAGGACCCGGAACTCGCGGCGGAGGAGGTCGTGGACCGAGTCGCAGACGTCGGGCTCGTCGTCGACGATCAGCAGGGTGTATTTGGCCGGGACGCGCATCGGGGTTCCTCGGGGTCCGGGAGGGCTCACGGGGCGGCCGGGGGGTTCAGGGGCAGGAGGACCCGGAAGCGGGTCCCCCGGCCGGGTCCGCTGTCGACCTCGATCTTCCCGCCGTGACCGGTGACGATCCCGTGGCTGATCGAGAGGCCCAGGCCGGTCCCCTCGCCCACCGGCTTGGTGGTGAAGAAGGGGTCGAAGAGCCGGGGGAGCGACTCCGGGTCGATCCCCGAGCCGTTGTCGGCGATCTCGATCGCGTAATAGTCGCCCTCGGGGCGGGTGGCGACCTCGATCCGGCCCCCGGATTCGCGGCCGGTCGACTCGATCGCCTGGATGGCGTTGACCAGCAGGTTCAGCACGACCTGGCCGATCTGCGAGGGGAGGCAGGAGACCCGGCAGGGCGACTCGTGCGACTGGACCACTTCGATCCCGCCCCGGCGGACCCGGCCGGTGACCATCTCCAGCGCCGGGGCGATCAGGTCGGGGATCAGGACTGGCTCCATCGTCGCCGGCGCGGTCCGGGCCAGGCTCCGGAGGCTCTGGACGATGTTGGCGACCCGCTGGACCCCCTCGCGGGTCCTCGACAGCATCCGCTCCAGGTTGGACCGGACGTAGGGCCAGTCCAGGTCGTCGCTCAGCTCCAGGATCTGTCGGAGCCGATCGGGGTCGGCCTCGGCGAGCCGGTCGTGCGACGCCTCGTAGCAGTCCATCATCGCCAGGACGCCCTTGAAGTCGCGCTCCAGGACGGCCAGGTTGTTCCCCACGTAGGCCAGTGGGTTATTGATCTCGTGCGCGACCCCGGCGCTGAGCAGGCCGATCGAGGCGAGCTTCTCGGACTGGACCAGCATGGCCCTCATCCGCTGCCGCTCGGTCTGGTCGCGGATCGCGCCGATGTACTGGATCTCGCCGTCGGACTCGACGGTGCTGAGCGAGAGTTCGAGCGGGAACTCCTCGCCGTCCTTCCGGCGGCCGGTGAGCTCGACGGTGTGCCCGACGACCCGGGACTCGGCGTCTCGGCTGGCCGGGCGGCCGGACGGGGCCCGGAGGGCCTTCGGGATCAGGTCGGAGAGGGGACGCCCGAGGACCTCGCCGGCGGGATAGCCGAAGGTCCGCTCGGCGGCCGGGTTGAAGAGGGTGATCCGTTCCTCGCCGTCGGCCACCACCACGGCGTCGTGCGACCCCTCGGTCAGCCGACGATAGCGGGCCTCGGACTCCGACAGGTCGCGATTCTTCGCCTCGATCGCATGGGCGTTGTCGGCCTCGGCCTCGGCAAAACGGAGCCGGGTCTCCTCCAGGGCCTTGCGCTCGGTGATGTCGCGGCAGACGGCCAGGACGGCCACCTGGTCTTCGAGCTGGATCATCGAAGTGCTGATGTCGACCGGGATGACGCTCCCGTCCTTGGTCCGGTGCCGCCCCTCGAACGCGACGTGCCGGTGCTCCCGCTGGCGGCCGAGCCGGTCGGCGAAGCCGGCGGCGAAGTCGGGGTCGTCCACGTCGGAGGTCCGGAGCGCCAGGAACTCCCGGCGGTTGTAGCCCAGCCGGCGGCAGGCCGCCGGGTTGGCGTCGAGGATCCGGCCTTCGAGGTCGTGGACGAAGACGACGTCCTCGATCCCCTCGAAGAGGGCCCGGGCCCGCCGCTCCGAGGCCACCAGCGCCGCCTCGGCCTGGGTCCGGGCCGTGACGTCCTGCATCGTGCTCCGGATCCCCAGGATCCGCCCCTGGTCGTCGAGCCGATACCGCTCCTGGATCGCGATGGCCAGCAACCGGCCGTCGCGGGCGACGAAGGTCCGCTCGATCGGGACCAGGGGCCGGTCCCCCCGGAGCTTCTCGGCCACCGCCGAGCGGGCGAGTTCCCGCTGTTCCTCGGACACGAAGTCGACGACCGGCCGGCCGATCATCTCCTCCCGGTCGAAGCCCAGCATCTCGCAGCCGGTCCGGTTGATCGAGACAATCCGGCCGTCGAGTCCGAGCTCGTGGTAGCCGAAGGGCGCCTCGTCGTAGAGCCGGCGGAATTGCTCCTCCGACTCGCGGAGAGCTCGCTCGGTCGCCTTCCGCTCACTGGCGTCGGTGACGAACGAGAAATAGCCCCGGACCCGCCCGGCCTCGTCGCGGTCGACGTCGACGACGGCCTCGACCGGGACGATCGAGCCGTCCTTCCGGCGGTATTCCTTCTCGTAGCGGACCGATTGGCCCGTGGCGTGGAGGTGCTCCAGGGCCCGACGCCCCGACTCGATCCAGCATTCGGGCGTGATGTCGGCGATCCGCCGCTCCCTCAACTCGTCGGCCGAATAGCCGACCATCGCCGAGAACGCCGGGTTCACCAGGACGAAGCGGTGGTCGAGGTCGACCGCCACGAACGGCTGGGCCGTCGATTCGAGGAGCCGGAACAAGGACCAGCTCTGCGAGTCCACCGGGGGTGGGGGGTTCACGGATGACGACCCTCGCGCCTGACGGCCCGCCGGGAACCCGGCCGGGCCCGCGGCTTCTCCCGATCCGTCCCCGAAGGCCCGAGGAGGCACCGCCCGTCGGACCGGATCGGGCCGGTCGACCGGGCGGGCTTCGGGCTGGACTTGACCGGCGGCCTCGACCACCCCACGATAACAAGACCGGGTCGCGAAGGCCAACGGCGCCTTTCTCTTCGGATTTTCAGCGGAATCGACATGCCCGCCTACACGCATCACCTCTTTGTCTGCGGGAATGCTCGGGAGAACGGCCACCCCCGGGGGAGTTGCGACCCCGACGGCCGCCAATCGCTCCGCGACGCCTTCAAGAAAGAGCTGAAGAAGGCCGGAGTCGCCCGGACCACCCGGGCCAATCACGCCGGCTGCCTCGACCAGTGCGAGCACGGCCCGGTGGTCGTGATCTACCCCCTGGGCATCTGGTACGGCCGGGTCACCGCCGAGGACGTCCCCCGGATCGTGGCCCGGACGATCGTCGATGGCGAGATCCTCGACGACCTCCGGATCGCGGACGACTGCCTGAACAATCCCGACTGCCCCCACCGGGCCGGATGAGATGAGCCGACCCCGGCCCGACACCTGCGCCACGATCGCCGAGGTCCGCCGGGCCGTCGCCGCCGCGCGCCAGGAGGGTCGGACCGTCGGGCTGGTCCCGACCATGGGGGCCCTCCACGCCGGCCACCTCCGCCTGGTTGAGAAAGCCCGCGATGCGTCGGGCTTCGTGGTCGTCTCGATCTTCGTGAATCCCACCCAGTTCGGCCCGGACGAGGACTTCCGCCGCTACCCCCGGACCCTCGAAGCCGACGCCGAACTTTGCTCCCGGGGCGGGGCTGACCTGATCTTCGCCCCCGAGGTCGCCGAGGTCTACCCGAGGGGGCCATCCTCGACCTTCGTCGAGGTCCCCGGGCTCTCGGGAACCCTGGAAGGGGCGAGCCGGCCGGGCCACTTCCGGGGGGTCGCGACAGTCGTCCTCAAGCTGTTCGCGATCGTGGGGCCCGACCTGGCCTTCTTCGGGACCAAGGACTACCAGCAGCTCGCGGTGATCCGGCGGATGGTCGAGGATCTGAACCTCCCCGTCGAGGTCCGCGCTGTCCCGACCGTCCGCGAGCCCGACGGCCTGGCCCTGAGCAGCCGGAACCGCTACCTGGACCCCGACCACCGCCGGGCGGCCGTGGTCCTCTCGCGGGCCCTGTCCGCCGCCGCCGGGGCGGTCGAGGGGGGCGAGCGCGACGCCGATCGGGTTCGACAGATCCTCCGGGAGACGATAGGATCGGAGCCCCTGGCCCGGCTGGACTACGCCGAGGTGGTCGACGCCCAGACCCTGGAGCCCGCCCGCGAAGTTGGTCCCGGCCATGGGACGGTCGCCCTCCTGGCCGCCCGGGTCGGGCCCGCCCGCCTGATCGACAACGCCCCCCTGCGCGGCTGACCCACCGATCGAACCGTCACGACGAGGCGACGCATGCGGCAGATCCTGTTCGAGGTCCCCGGGACCGGCGTGAAGGTCTTTGGCTACGGCCTGATGCTCTTCTTCGCCTTCCTCGGCTCGATGAACCTGGCCGCCTGGCGGGCCCGCCGCGAGAAGCTCGACCCCGAGGTCGTCTACGACCTGGCCCTCTACGTCTTCCTGGGCGGCCTGATCGGGGCCAGGGGGTTCTACGTAGCCCAGTACTGGGGCGTCCGGATCCATTCGTTCTGGGAAATTTTCGAGATCTGGAAGGGAGGGATCGTCCTCTACGGGAGCATCCTCGGCGGGACGCTCGCCTTTTTGCTCTACCGGAGGGTCCGGCCGTTCCCGCTCCGGCCGATGCTCGACGTGATCGCTCCGGCCCTGGCCTTCGGGATCGCCGTCGGCCGGCTCGGCTGCTTCCTCAACGGCTGCTGCTACGGCGACACTTGTGACCTCCCCTGGGCCGTGGCTTTCCCCAAGCACTCGCCATCCTGGGAGGCCGAGGTCAATCGCGGCCTGATCCCGCCCAACGCCGCCCATTCGCTGTTCCTCCACCCCACCCAGCTTTACTCGACGATCGACGGCCTGGTCCTCCTGGTCCTGCTCTCGGCCTACTTCCCGCTCCGCCGCCGGGACGGCGAGGTCATGGGCCTCCTGATGGTGACCTACCCGGTGACCCGTTTCCTCGTCGAGCACCTCCGGAACGACGAGGGCGTCTTCCTCGCCGGGATGACCATCTCGCAGCTCATCAGCGTCGGGCTCCTGGGCTCCGGGGTCGCCTACTGGGCCTATCTATCGCGGTTGCCGCTGGGTCGCCTCGCCGATCCCGCGGACGACGCCGCTGGGTGAGCTTCCCACCGGGGAGTGTGCCAGCCGGGCCCCCGCGGGACCATTCGGGGGCCTGGGGAGGGTGAAGCCGTAGCGAAATCCGATCCGTCCCAGGCCGACGGCCAGGGCGATCGGCACCAGCAGGCCGGCGGCCGTGCCGAGGATCAGGTGCGTGGTCGGGCCGTCCACCCGGGCGACCTTCAGCAACCCGATCCTCGTCGAGGCCGAGGCGATGGTGTGCGCCACGAAGATTTCGAGCGAGTAGCGGCCGAGGCCGCCGACCGCTCGGCCCGCGCCCACGCGATCGGTCAGCACGGCCAGGGCCAGGACGGCCGCGGTCCCGCTTGCCGCGAGCGCGGGCCGGACCGCGGGCTGGCTGGTCAGGCCGGTTCCGGCCGCCGCCGCCACCACGAGCAGCCCGGCCGTGGCCAGCAACCCGAGCCAGGCGGACCGCGCCGAGACGAGGCCCGAGGCCGCGCCGAGGGACTCGAAGAGGCTCCCCGCCGCGACGTAGATCGCGAACTGCCGGATCTGATCCAGCGGGCCCCACGACGATCCGGAGACCGGGAGCACGCCCGGGTAGGCGATCGCCGCCGCCGCCGCGATCAGCCAGGGGCTCGCCCCCAGCTTGAGCAGCGCCCCGACCGCGAGGACCAGGAAGAACAGGGCATAAAGGAACCAGAATTGCTCGATCGGTTGGATCAGGATCCGGCCCATCTCGGCCAGCCCCCGGGGGCGGGTCACCGCCGAGCCCAGGCCGGCCTTGATCACCACCGAGATCAGCGACCAGACCAGATACGGATAGGCGATCGTCCGGAGCCGGTCGAGGCCGAACTCTCCCCAGGGCCGGCCGGCCGACCGCCGGATGAACAGGCCGGAGAGGAAGAAGAACAGGGGCATGTGGAAGGCGTAGATCGCGTCCACGGCGAAGTCGACGGCCCGGCCCCGACCCATCACGCCGCCGTTGAGCAGGCCCAGAATGGCGTGGCCCAGCACCACCAGGGCGATCCCGTAGCCCTTGGCCGTGTCCACCCACGCGATCCGGGGGGAGGCCGGAGGTCGGCGTTCTTCGAGAAGCGGGGCCGATCCAAGGCTGGCCGGATTGTCCATCATCGCTGGCCCATCGGTTGGAGGTTCGAAGTCCGGCGCGACGGCCGGTCGGACCTCGGAGGAACCCGCCGGGACGGGGATCGCCATCATCAAACAAACCGGGACGTCTTGGCAACGGCAATCGGGCCGCCGGGCGTGGCGAGTGATCAACCGGGGAGCCGGCCCGGGGGTCGTCCCGTCATCCCCTCGCGGCGGCCGTCTCAGCGACCGGGGCCCGTCGCCAGCGGTCGCCCAGGGTCAGGCAGGCGGGCAGGAGCAGGAGGTTGCCGATGGTGCTCCCGGCGGTCGCGACGGCCACCATCGCCCCGAAGTTCGAGAACGGCGTGAACTCGCTCAGCCGGAGCGCCAGGAACCCCACCGCGACCGCCGTGCTCGACAGCAGGACGCCCGGCCCGGTCACCGAATAGCTGGCGAAGAGGCTGGCCTCGAACGGCTCCGACGCCCGGTAGCGGCGGAACTGGAGCAGGCAGTGGAAGGTGTCGTCGACCGAGAGCCCCAGCGCCACGCTGGCCACCAGCGCCGTGGCCATGTCGAGCTTGATCCCGAGCCACCCCATCAGCCCCAGGACCAGGGCCACGGCCAGGAGCGTCGGGACCATCGCCAGCGCCGCCAGGACCGGCCCTCGCAAGGCGATCGCCAGCATCACCAGGATTCCCAGGACCGACCAGGTGAAGGTCGTCCACTGGGTCTTGATGATCCCCTGCGTCGTCCTGGTCATCAGGAACGACAGGCCGGTCAGGAACGACCCGGGGCCGAACGACTCGCGGGCCAGCCCCGTGGCCCGCTCGAAGAGGGCCGACTTCGCCGGCGACGGCTGCTGCTCGACCAGCCGGACCAGGATCCGGGCCTCCTTCGCCTCAAGGTTGTAGAAGCCCCGAAGCAATTCGGCCTGGGGCGAGGCCGCGATCAGGTCGAGCTTGGTGGCCAGGATCCGGCTCGCCGCCGCCTCGGGGAGCGCCGAGATCCGCCGGTCGGGGTCGAGCACGGTGGCCAGCGAGAGGACGTGGGCCGCCCTCGGCCGGTCCCCCTCGGTCGCGACCAGGCCCCGCTCCACCGACCGGAACCGCTCCAGGGTCGCCGGGGTCACCGGGCCCGGGCTCGGGACGATCAGCTCGACCACGCCGATTCCCCCTAGCCGCGACTCCACCGCCCCGTAGTCGCGGACGACCCGGGTCTCGGGCTTGAAGGCGTTGATGTAGTTCGACTCGTAGGTCAGCCGCCCCATCCCCGAGGCGATCGGGACCACGACCGCCACCAGCCCGACCACGACCCGGGCCGGGTGGCGAGTGACCCATTCGGTCAGCCGGCCGACCCCTCGGCCGACCGTCGAGGCGGTCCCGAACTTGACCGGGATGTCGAGCCGGAACGGTGGGAGCATCGCGGCCGGCGAGATCGCCATCACCAGCAGCGCCGCCATCAGGGTGCAGAGGCCCATGATCCAGCCGAATTGCTGGATCGGGACGACGTTGCTGGTCACCAGGGCCCCGTAACCGATCGCCCCGGTGACCGCGCACCAGAGGACCGGCGCGGAGACCGCCGCCAGCGTCGACCGGGCGGCGACCCGCGCGTCCCCCTCGCGGCGCCGCTCGTCGCGGAAGTGGATGGCCAGGTGGCTCGCCGCCGGCATGGTCAGGACGATGATCTGCGCCACCAGCGGCCCACCCGAGAGCGAGAGCTTGATCCGGAACGTCGCCAAAATCCACTCGGTCGCCAGCCAGACCACCCACCCCGCGACCAGCGGGACCAGCGCCCACCAGAGGCTCCGGGTCGCCGTCAGGGTGACCACGCCGATCAGGACCATTCCCACGATCGCCAGCCGACGGCCGTCGACCTCGATGCTCCGGAAGCCGTCGGCCAGCAGGACCGGCGGCCCGACCACCGCCGGCCTCCCCAGCTTGTGGCGTCTGGCGAAGGCGTCGGCCCGGTCCCGGAGCGCGGTGACGGTCTCCTGGACGTCGTGCTCCTCCGTCTTCCGGAGCCGGGCCACCACCGCCGTCGTCCGGGCCTCGCGGTCGATCAGGGTCCCGACGAACAGGGGATGCCGCGTGAGCCGGGCCTTGAGGTCGGCCAGGCCCGCGGCGTCTGCCGACCGGATCGCCCCGCCGACCGAGAGGGCGCTGCTCCCCTGGAGCTGCAAATTCTTGATCGCCTCGCGCATCACCCGATGGGCCCGGTCCCGGAGGAAGCCCGGCAGCCGGTCCATCTCGATCAGGCCGTCGTCGACCTTCCAGAGCAGCGGCATGGCGTCGATCGACTCGACCCGGACCACACCCGGGATGCTCGCCGGGCCGACCTCGCGGGCCAGCTCCTCGACCCGGTCCATCCCCTCGCCGGTCAGGAGGCCCGGGTCGTCGTAGGCCACGAAGACGAAATTATCGTCGCCAAAGGCTTCCGACGCCTTCCGATAGTCGACGATCGCCGGGTCGTCCTCGGCGAAGAACGAGCGGATCGACTGCTCATAATCGACCCGCCGGTCCGCGAAGACCAGGGCGGTCAGCAAGATCGCGACGGCCGCCAGCGAGACGCGGCGGGCCCGGAGCAAGAGTGCAATCACGGCGGTGGTCGTCTCCGGGTGAGGATCCTGATCGGCCGATCGTGCCACCAGGAGTTTTAGACGCCCGGTCCAGCCCTGTCGACCCGTCTGGTCCCCGATCGACCGACCTTCACCCGACCCTCACGGCGGAGGCGGCCTCTCCTGGCCGATCGGCCTCCGCGATGGTAACGTATTTCCCGGAACCGACCCCGGCCGATGGACCCCTACCGCATGCACGGACCGACCCTCCTTGATGACCTCCGACCCCGACTCGGGGAGATGACCAAGGCACTCCGGCAATTGGTCGAGACCGAATCCCCCAGTCTCGACAAGCCCGCCCTCGACCGCCTGGCAACCTGGCTCGCCGAGCGATCCGAGGCCATCGGCGGCGCGGTCGAGCGGGTCGCCAACCCCGACGGGGGCGACCACCTCATCGCCCGATTCTTCGGAGGGGGTTCGGCCGAGAAGCCGATCCTCGTCCTGGGACACTATGACACCGTCTGGCCATCGGGGACGCTGGCCCGGATCCCGTTCCGGTCCGAGGAGGGTCGGGCGTTCGGGCCGGGCATCTTCGACATGAAAGCGAGCCTGATTCTGGCCGAGTTCGCCCTGGGGTCGCTCGGGCGCCTCGGGCTCCGACCCAACCGGCCGGTCGAGCTGCTCGTCACCTCCGACGAGGAGATCGGCAGCCCCAATTCGCGGTCGCTGATCGAGGAGCGGGCCCGGGGTGCCTCGTGCGTTTTGGTCCTGGAGCCGCCCTTACCCGACGGCTCGCTGAAGACGGCCCGGAAGGGGGTCGGCCACTTCGTCATCGAGGTTGAGGGGAAATCCGCCCATGCCGGGGTCGAGCCCGAGAAGGGCATCAGCGCCATCGGCGAGCTGGCCCAGCAAATCCTCCGGCTCCACGCGATGACGGACCTGGCATCGGGCGTCTCGGTCAACGTGGGGGTGATCGAGGGGGGGACGACCTCGAACGTCGTCGCCGCCCGGGCCTCGGCCCGCGTCGACATCCGGGCCAGGACGCTCGATCAGGCCCGGTCGATCGAGGCGGCGATCCGGGGCCTGACGCCGACCACGCCGGGCGCCAGGTTGACCATCCGGGGCGGGATCAACCGGCCACCGATGGAGCGGACCCCCGGGGTCGTGGCCCTCTTCGAACGGGCCCGGGCCCTGGGCCGGTCGATCGGCCTGGAGCTCGGCGAGGGAGCCACCGGCGGCGGCTCGGACGGCAATTTCACCGCCGCGCTCGGCGTCCCGACGCTCGACGGCCTCGGCTGCCGAGGGCTCGGGGCCCACGCCGACCACGAGCAGGTCGACCTGGATTCCCTCCCCGAGCGGGCCGCGCTCCTGGCGATGCTTTTCCTGGATCTGTAGGGGGATCCGATGGCCGAAGCGATCGAGATCCGGCGGGCCGCGACCTTGACCGATTACCTGGCCTGCCAGGACGCCCAGCGTCGGGCCTGGGGGATCACCGACGACAGTTACGTCGTCCCGCTGGCCACCCTGGTCGGGGCCAACCTCCACGGCGGCCTGGTCCTCGGGGCGTTCACCCCATCGGGCGAGGCGGTCGGGCTCTCCTTCGGGTTCCTCGGCAAGGTCGAGGGGCGGCCCTGCCTCTACTCGCAGCTCACCGGGATCGTCCCCGGCCAGCAAGGCCATGGGCTCGGCGGTCGGCTCAAGCAGGCCCAGCGCGACTTCGCCCGGGCCGAGGGGATCCCCACTCTCGCCTGGTCCTTCGACCCGCTCCAGGCCGGCAACGCCCGGTTCAACCTGGACCGGCTCGGGGCGACCGCCGCCCGCTACGTCGAGGACATGTACGGCCGGAGGACCGACGCCCTTAACCTCGGGTCCACCACTGACCGCCTGATCGTCGAATGGGCGACCGAGCCGTCACCGAGCCCTCGGGCCGGGTCCGGCGACATCGCCGGCCTGTCCCGACTGATCGACGTCCGCCAGCGCGATGACGGCGTACCGATCCCCGTCGGCAACCTCGACCCCACCGGGCCGGGGGCCGCCCTGGAAATCCCGGCCGACATCGGCGCGATCCGCCGCGATGACCCCGGATTGGCCCAAGCCTGGGGCCTGGCCGTCCGCCGGGCCTTCGTCGGGGCCTTCGCCGCCGGCTACCGCGCCGAGGGGTTCGCCCGGGACGAATCGTCGGGCCGGCCGAGGTGTTATTACCTCCTGATCCGGGCCGCCCTCCGAGGCGACCGGCTCACCCCCTCGATCGCCCGGACCTGATGACCTCGTCGAGTACGGCGCGGAACCGGGCATGGGCGTCGTAGCGGGCGAAGATCGCGGCGAGGCCGGCGGCGGCCGACCGGAACGACGGGTCGGCCAGGATTCGCTGGGCGGCCGATCGGATCGCCGGGGGTCGGGCGTGCTCGGACCGGACCAGGAGCCCCGCACCGGTGCCCACGACGCCCACCATATTGAGATGCTGGTCGAGGTTCGCCGCCAGGCCGAGCACGGGCGTGCCCACCCCGAGGGCCTGGTGGGTCGTCGGGCTCCCGCCGTTGCAGATCACCAGGCTCGACCGCCCGGCGGCCTCCCGCCCCGGGAGGTACGGGGCGATCCGGGCATTGGCGGGGAGCCGCCCCTCCAGGGCCTTGCCGGCCGATGCCGCGATCACGGTCACGTCGAGGTCGGCCAGAGCCTCCAGGACGTTCGAGAGGAGCCCCGGACGTCCCGAGCTACCCAGGGTCGCGTAGACGACCGGGCGGTCGGGGGGGATCTCGTCCCACCAGGCCGGGAGCTCGACGCTCGGCGACCACTCGATCGGCCCCAGGTAGTGGTGGGTCGCCGGGAGCCCGGCCGTCGGGACGAGTTCGGGGACGTCGGCGTAGAGGGTCCGGTCGGCCTCGGAGTAGGCGGCACCGAGGTCGCTGCCGAGGCCGGGCAGGCCGTGCTCCGTTCGGAGCCGGTTGAAAGGCCGGGTGTGCATCGCGAAGGCCATCGGCCGGGCCAGCCGGAAGATCGGGGTCGCCAGCCGGACGCCCAGGATCCGCGAGAGCGGGAACTCCGGCATGGGGTAGGCCCGATTCGCGTACGGGCTCCAGTAGGCGTTGACGATCGCGAGATAGGGGACCCCGGCGAGCCGGGCGGAGACCGAGAGGGTGAACCGGCAGTCCCCCACGACCACGTCGGGCCGGACCTCGCGGAGGATCGCCAGGTCCTCATCGAGGTACGCCCCGAGCGTCTCCGCGTCGTAGAGCGGCCGGCCGGCGTCGAGGGCGGCGAGGAATTGACCGGGATCGACCGAGCGGATCGGTCGGTACTCCAATCCCGACCCGCGCCAGGGCTCGCCGAATTGGGGCGCCGAGGCCAAGGAGACCTCGAACCGCGACGGGTCGAGCCGCCCGGCCAGCGCCAGCGGGCGCGCGACGTGGGCCAGCGTCACCGCCTCGGCGACGAACAGGATGCGCGGGCGTCGACCGCCCTGGATCGTACCGGGGCCCATCCTCGCCTCATTTTTCCCGGGTCGGGATGTCCACGGTCGGGAAATCCACGCGGGTCAGCGGGACTTCCGGGGTCATGTAGGGGGCCATATCCGTCTCGGCCCGCTCCAGGGCGTCGACCATCCGTTTGAAGAACCGGGCGGCCTGGGCCCCGGCCATCACCCGGCGGTCGAAGTTCAGGGTCAGGAAGAACGTCGGCCGGGGCTCGACGGCATCGCCGACGACGACCGGCCGCCGCTTCACCAGCCCGAACGACACGCCGATCGGATAGGGCCAGGTCCCCAGGACCGCGTCGACCCCGTACTTCGAGGGCGAGCTGACCAGCGCCGGGCCGCCCCGGTAGCGGACCCAGTGCCTCGGCGAGTAGACCGGGATCCGGATCAAGAGGCTCGCCATCCAGGGCGGGAAGCGGCGGATCAGGCCGCTGAATTCGCGCCACTGCGGGTTGGTGGCGACGTCGGCCCTGGCCAGGGCCTGAAGCCCGAGCGTGATCCGGTCGAGCGGGGCCTCGTCGGCATCGCGGAGGACATCGAGGAACGCGGTCCCCTCGGCGCCCGGGACGTCACGTTCCACGGCCACGGCCACGTCCCGGCCGGCGAACGCCTGGAGCCTCGGTCCGCCGAACGGCCAGACCCCCCGGCGAGCGACCCGGCGGTTGGCATACGGGAAGTCGCGGAGCGCCATCGCCACGGCCTTGACGACGAACGTCGTGTAAGAAGGCCGGGAGGGCCTGGGCGCATTCGCCCGGATCCGCTCGACCTCGGTCAGATCGACCTCGGAGAGGAACGAGACGGTCCGGCCCGGCCTCATCTCGTGCTCGACGATCGCCTTGTTGGCCAGGAAGAATTTGTTCCGGGGCTCGAACCAGTAGCCCTCGGCCCGGTCCACGGCAGACTCGTGCATGCGGCACCTTCCTGGGGACGCGCTTCGGACCCTTCGGCGGCGGGGCGTCCCCCGGCGGAGCCCCCAGATTAACCGGCCGTCGCGACCGGGTGCCCCGGGCCGAGCATCACGGCCTCGACCGGGAGCCGGCCGGTCCGGCCCGTCGGGGGCCGGGCGTGGCCGAACCGCATCAGCCAGGCGGGGCGTCGGGCCCCGATCTCGGGCGCGAGCGCGCGGAGGTCGCTTCTGAGTGTCGCTAGCTTGTCAGGGCCGAGCGCCTCCCGCAAGCTCGGCTCGCCGCGATCGGCGACATTCTCCAGGACCGCCGGCGACATCATCGGCTGCGCCGCCAGCCCCTCGGCCGCCAGCGCCAGCCAGGCCCGCTGCATCGCCCGGCCCACGAGCACGTCGGTCGCCTCGGCCCCGTCGGGCGCGACGACCAGGCAGAGCCCCGAGGCGCTCCGGACGAGTTTCGCTGATTTCTTGGCGAAGATCCCGGCCGCCCCGCCCAGCCGGAACAGCCGGTCGGGGATCCGCTGCATCACCTGGAGCGCCAGCCGCTCCGGGGCCGTGGCCTCCAGCGACCCCAGCGAGAGCCCCTCGGTCACCTCGGCCCCGGCGGGCTCGTCGAACCGGACCTTGGCCAGGAACGCCCGGCGCATCGAAGGCTCGCCGAACATCATCGCGTCGGCCCGGCCGATCAGCCCGGCCAGGGCTTCGATCCGGCCCCGGTCGACGATCCAATGCGTGGTCAGGCCGCCGAGCGGAGACGTCGCCTCGGCCAGCCGCCCCAGCGCGTCGGGCTCGATCGGGCGGCCGTCGTAGGCCCTGCGATTGGTCACCCGGCCGGCCAACCCGCCGCCGGCCCCGACCGGCCCGAAAGGCTCGCCGATCAGCCGGACCAGGGCCAGCTCATCGGCCGATGCCGGCCCGAAATCGACGCCCAGGCCAAGGGCTCCGGCGGCCCGGACCAGGTTCTCCAGGGCCGCGCCGGCGGCGATCCGGGCCATCCTCTGCCCGGAGTTCATGGGCGAGGGATCGCGCGAGGGGTCGAGCACCAGCCCGATCGTCCGGGCCTGGCGGTCGACCCGGAACCGGACCGGCTGGGTATTGTCGCCCGAGGGGGCCGACAGCGAGGCGGCCACGATCCGGTCGATCGCCTCGCGGATCCCGATGTTCGACACAGGAGACTCTCCCCGGCTACCGAGGCGATCCGTTCATTCTTTCGAGTCGAGGCACTGGGCTCTGGCAAAGGGACGATGGTTGATAGAAATCCCGGAAAAGCAGACGATGGGCTTCGGATCCAGCGTTGCTTGTCCTTTATTAACTATCAGCCATCAGCCATTTTCGATCCTGGATGGCCTCTCCGCTTCGGGGCCGGCCAGCGCCCGATCCCAGCCCATCCGGACGAGGGCCGACATCGCCAGTCGTCGCTTCAATCGCTGCCAGGGGTTGCGGTTCCCCCAGGGGATCCGCCCGCGGACCAGAACCTGGCGATAGGCGTCGAACTGCGCGTAATGCGGGGCCGGTCGGATCGGCGACCGGCCCAGCAGGATCTTCACCGCCTCCGCCGCCACCACCCCGGCGCAGAGCTGGCAGGCCAGGCCCGACGAGGGACCCCGCCCCGAGGCGACGTCGACCTCCGAGAGGTCCATGTACGACCGATGCGTCGCCCGGGGGGCCAGGCCGACCAGGAAGGCGACGAGCTGGTCGAGCCGGCCCATCCGGTCGTCCAAATCGAAGTAGTCGTCAAAGCTCATCCCGGTCGGGGAGAAGACCAGCGAGGCCGCGCTGAAGCCCAGCGGCCCGGCGGTCAGGGCCCAGAGGCCGCGCCTCCTGGCCTCGCGGAAGATCAGCCGGCGGATGTCGATGGCGAAGAAGTCGATCCCGTCGACCACCAGGTCGACGCCCCCGAGGAAGGCGGCGACGTTGGCCGGGCCAATCGGATCGGCGAAGGTCCGGATCTCGCAATCGGGGTTGATCGCCCGGGCCTCCGCGGCCATGACCTCGACCTTGGACCGGCCGAGCCCGTGCATCGTCGCGCCGTACTGGCGGTTGAAGTTGGCCAGCTCGAAGGTGTCGGGGTCGGCGATGTGGAACGAACCGATCCCGAGCCGGGCGAGCGTGACGAGGTGGATCCCGCCGACTCCCCCCATCCCGACGATCGCCACCCGGGAGCCCCGGAGCTTCTGCTGCTCCGCGAGGTCGATCAGCCCGCGATGCCGGGCGAATGCCTCGTCGTACGAGAACCGGCCGGGACCGACCCCGGTTGCCAGGCCCTCGATCGCGACTTCGCGACCGGTCGGGATCATCGGCCCTCCTCGTCGGCAGTCGGGGCGGATGGGGATAAGGAGCGAAGGCGCGTCCTCATCATAGTCCCGGTCCTTCCGGGCGGCAACCCGCGCGGATCGCGTTGGCGATCAGGCGGCCGGGAGGAGCTGGCGGGCGATCGCCCGCTTCGGGAATGGCAGGTCCGAAGGGCGGTCCCGGCGTTCGACGGCCTCGGCGACCGCGCGGATGGTCCGGAGGTCGGCGGCCGTGGAATGCTGGCCGAAGAATTCGACGTGGTCGTCGGGGCGGTCGGCCGGCGTGAGGGTCTCCTCGGAGAGGGATTCGCCGAAGATCCGCTCGAACATCTCCGGGGCCCGCTCCGCCATCGTCGCCAGGTCGGTCATCTGGGCCTCGGCCGGGGCGCCGCCGACGCTCGGGTAGGCGCGGAGGCCGGCCAGGGGGACGCCCCCCATGACCTTCCGATAGAAGGCGGCGTGCCTGGGATTCACGGTGATGACCCAGGTGTCGCCCCCGTTCCGGACGTGGTATTGCTGGACCAGCCGGATCATGGCCCGGAAGACCTTGAGGAACTCGCGGTGCCCGAGCCCGTCGTCGGCCAGGCTGGTGACCTCGGCGATCTTCCGCCCCTCGCCCCGGAGCCGGGCGACCTCCTCGGGGTAGATCGCCTCCAGGGGGAGGCCCAGGAGGTCGGAGTCGGGGACCATCGAGAGCGTGGCCACCACCCGGCCGCCGTGCTTGGCCACCACGGTGATCGTCTCGGGCAGGACGTGAAACGGGGTGAAGCGGAACAACTTGACCCCCGACGCCTCGTAGCCCCGCGCCCGGTACTTCTCGGCCAGCAGGAGGAAGGCCTGCTCGTATTCGTCGCAGCCCGAGGCGATCGTGACCTCGAAAGTCCGGCCGATCCCCTCGACTTCGATCCAGCTCCGGCGCGCAGCAATATCCGTCATGGAACGAACTCCACGATGCGTCGATTCGAGTTGACTTCGCTTCCCCGAGCTTCGCCGTCGTCCAACCGCCCTCGCCCTCTTCGGCGGGGCACCGACGAGCCCGGAAGACCCGGCGGTCGGCCGCGATCTCCCCAAATCCAAAATAGTTCACTTTGAGCCGGGGTGTGGGGGGAAATCTTTTATCAACATCGAACCGGGCGAACCGCGTGATCCCGCCCTTCGAAAAGCCTCACGGCCGCGACGTCCCCCCGGGTCGGCGAGGGGGTCGCGGGCGTGGGCGATGTTCGAGCGGAGACGGGGCGGCCTGGGAGATCAGGCCAGGACCGGCCGCGCGGCGTCGGCGGGCACGGGGTAGTCGCGGGCAAACTCGCGGATGGCCTCGCGGGTCCGGGCGGCCAGGGCCCCGTCCTCGGGCGCGGCCAGGACCGAGACGATCCAGGCGACGACCTGCCGGATCGCGTCCTCCTTCATCCCCCGAGTGGTCAGCGCGGGCGTCCCCATCCGGATCCCGCTCGGATCCAGCGGCTTTCGCTTGTCGAAGGGGATCAGGTTCTTGTTGACGGTGATCCCGGCCCGGCCGAGCGCGACCTCGGCGATCTTGCCGGTAAGGCCCTTGGAGGTCATGTCGATCAAAACCAGGTGGTTGTCGGTCCCGCCCGAGATCAGCCGGAAGCCGGCGGCGATCAGCCCCTCGGCCAGGGCTCGGGCGTTGGCCACGACCTGCGCGGCGTAGAGCTTGAAGTCGGGCCGGAGGGCCTCGCCGAAGCAGACCGCCTTGCCGGCGATGACGTGCATCAGCGGGCCGCCCTGGAGCCCGGGGAAGACGGCCGAGTCGAGCTTTTTGGCCCACTCCTTCCGGCACATCGCGATCCCACCGCGCGGCCCCCGGAGGGTCTTGTGCGTGGTCGTGGTCACGAAGTCGGCCAGCGGGACCGGGCTCGGATGCAGGCCGGCGGCCACCAGGCCGGCGATGTGCGCCATGTCGACGAAGAAGACCGCGCCGACCTCGCGGGCGACCTCGGCCAGCCGGTCGAACTCGATGGTCCGGGCGTACGCGCTGGCGCCGGCCAGGATCAGCTTGGGCTTGTGCTCGCGGGCGAGCTCGACGACCCGGTCGTAGTCGATCCGCTCGGTCCTGGGATCGAGCCCGTAGCCGATCGTCGGGTAATATCGGCCGGAAAAGTTGAGCTTCATCCCGTGGGTCAGGTGGCCCCCATGCGCCAGGTCCATCGCCAGGACGGTGTCGCCCGGCTCCAGGCAAGCGTAGTAGACCGCCTGGTTCGCCGAGGCCCCGGAGTGCGGCTGGACGTTGACGTGGTCGGCCCCAAAGAGGGCCTTGGCCCGGTCGATGGCGAGCTGCTCTGCCCTGTCGACGAACTCGCAGCCGCCGTAATACCGCCGGCCTGGGAGCCCTTCGGCATACTTGTTGGTGAGAACGGAGCCGACGGCCTCCATGATCGCCGGGCTGGTGTAGTTCTCCGAGGCGATCAGCTCCAGCTCGTCGCGCTGGCGGTGCTCCTCGGCCGCGATCGCCTCGAAAACCTCGGGGTCGCCTTCCTTCAAGAAATCCATCGGATGCTCCAAGGCTCGTGATCGGGGCGGGAGAATGGGTTGCCGGTCGGGCGGCGTGCGCTGGGGCGGTCTCCGCCATGACATGATCGGATGATCCATCGATATCTAAGGTATG